>LSQX01150878.1_pt1 | contig 11585 bp, 9 predicted proteins | sample 654561 | NCBI WGS metagenome assembly LSQX01 (sample SAMN04489861, study PRJNA283612) | anaerobic digester metagenome | isolation source: 4 biogas reactors fed with cattle manure at either 37C or 55C with and... | place: Denmark: Kongens Lyngby | collected 2014 | reverse complement strand
GCAAATAACTGTTTCCTGGGGGATGCACTGCTGTGGGTAACACGGGGTGTTCCCGTTTATAAAACTGCCAGGCATTAATGCTGTTCCAGTTGCATAAGAATTCTTTTCACAATTCGTTTGCATACGGCGGATAACCTCCTTAAGGTACGAGTTGTATGGTACGGTACGTGTTCGGCAATATGCTTTATATGTTCTAATATTGCGAACTTTTAGTGTTGCTAAATTCAAGTATTGTATCTTGCATATTGCATCTGCATTGCATGATGCCATGCGAAATAGTGCTTCACTATACATAATATTCATGTTATGTAAAATTGGTACTTAAAACCGTATAAAAACAAGGGCGGGGCAAACTATTTTTTATCCCGCTTTATGAAACAGAACTAATAGATAAAATGCGGTTAGAAACAAACAAAAACGATTCCAAAAACCAAACCTTGCTATTGACTTAGTTTTAAATGATTGATAAAATATACCCATCAAGTTCATGTAAATTAACCATTTGCTTTGTTTCCGGAATACTCCGGCCGGTTTCGAGGCTAATGGGGATATATTAGAGGAGGTTTTTATGCAGAAGGATTTAAAACGCGAAATTATTGAAAAGTTTAAACTGCATGAAAGGGATACAGGCTCTCCGGAAGTGCAGATAGCGCTTCTTACCGAGAGGATAAACCATTTGAATGAGCATTTGAAAATTCACAAGAAGGACCATCATTCAAGGAGAGGCCTTTTGAAGATGGTAGGACAGAGGAGAGGGCTTCTTAACTATCTTCAAAGGGTAGACATGGACCGTTATCGTGCAATTATTGAAAAGCTCAATCTTAGAAAATAACAATGAGCGGGTATCCGCTCATTACTTATTTTTTAGAGTTGTGTAAAATCATTCAAGCTAAGGCTGGATGCCGGGGGAACAGGTTAAGACTCTGCTTTGGGTGGCTGGGATTTGCTTAGTGGAATTGGTAATGGCCGGGGTCTTAATGTTGCGGGAGTCTTAGCTTTATGATTTTTATGCACCTTGTGCAATGGCAAAGAGTGTGTAATGGTAAAACAAGGTACTTTAATGGTAAAGCAAGAAGAATAAACGGTAAAGCGGAAAATGTTCATGTAAATAATAGTGTATAATATTTTTTATATGGAAGAGAATTAGAAGTATGAATTAATTAGAAGTATAAATTAATAAAACAAAAAATGTAAAAATTTAAATTAAATTAATTTAATTTAAGAAGGTTAAAAAAGATGACAGAAGCAGAGAACAGAGACCATAGACCGGATAAATCTTTAAGGAAGCAAGGCATCCGGTTTGTGGTGTCCGTTTTCTGCCTTCTGTCAGCAAGATTTAGCCATAAAATGTATAATTTAAAGGAGGCAGTATTTAATAATGTACAAAACTTTTAAAATGGAACTTGCGGGGAGAGAACTTGTTATTGAAATAGGTAAGTATGCTCAACTTGCAAATGGAGCAGTGCTTGTAAGATATGGAGATACGGTTGTTCTTTCAACTGCTACGGCATCTAAAGAACCGAGGGAAGGAATCGATTTTTTTCCATTAAGTGTGGATTATGAAGAAAGATTGTATTCGGTAGGAAAAATACCGGGCGGTTTTATCAAGAGAGAGGGAAAGCCTTCCGAAAAAGCCATTCTTACATCAAGGGTTATTGACAGGCCTTTGAGGCCATTGTTTCCAAAGGATTTACGAAATGATGTGGCAATAGTTAATACCGTGTTGTCCGTGGATCAGGATAACTCACCGGAGATTGCTGCTTTATTGGGTTCTTCTATAGCTTTGTCAATCTCGGACATACCCTTTAACGGTCCTATCGGAGGAGTAATATTAGGACTTATTGACGGAGAAGTAGTAATAAATCCCACCAGCCAGCAGAGGGAAAAGAGCCAGATGTACGTTACCCTGGCCGGTACCAAGGAGAAAATCGTTATGATAGAAGCCGGTGCAAACGAGGTGCCGGATGAGGTTATGCTGGATGCTATTAAAAAGGGACATATTGAGATTAAAAAAATAGTTGAATTTATTGAAGGTATTGTTAAAGAAATAGGTAAACCGAAATTTGAATATCAGTCTGCTGAAGTTCCCGAAGAAATCATGAATGCTGTTTACGAATTTGCCTATGACAGGATGAGAGAGGCTGTTCTTGCTGTGGACAAGCAGGTTCGGGATGATAACGTCAAGAAGCTTACCGAGGAAACAAAGCAACACCTGTTGGAAACTTTCCCTGAAATGGAAACGGTTATTTCAGAAGCAATGTACAAGCTTGAAAAGAAAGTGGTAAGAGAGTACATTTTAAATGAAGGTAAGAGGGTTGACGGAAGAAAACTTGATGAAATCAGACCGTTATCGGCGGAAGTAGGATTGCTTCCGAGAGTTCACGGTTCCGGTCTTTTCCAAAGGGGACAGACTCAGGTGCTTACAAGCGTTACTTTAGGTGCCATGGGTGATGTTCAGATGTTGGACGGTATCGAGCTGGAAGATACCAAAAGGTATATGCACCATTATAATTTCCCCGGTTACAGTGTAGGGGAAGCTAAACCTACAAGAGGTCCGGGAAGAAGGGAAATCGGTCACGGAGCTTTGGCTGAAAGAGCTTTGGAGCCTGTAATTCCCAGCCAGGATGAGTTTCCTTATACAATAAGGCTTGTGTCCGAGGTACTTATGTCAAACGGCTCCACTTCCCAGGGAAGTGTTTGCGGAAGTACTTTGGCACTCATGGATGCCGGAGTTCCTATTAAAAAGCCTGTTGCAGGAATTTCTGCCGGACTGGTTGTTGATGAAAACAATCCCGATAGGTTTGTAACATTTATGGATATACAGGGAATTGAAGACTTTTTTGGGGATATGGATTTTAAAGTCGCCGGTACTAAGGACGGAATAACTGCAATACAGGTTGATATCAAGGTTGACGGACTTTCATATGAGATTATAGAGCAGGCGTTTGAGCTTACCAGAAAGGGACGCTTGCATATAATTGACAATGTTATTTTAAAGACTATTCCTGAACCAAGAAAGGTTATGTCGGAGTTTGCTCCGAAAATAATATCTACGACCATAAATCCGGAGAAAATCAGGGATGTTATTGGACCTGCCGGTAAGGTAATAAATAAAATAATAGATGAAACAGGTGTTAAAATAGATATTGATGACGACGGAAGGGTTTATATATTCAGTGCGGATGCTGAAGCAGGGAAGAGGGCATTAACCATGATAGAGGGTATAGCAAAGGATATAGAGCCCGGTCAGGTTTATATGGGAAAAGTTGTAAGAATAACTTCCTTCGGTGCTTTTGTTGAATTCCTGCCCGGAAAGGAAGGTCTTGTTCACATAAGCAAGCTTTCGTCCAAAAGAGTTTCCAAGGTTGAGGATGTCGTTAATGTGGGTGATCAAATACTGGTCAAGGTAATGGAGGTTGACAGACAGGGAAGAATAAATCTTTCAAGGAAAGATGCGATGGAGGGCAAAGAGGAGAATTAAGCTTATATACCGGATAATAATGTAATCATAATTGATTAATTTTGTTATCCGGTATGTGAGTACATTATTTTTGTAAAACACGGAGGTTATATGTTTAAACGGACGAAGTTGGATAACGGTGTAAGAATAGTATATGAGCAGATTCCCTACGTAAGGTCGGTTTCCATCGGTATATGGGTTGGAACCGGTTCAAGATATGAAAGAAGAGAAAACAACGGTGTGTCTCATTTCATAGAACACTTGCTTTTCAAGGGAACTGAAAACAGGACGGCAAGGGAAATAGCCGATAGTATTGATAGCATTGGCGGGCAGCTCAATGCGTTTACTGGGAAGGAATGTACTTGCTTTTATACGAAGACCTTGGATACCCATGCGGAAACAGCATTGGATGTACTTTCTGATATGTTTTTTCATTCCAAATTTGATAAAAAGGATATAGATGTCGAAAGAAGAGTAGTTATTGAAGAGATCGGAATGTACGAGGATTCACCTGAGGAACTGGTGCACGATATTCTTTCGGAATGCGCTTGGAAAGACAATCCTTTGGGATTTCCGATTCTGGGGACTGTCGAAACTCTTTCCGGAATTGAAAGAGATCAAATTATATCATATATGAAGGATAATTATTTGCCCCAGAACACTGTTATATCCGTTGCAGGAAACTTTTCAGAAGACAAGATGATAAATCTGATAAAAGAAAGATTCAGTACATGGAAGGCTTCCGGGAGTACTCCGAAAGAGTGCGGAAGCGCCGGGTTTAATCCGGGAATAAAGATAAAGGAAAAGGATACTGAGCAAATACATATCTGTATTGCTTTTGAAGGAATTGAACACGGAGACGACGATATATATTCGCTTTTGACAGTGAACAATGTGCTCGGTGGGGGGATGAGTTCGAGGCTTTTTCAAAAAATCAGAGAAGAATCGGGTTTGGTTTATTCAATTTATTCTTACCCATCATCCTACAAGAAAACAGGCTTGTTTACAATTTATGCAGGAATGAACCCGGAGCATCTTGAAAAAGTATTGGAATTAATCATGAAGGAAACTAAGCTCATGAAAAAAGAGGGAATAACCAAGGATGAGCTTGAGAAATCCAGAGAACAACTTAAGGGAAGCTACATACTCGGGCTTGAGAGCACCAGCAGCAGAATGAACAGTATAGGAAAGGCGGAAGTACTCACCGGCAACATATACACACCGGACGAAATATTAAAGAAGATTGATGAAGTAAGCCTTGATAAAGTCGAACACGTGATAAACCGTATTTTTAGTTTGGACAAAATTTGTTTTTCAGCTGTAGGCAATATAAAGAAGGATATTGATTTGAAAAATATAATTGGTAGTTAGCTGAAGTCTTTAGATATAAAGTAAGGATTTAAAAAATAGAGGGGATCGGTACCCCTTTATTTTTTTTCTTTACATAGGTTTATGTATGCGATTTCACTATTCTTTTTGCCGCTTCATTTCACGCCCTCTAACATTCGGTAAATCCAAGCGTACAAGCACTCATATTATGAGATGAACATAATATATAATAAGTCACCATAAAACCTGCTTACCTGTTTAGCAGCCGGAATTTATACAAATAAGGAGAGGGATAAGTGTGAAAAACAGAAAATTTACTATTGTCGGCGGTGATCTTAGAAGTGTCAAGTTAGCTTGTTTAATTGCTTCACAAGGGAATACAGTTAACATATATGGATTTAAAAATGCATCCTTTGACACCGAGATTAATGAATGCGATAACCTTGATAAAGCTATTGAAGAGGCGGATGTGATAATTGGTCCTATACCTTGTTCTGTAGATAATGAAACGCTGAATGCTCCTTTTCATAACCAGAGGACTTTTATAAAGGATATATTTAAAAAAATGAGCAAAAGCCAGTTGTTTATTGCAGGGAGGATAAGCGATAAGATTGCTCAGCTTGCACAGGTATACAATGTTTACTCTATTGATTTGCTGGAAAGAGAAGACATGGCGGTTTTAAATGCAATACCGACCGCAGAGGGTGCAATTCAAATAGCAATGGAAGAAATGCCGATAACGCTTCATGGAAGCAATGCATTGGTTCTTGGCTTCGGTAGAATCGGTAAAATTCTCTCACATATGCTGCAGGGATTAGGCAGCAATGTATATGTGGAAGCCAGAAAATACTCGGATATAGCCTGGATAAGAAGCTTTGGCTATAAACCTGTATTTATAAACGAATTGGGTGATTACATAAGCAGGGCGGATGTCATTTTCAATACAATTCCCCATACTATCCTGGACGAGAATATGCTAAGAAAAGTGAACAAGGATTGTTTGATAATCGATTTGGCATCCAAACCCGGAGGAGTCGATTTTGAAAAAGCAAAAGAAATGGGAATAAAGACGATATGGGCCCTTTCCCTTCCGGGTAAGGTTGCACCTGTCACAGCGGCCGGATTCATAAGAGATACTGTTTATAATATCATTGATGAGTTGGGGGTATAAGGAAATGTTGTTGGATGGAATAAAAATAGGATTTGCACTTACGGGATCCTTCTGCACAATAAGCAAGGTACTGCCGGAAATAGAAAAGCTTGTGAGCAACGGTGCCAAAGTTGTTCCGATTATATCGGATTCTGTTAACAAGTTTGATACTAGGTTTGGTACGTCCGAGGACTTAAAGCTAAAGCTTGAGGGAATTACCAATGAGAAAATAATTAGCACGATAGTGGAAGCAGAACCTATAGGACCTAAATCTCTTATGGATGTAGATGTTGTTGCTCCGTGTACGGCAAATACGCTGGCAAAGCTGGCAAACGGTATAACGGATACATCCGTAACAATGGCATGTAAGGCACATTTAAGGAATCAAAAGCCGGTGGTAATAGCGGTTTCAACCAACGATGGCTTGGGTGCCAATGCCAAAAATATCGGTGCTCTTTTGAATACGAAAAATGTTTACTTTGTTCCCTTCGGTCAGGATGGACCGAACAATAAACCCAATTCTTTGGTAGCGGACACTTCCCAGATAATGCCGACGATTGTGGAGGCATTGAAGGGTAAACAAATACAGCCTTTGCTGATTAAATATTGACAAGGGTTTGGAAAAAGCCACCTGAGTAAGAGGTGGTTTTTTTATGCTTTTTTAGTTCGAATAGGAAATATATTTAAAATTTATAATTAAAAGTGATGCAAGATAATGCTCGAAAAAGAAAAAATACTTGTGAAATAACATAAAACGTGATAGAATAAATCTTGAAAAACGTTAATATATATTATTGACAAAGCAAATGTTTTGTTTTATTATTTTTTATTGTAAATTATTTATAATATTCATAATTTATACTTCACAACGAATAAAATTTAGTATAAACTATATATATACCTTCTTTATACAATTGAATAATTCTTAAAGAAGTCTTTATGATGGTATATAATACATATGGTATTTGGGGGTACGAGATGCTAGGAGTAGATACAAGAGGTATTGATGAAATATTGCTTGAGATGGGAGTTTTAAAAATAACCGATCTTAAGAAAGCTTGGGATATCCAGAGGGAGAAAAACTGTAGTATTGAGGATGTATTATTAGAACTTGGATTTGTATCTCAAAAGGATTTAATGCATGCCAATGCAAAAAAGATGGGCATACCCTTTGTTGATCTTACCGACTACCAAATCAAGGATGAAAGCGTTCCTCTTCTGATTACACGAAATATCGCAAACAGATATAAAGTGATTCCTATTGAGAAAGATAACGGAGTTCTTACTGTTGCAATGGATGATCCTACGGATATATTCTGTATTGATGACATTCGTCTTGCAACAGCACTTGAGATTAAGCCTGTTCTTGCAGATGTCAAAGAAATCGAAAAGTTGATTCTGAAATATTTTGGAGAAGAGAAGAAACAACCCAAGGCCAAGGTAATACCGATGAAGCAATTGGAAGATGAGTTGGAAGGTCAGGATATGTTCAGTGAAGAGGAGTCTCTTCTGAACAGCCAGATGTATGACAGCATAAAGAGTGATGTACAGCCTAACAGTTTTGAAGGCAGTACTTCTAATGTTGTTCAGAGTGATCTTGACTTTGCACGTCAGGGTGAAGGAGGTATTTTTAAGGATAAGATAGGAAACCTTCTTGTAAGGGCCGGGGTTATTACACAGGAGCAACTGGATCATGCCTTAAGCATGCAGGCCAAATCCGGTGGACTTATCGGCCAAATCTTGGTTAAAAACGGCTATCTCAATAAGAAATCTCTTTTTGAATTCCTTCAAAAGCAAATGGGTGTCGATTTCGTAGACCTTGAGAATATTCAAATAGATGAAGAAGTATTGCATTTGGTATCGTCAAGTATTGCAAAAATGCATAACCTTATACCTATAGAGAAATCAAACAATTATCTAAAGGTTGCTATGAGCGACCCTATGAATATTTTCTCTATTGATGATTTGAGGCTTACCACAGGATTGGAAATTATTCCTTGTCTTGCTGATGAGGAGCAGATTGCCATTCAAATTGATAAATATTACGGTAAGGTTGATAAGAAGAAAAGGCAGGAACAACAGGAGCAAAGTTTTGCAAAGCTTGATGAGGAAATAAAAGAAATAAATGAAAAAATTGCAGATGAAATAATCGAGATAGAAGAAACAGAAGAGGATACTTTAGATGTCAGCGATCTCGAAAATGCCCCGATTGTTAAGATGGTTAATGTCATATTGCAAAAAGCAATAGCGACAAAATCCAGCGATATTCATATAGAGCCCCAGGAGGATCTTGTTCAGATAAGATATAGAATAGACGGTCAATTGGTACCCATAATGAGTTACGATAGAAAAATTCTTCCTTCGCTTGTTGCGAGGGTCAAAATAATGAGTGGATTAAATATTGCCGAAAAGAGGATTCCGCAGGACGGAAGAATCGGTATGAAGCTTCACGAAAAAGAATATGATATGCGTGTATCTGTTCTGCCTACAATGTTTGGAGAAAAAATTGTTATAAGAATAGCGGATAAAGAAGGCTTTAATGTTTCCAAACAGGATCTCGGATTTTTCGAAGATGATATGAAGAAGTTTGATGAAATTATATCACACCCCCATGGTATTGTGTTGGTTACAGGGCCTACCGGAAGCGGTAAATCTACTACACTGTATACGGCACTTAAAGAACTGTGCAAACCGAATGTTAATATTCTTACAGTAGAGGATCCTGTTGAAAGTACCATAAGGGGAATAAACCAGGTACAGGTTAATGTGAAAGCCGGACTTACCTTTGCTGTAGCATTGAGGTCTTTCTTAAGACAGGACCCCGACATAATAATGGTCGGAGAGATAAGAGACGGTGAAACTGCGGAGATTGCGACAAGAGCAGCTATTACCGGTCACCTTGTGTTTAGTACCCTCCACACCAACGATGCTGCAAGTTCTGTTACCAGAATGATAGATATGGGAATAGAGCCTTTCCTGCTTTCGTCTTCTTTAGTAGGACTGATTGCACAAAGACTTGTCAGAAGGTTATGTCCTAATTGTAAGGAGCCTGTAGAGATTGATGATGAAACAAGAGAACTTCTTAATATAGAAGAAGGTGAAGAAGTAACCGTATTTAAGGCGAAAGGTTGTGAGCATTGCAATAATACAGGTTACAAGGGAAGAATAGCTGTTTATGAGATTTTGCAGGTTGACAGGGAAATAAGAGAATTGATTTCTAAAAATGCGAATTCTGATGATATAAAGGATTTGGCAATAAAACATGGCATGAAGACACTTAGAATGAACAGTGCCAGATTGGTTAAAAACGGTACTACATCCATTGAAGAAATGATGAGGATAGCATATTCTGAAGACTGATATGAAGGGATGTCGCGTATGAATTTAAATGATTTATTGGAAAAGACAGTTGAATATGGTGCTTCCGACCTGCACATATGTGCGGGAGTACCTCCGGTGGTAAGGGTTTACGGTGAATTAATCAATCTAAATGAACCCGTATTGACACCACATGATTGTGTGGAGCTTGCTAAACAGTGTCTGAGCAGCAGGATGTATGAACGCTTTTTAGAAGTAGGTGAGGTTGATTCCTCATACTCTCTTGCCGGTACTTCACGTTTCAGGGTTAATGTTTTCAAGCAAAGAGGTACTTGTGCTATCGCTTTCAGAACAATACCTGCAGAAATACCGGTTATTGAAGATTTGGGATTGCCGGGTCTTGTATATGATCTTTCATTAAAGCAGAGAGGGCTAATACTTATAACCGGACCTACCGGACATGGGAAATCTACCACTCTAGCTGCTATGATCAAGTATATAAACAGTAAGAGAAGATGCCATATTGTAACGATAGAGGATCCGATAGAGTTTTTACATAAACACAATAAAAGTATTATAAATCAAAGAGAAATCGGTTCAGATTCATTAAACTATACAAGTGCACTTAGGGCTGCTTTAAGGCAGGATCCGGATGTTATTCTCATAGGCGAAATGAGAGATTTGGAAAGTATAAGTATTGCCCTTACTGCTGCAGAAACCGGTCATCTTGTTTTAAGTACCCTTCATACTATAGGTGCAGCAAAAACCATAGACAGGATTATAGACGTGTTTCCGCCATATCAGCAGCCTCAAATAAGAACACAACTTTCCCTTGTCCTACAAGGTGTCGTATCACAGCAACTGATTCCCACACTAGACGGGAATGCCAGAGTAGTTGCTGTTGAAGTTATGATTGCAACCCCTGCCATAAGAAATATGATTAGAGAAAATAAGACCCATCAAATAATCAATGCAATTCTGACAGGGGCAAAATCAGGAATGAAAACCATGGATAATTCTCTCCTTGAGTTGTACCGTTATGGCAAAATAAGCTTTGATGAATTGATGACTTACGCTGTAGACCTGGATTATATTAAGAAGATAGTATCAGGTTCCATAGCATCAATAAAATAAATTCTTACGGTGGTGTTATCTGGCGCCAGCTTTTTACCTCCCAACCGGAGTTTTTAGGTTCCAGGAAATGAGGAGGTGCATCATAGCGCATTCTCAAATCAAAAGTATTATCTTCCTTATAACCATAAATTCTACTTCCACTGGTAGTATAAGTTGCCCCCATTTTACTAAAAACCTGGGAACCGGTAAAATATATTCTTCCCATATTCCCCAGATTATTATAGTCCTGGACTCCATAACAACTTTTTGTAGAATAGCCAAATAAAGCCGCATGAATAGTAATGTTCTTTGTACTACTTGAATCCCGATAAGATGTATCAATATATTCTCCTTCTTTAGACCACGGCCATGCTTTACCCCATTTGGGCCATCCGTAAGAATGCACATAAATATTTCCGTTTGATACAAGACCCAGCATATCATCTGATGGGTCTATAGGATTTTCTTCGGTAAGGGTTGGAATATTAGTATTAGCATATTCTATTCCTCCTGTGTATTTGGCATTATTGTAGTTATAATCCGTTGGATCCCGTCGAGTGATATATATGTTTCCTTCTACAAGAATTGTCAACCTACCATCAAGTACCCCTGAAATATATAAGTCACCTTTTATGTAAATTACGGAGCTCTGAGGCAAGGGATGTAGCTTTATTGCATTTTTTTCGATTTTGACATTTCTTATGTGTAAAGCGCTATTCTCAAGCAAAATACATGTACGTCCTTCGTATTTATAACCCCCATTGACTTCTTCTCCCCAATATGCAAGGGATTTATTAGACTCGGGGAAAATTAGTGATTCTACTTTTTGTGGTTGCCCCGGTTTTTTAAAAACAGGACTTCCCCCATTATTCCAATCTTTAGCATAGCACACATCATCATGAAAAATAGGTCTCCCTGTTGTCAGAAGATTTCCATTCGTATGGAAAGGACCGCGTACTTCCTCCCCATCTCCCCAATATAACAGAGTACCGGATGGGGTACTCATGTCCCCTGCAAAGCAAACATAATTGGTGAATAATTTTTTATGGACTTTAACTTCTATGGTCTTTTTATTATCAGCCTTCTCCGTTGTCCAACCGGTAGAACGTATTGTAACAACGGGTTCGCCTATGCTAGGAGGAACTATATGAAGCCTGTAATAGCCTACCACCTTACCTGCACTTGCATACTCTACAGGCTCATATTCTTTAGGAA
>LSQX01384178.1_pt2 | contig 11586 bp, 10 predicted proteins | sample 654561 | NCBI WGS metagenome assembly LSQX01 (sample SAMN04489861, study PRJNA283612) | anaerobic digester metagenome | isolation source: 4 biogas reactors fed with cattle manure at either 37C or 55C with and... | place: Denmark: Kongens Lyngby | collected 2014 | reverse complement strand
AAATATGGTTACAGCTTTACGCCGGATATCAATGTGATGCCGGAGGCTTCTGATTTTAGCCAGGAAGACGCCTTGGAACGGGCCATTGCAGCGGCAGAAGAACTGTTTGGGCTGGAAGGCGAAAACTGGCTCGGTTTTGGGCTGAGCTTCTCCTATCCGGAGGAAGAGCCGGACAAACTGGGCTGGAAGATAAATCTTTGGGCCAAGCCGGGCAATCAGGATGCCGTGATCTGGATGGATCGTCATGGCAAGGTCACACGAAGTATGCTCAGCGATATGCCGGCGGGCGATTCTGGCGCAGAGTCAAAAACCGGCGCTGTGATTGACATATCCGCCCAGGTGGAGTACTACCTCTACGGCAAGCGTGCCACACCCGGTGAGGATGTGCTTACTCAGAAGCAGGCAGAGGACAAGGCCTGGGAAGTTTTTCAGGCAGCCTATGGCCGGGCAACGGGTCGGGATACCTATCGCTTTGATAGCCGCTATCTGCGCAATGACGAGGATACGCGCCAGTGGTGGTTGGTGAGTATCGTTCCTCCTTTCCCGGAAGAGTGGGACATACACTATAGCGTGGCGCTGCTGGCGCCCCAGGGGGAACTTATCTACACGACCAACATCAGCTTGTTTGAGGAAGACATGGCATGGGCCCATCGCCAGCAGGAATTTGACAGCCTTGAAGTGCAGCGAGGTCCCTATAACACATGGTCCCTGAAGGAAAAGGCAGCCTGGGATCCCCAATTCTACGGACTTCCAAGGGAGGGCGACATTTCCCTGGAGCAGGCCCTGGCTATTGCCAAAGCCCGGCTGGCGAAGGATTACAATCTGGAAGAGGTGGATTTCTCCCGGCTTGAGGAAGCAGTGTTCTTCGAAATCGCAGCAGAACGCACTTGGCGCATAACTTATATGACCGGTGGGGATGCAACAGAGGGCGATCCCTGGGAATACTACGGCGTCACCGTAGACCCCATCACCGGATATGTCACGGAGGTTATCGGTCCTTACGGCCTTGAATGAAACTCAGCCCCGAAGCCCTTCCGGCGTTCCGACAAGCGTTGCCAAGGCGGCGCCGGAATGCCGTTGCTTGGCTTTACATTCCACCTCTTTCACGGTATTCTATCCGGTAATCAAGGCAAACTGGAGGAAGCATGTCCCAGCAACCTAAGCAGCCACAACCATACAGCCCGCATCAGGGCGGGCAGGATGCTGATTGGGATTATGCCCAGCGACCCAACCAGGACAAATATCCTCCCCCGCCAGGAGAAAGCTGGCAACCACAGCAGATTTCCTGGCAACCCAAACCCGACACCCATTTTTCACCGCCGGATCCCGATGGCTTCTTTACGCCTGCCCATCCTTATCAGGGGAGGCCTCAGGCGCCTAACAACGCACCTCCACCTTATCAGGGCCCGGTGTATCAGGGTCCTCCTTCCAATGAGGCGGTGCTTCCTCCGGGAAATTTCGAGCCGCCAGACGATCGTATGGTCTATCAAGCCCCGCCAAAAAGGCGCAACACGCAGATATGGCTCTATGTGGGGCTTGTTATACTGTTGGTGGTGCTGGTGGCAACCTCCTTAAGCCAAATGTTCTCCGGCCAGCAGCAGCGAACCGCCATTGTCACTATCTCAGAACAGGGAGCCACTTATTCAGGCGATGCTTTGGTGGTGCGCAATGAATCTGTGTTCCAGCAGGAAAATGTGTCCAGTGTCAGCTACACGGCCGAGGAGGGCGCGGCCGTCAACCGGGGCGATCCCATCTGCACGGTGTATACAGCAGGTTTCTCGCCAAAGGAGCTGACGCTTCTCAAAACTTACCGCACGCAAATCAAGGAATACCAACGGATACTGCTGAGCGCTGCCAATGTACCCGACACGCAGCTTCAACGCCTGGATACCACCGTGGCAGAGCGCGCCCAGGAAACCCAGGCGCTGGTCAGAGGAGCTCAGGGCAGCCTGCTCAATCAGGAGTTGTTGCTGAAGGAAGCCATTTCACAACGCCACAATTATCTGCGTCAGAAGTATGTGGAAGACACCAAACTCACCCGTCTGTACGATAACGAGAGCAACCAGCTCCAGCGCATCGAAACCTGGACAAAGCAGTTCGCAGCCTCAGACAACGGCATTGTGAGCTTCTATACCGATGGGCTCGAGGCCGCCTTAAGCCCTGTCAATGTGGACCTCTACACCCCGCAGAATGTCCGAGATCTTTTGGCCGGCCAGGTGCCTGAGGCTTATACGAGGCCAAAAAACAGCATGGATATCTATCGCTTGGTGCGCCAGTATGACTGGGGCGCCTTGATGCTGGCGGACGACATCTCCTGGAACCCAGTGATTGGGGATGAATACCTGATGCTCATCGAGAGCTTCGAGAGCACCCGGGTCTCGGTTACTGTTGCATCCATTACGAAGTCTGGCGGGGACCTTTTGGTACGCCTGAAAGCGGACAGCCCGATTGAGGCAATCCTTTATATCCGTTCCGCCCGCGTGCAGCTGTCCAAATCCGTCATCACCTATTCGGTTCCTGCTTCTGCCCTCATCAATCAGGATGGGGTAATCGGCGTGGTGGTGCAGTACCTTGAAGGCCCCTACCTGGTGCCTGTGGAAGTTGTCAGCCAGGATGCCACTCAGGCCCATGTGGTTCCGGTGAATGCGGGGCATCTCTACGAGGGATTGACCGTCAGGCTCTTTTAATCCCAATAGCGGATTGCGCTTGCGCAGGCAGACATATTTCGCTATAATGGGCAAAACTTGTACTACGATTCAACGGTTTGCGCCTGGCATCAGGCACAGGGAGGATACTGGATGGATTTTCGCGGCGTATTGGACCGTGCGACGGATCGGGTTAAATCCGTTTTCAGCAGGGACAATAGCTTCTTTTATGGAACGGCAGAGCGGGAAGACCGGCAAGCCATTCAAGGCTATGAGCAGGGTCCCCAGCAAGGCGTTTATCCCAACGCATACCAACAGCAAAGCGCTTATGTTTCAAACTACCAAGAGTATCCTGAGCAGGCGGAGCCCCGCCAGCAGGGTTACCAAACCCCTCACGCTCCCTGGCAGCAGCCCCATGCACAGGTCCCGCAGCAGCCTACCTGGCAGCAACCCTACCAAAACACGTACAAGCCCAATTACCAGCAGCCAGCACCCCAGGCGGCCTATCAGCAGCCCCAGCAGTTTGTCGCCCCGCAGCAGCAGCAGGCACGCGGTTATACCTCACCCCAGCACGCCCAGCTGCAGCAGCAGGCACCGGAAGTTCCCGGGCGCAACCGCCGTGCCGCACAGCACCAACAAGCCCCCGAGCCATCCCAGGATAACAATGTGGTTCCCTTCCCCGGCGCATCCATGCCCGAAACCCCGGAACTCCGGCAGGTGGATGCCTATGTGGTCAACATTACCAACATCAACGGCTGCCGACAGGCCATGACCTGCCTGCGAAAGGGGCAATGCACTTTGGTGGTGATGGACCAGTTGGTGGACAAGGCAGAAGTCCGCCGTTATGTGGATATGCTCAACGGCGCGTGTTTCGCATTGGGAGGAACCATGACCAGATTGTCCCTGAAGGTCGGGTTCTATATCCTGGCTCCCAGCGGCATGATGGTCTATACCGATCCGATTACCGCCAGTGCTAATGCCCAGCCCAGGCCACACCCGGCGTCTGGTGCGGCAGCCCAGGGCTATCCGCACCAGGGTCAGCAGCCTGCCTATGCCATGCCCCAGGACCAGCAAGCTCCCCAGCCCCAACGGTATCAGGCCGGTGCTTACGCGCCCCCTGTTTATAACCAGCAGGGCTCCGCATATACACAACCCCTGGAAAACTATGACACGGCCTTCGCAGAAGACCGCTACGCGCAGTAAAAACCACGTATTGAAGGGAGATTGATCATGGCTATCACGGTTACGATGATCGAAGAAAAGGAATTTAAAACCAAGGTACGCGGTTATGACCCGCTGGAAGTGGATGAGTTCCTGGATGCAATTTGCGATGAAATGGAGAGCATGGGCCAAACCATCCAGCAATTGCGCGATCAGTTGAAGCAGGTGCAGCAATCTCCCGCGCCCTTTATGCCGACGGCTGCGCCTCCAGTCACTCCCCTGTCCCCCGTAGGCCCCGGAGAATCAGAACTCCCCAGCGATCTGGAAGCAGCCAAACTGCTGCTTGAAAAGACTCAGAAAGCATGCGATGAAACCCTGGCTGAGGCTAGGAAGCGCGCTGAAGATATCGTCAAGGAAGCGGAGGACATCGTTCCTGACCCCGAGCTGGAAGACCTGGATGCCCAGAAAGTTAAACTCCAGGAAGAAATCGAAACCCTTAAGGAAGAAGCCCAGAAGTTCAAGCGCCGCTTTCAGTCTATGCTCAAAGACCAGAGCGAAATTCTGGAGTCCGAATTGTCAGACTAAGCAACGGGCATGATAAACATCACCGGCTTTCGCCGGTTTTTCTATGGGTTTTCACACCTTTTTGGCCTGCCCTAGGCATATCCATAAGCGCACTTTCCACCATAGCCAGGCGGCCGCTCCCCCATTTCCAATCTGTTCGGGCATCCGCACCACCCCGCGCCCGCAAACTTCCGCTGACTTCCCCATGCGGGAAGTTACAACTGTGATTTCCCCCGCATCAGCCGCCCCCTGGAACGCTCTTCTGTGCTACAAACCTGAGAGTTTCTCCATCGCTATAGCAAACAATGTGTCCGTGCACATCGCTTCTGAAGACTTTTACGCCCGCCGTGTCAAGCCGCTTCATAGTATATGGAGAGGGGAGCCCATCGTCTTTATCCCCATCGACGGTCAGCACCGCGTAGCGCGGCTGGACTTCCTGAAGAAGAGCAAAGGAGGTGGACGTATCGCCCCCATGGTGGCCAATCTTCAGGAGCGTTGACTTAAGGTCAAACCGTTTGGCGTGGCTTGCCATGATAAGGTCCGCCTCGGCGCTCAACTCCGCATCTCCCATGAATAGAAAGGAAGTATTCCCATACACAATCCGAATTACCAGGGAGAGATCATTCACCTCCTGATAATCATCCCTGAGAGGGGTTAGGAACTGGAAAGTCGCCTCACCCAAAGGATAAGTATCGCCAGGGTTTGGGATCTGAAGCTCCTTTTCGTATTCGTTGATATATTTCAGGAAGGAATTGAATGGCTTCTTGTCATATTCCACCACGGGCGTAAAGACCTGTCCGACTGTGGCGGCGTTGAGCGCACCGGATAATCCGCCCACATGATCCTTGTGGGGATGGGTACTCACCATATAGTCTATGTGATCTATGGCCAATGTGTCCTTCAGGTAAGCATAGATGAAATCACTGTCTTTGGGGTTTCCGCCATCAATCATCAGTACCTGATCTCCGCTGATGACAATGAAAGCGTCTGCCTTTCCCACATCCAGGAAGTGAATCTCAAACGATCCTGCTGCCGACTGAGCATACATGATTGGCCATGCCAGCGTCAGAACCATCAGGAGCAGTAGAAACGCAACCGGATCCTTCGTTTTTCTCATGCCAACAATATAAGCACAAATGCCACTTTGAATCAACCGGATTATCTTCTTCTCCGGACCTATCCGCAACATTTCGCATAAAAAAAGGAAAATCCCAGAAGCGATGAATCTTCTGGGACTTGGCGGAGAAGGAGAGATTTGAACTCTCGCACGGTGTAACCCGTCTACTCCCTTAGCAGGGGAGCCCCTTCGGCCACTTGGGTACTTCTCCTCGATTGGGGCAAGGTGGCGGAGAGAGAGGGATTCGAACCCCCGGTGCCTTTCAGCATCACTAGTTTTCAAGACTAGCGCCATCAACCGCTCGGCCATCTCTCCAAGGCTTCGCAGCCGCCGCGAAACGCTTGCACAGTATAGCAAGCGTCTGGTTTTATGTCAATCCCCAGCGAATGCCCGATAGGGAATGTCCCCTTAAATCGCCATGCCTCGGCTTGCTATTCCCGCCCTTTAATGTATAATACGGTATTGGAATCTGAGGAAATCATGGAGGCAAGTAAATGGCAATGCTCGCGACGGTGGCGGATACGCAACTCACATCCAAAACAGACATCGTGCTCAGCAACTGGTGGAGCGAGCAGTTTGCCCGTTTCACACCATTTGATGTGGCCCAGGTGCTTTTCTTCGCGCTTATCGCGGGTATTATCATTTCCCTGGTATACCGGAAAACCTACCGGGGAGTGCTGTACAACCCGTCTTTTTCAACCACGCTGATTCTGCTGACCCTGGTCACATCCCCTGTGGTTATGGCAATTGGCTCAAATGTAGCGTTGTCCATGGGCATGGTGGGTGCCCTGTCCATCGTGCGCTTCAGAACCGCGGTAAAAGATCCCATCGACACTGCCTATATGTTCTGGACTATCACCATGGGCATCCTCATCGGCACACGTTCCTATATAATTTCACTGATTGTGGTAGCGCTGATCAGCGCAATCATGATCGGCCTTTCCTTTGTTCGGATGCGTACCAATGAAAACTATCTGCTGGTTCTCCATTATGACCCGGCGGTGGAACAGGAAATTGACGCTGAATTGCACCGGGGCGTTAAGTCATACCGGGTGCGCAGCAAAACCATCACCCGTGCCGGAGCTGAGATGACGGTAGACCTGCGCTTAAGCCAGCGGGCAGACATCGTCAGCCATATGCTTGATATTCGCGGCGTCTATGACGCCACCCTGGTCACCGTCCAGGGCGAAAACGCCATTTAACGCAGATGGCCCCGCTAGTCAGGCACGAACTGAAATATTACATCAGCAAGAGCCAGTATCTTATACTGGCTCGGCTGTTGGGTGCCCTCCTGACGCCAGACGAAAATGCCGACGAAAACGCGGAGTATCACATCCGCTCGCTTTATTTCGATACTGCCTTTGACCAAGCCCTGGCGGATAAGGTAGCAGGTGTCCGTGACAGGGATAAGTACCGTATCCGCATCTATAACCTGTCCGACAGTTTCATCCGTATGGAGTGCAAGAGCAAGCTTGGCAGCTACATCGCCAAACGCCAGGCCCTCATCACGCGCGATTTGTGCGAGCAACTGGTAACGGGCGACCCAAGCGGGCTGGAGAATACCTCCTCCGGCTTGCTGAGGGAGGTGTTTCGGGAAATGCGCATCAACCTCCTGAAACCCGCGGTAATTGTTGATTATATCCGGGAGGCCTATATGCACCCGGCTGAGGATATCCGGATTACCTTTGATAAGCAGTTGCGAACGGGGCTGTTTTCTCACGACCTGTTCAACCCGCGCTTGCCCACCATCTCCCCTCTCGCCAACCCTGACCAGGTTATACTGGAAGTCAAGTACAACCGGGTATTCCCGGACTACCTGGCCGAAATCCTGAGTCTGGCCGCCGGGTGGTCCTCCCGCAGCGCCATCTCCAAGTATGTGCTGTGCCGCCGCTTTGAAGGGAAGGATTTTTAGCCATGGTGCTGCAAACATCCCCTGGCGGCCCGCTGCGTAAGAACCAGGAAATCACCTGCCGGATTGACACCCTGGGAGCACAGGGAGAGGGAATCTGCCGGGAAATGGGGCAGATTCTTTTTATCCCCTATGCCCTGCCTGGGGAGACGGTCAGGGCGCAGGTACAGAAGGTCACCAAATCACTGGCATTTGGGAGGCTGTTGGATGTGCTCTCCCCCAGCCCAGATCGGGTGGCACCGCCTTGCTCCTATTTTGGCAGATGCGGAGGCTGCTCGCTTCAGCACTTGGATTATCAAGGACAGCTGGTCCACAAATCCAAACAAATCCAGGAAGCTATGCAGCGAGTTGGAAAAATCAAAATGCCGGTGCCCCCGGCTGTGGGCCTTGATGAACCGTGGCGCTATCGCAATAAAACCGCCCTGCCGGTGCAGGAAATCGGAGGACAGCCATATGCCGGCTACTATGCACCGCGCAGCCATCGGCTGGTACCCATCACCTCCTGCCTGATTGCCCACCCGGCCTGTGATGACGCAACACGGGCTGTGACCGGCTGGATGCGGGAGCAGGGAATCGCAGCCTTCAATGAAGAGGAAAACAGCGGCCTGATCCGCCATATAGTTACCCGGGTGAATGCCCTGGATGAGGCCATGGTCACCTTGGCGATCAATGGAAAACACCTTCCCAATGCCCCGGAATTGATAAAAAGTTTGCAGAATGCTTTACCGCGCTTCCATTCTCTGCACCTTACCTTTCAAACGACGGGTGACAATGTCATTCTGGGTGAAACCAGCCAAAGCCTTTATGGCGATAAGTCCTTTGTCGACTGGGCCTGCGGGCTGTCTTTTGAGCTGTCGCCGCTGTCTTTTTTCCAGGTAAACAGCAAAGTCAGCCAGCGGATGTACGAACGGGCCTTGCTTTGGGCTGATCTTCAGCCTGATGACACGGCGGTGGACTTGTATTCCGGTGCCGGGGCCATCACGCTTCTGGCGGCAGGGCAGTGCAAGCGCGCCATTGGTATTGAGATTTCCATTGAGTCGGTGGAAAACGCCCGGAGCAACGCGCTGAGGAACCATGCGGACAATGCCTTTTTCCACCTGGGTGAAGCCGAAATCCTTCTCCCCCAAATGCTTGAAGCCGGCCTCGCCGCTGATGTGGTCTTCCTTGATCCGCCCCGCAAGGGTGCCCACTCTGATGTGCTCAAGGCAATAGCCAAAGCCCAACCCCGGCGTATCATCTATATCAGCTGCCACCCGGCAAGCCAGGCGCGGGACGCAGCCCTGCTTGGCGCGCTTGGCTATCATGCTGCCCTTTGCCAGCCTTATGATATGTTCTGCCAGACCGCACAAGTGGAAAATGTGATGAGCTTTGAACGGATCCACTCAAGCTGATCCGAACAAGCCGCACCGTAATAGTGTTTGAGAGGTTGAACGAAATTGTCTGAGCTTAATCTTTTCTCCTCCAAGCAAATCAGAAGGCTTCTGATTCCGCTGATATTTGAACAGTTCATGATCGTGCTGGTGGGGCTGGTGGACACCATGCTTCTCTCCCGTGTCAGCGAATCCGCACTGTCCGCCTTTTCCCTGGTGGATAACCTAAACCTCCTGCTCATGCAGGTGTTTATGGCGGTGGGCGCCGGCGGCTCCATCATCGCGGCCCAGTATATCGGCAAGCGGGACCGCCTGGGTGCTGAGGGCGCTGCCAACCAGACCGCCATCATGGTGGTAACCATTTCGCTTTTCATCGGGGCCATTGCCATCATATTCAACAAGGGCATCCTGGGCTTGGTGTATCCGGCGGTAAACCACGAAATCATGGGCTACGCCCGGCAGTATTTCCTGCTATGCGCCTTGTCCTACCCAGCCTATGCGCTTTACAACGGCGGCATTGGCCTCTTGTATGCCCAGGGCTTGAGCAAGCTGTCCATGGCAACATCCGTGGTGATGAATGTGGCGAAAATCGCCCTGAACTATTTGTTTATTGTCGTTTTTCGCATGGATGTGCAGGGGGCGGGAATGTCCACCATTGTCTCCCGCGCCATTGGGGCAGCAATGGTGGTTTTTTTTCTGCGGGACATCCATATACCCATCCACTTCAGCCGCCCCTTTGTCATCCGCTTTGACCGCAACATCGCCCGGCGCATTCTCACTGTGGCTCTGCCGAGCGGGCTTGAGAATGTCTTCTTCCTTACCAGCAAGGTGATCATCGCCATCATTATCGCCGGATACTCCAGCACTATGATTGCGGTAAACGCCGCCGCCAACACCATCTCCACCTATATCAGCATCCCAGCCAATGCCATTAATCTTGCCACAATCACCATCGTCAGCCAATGTGTGGGAGCGGGACGCTCCCGGGAAGCAAAGGACGCAGCAAGACGCCTATTGCTCTTGACCACCGCTTCCCTGGTAGTCATGGGGCTCTTGGTCATCCTCTTCATCGACCCCATTGTGGGCATGCTGCATTTGAGTCCCGAAGCCACAGCCATTACCCGGGAGATTGTCATCATCTACTGCTGTGTTTCCTTTGTATCCTGGGCCCCGGCCTTTGGCCTCCCAAACAGCCTGCGCGCCGCCGGGGACAACCGCTTTGTCATGTATGCCGCATCCTTGACCGTGGTGCTCCTCCGCGTCGCGTTTTCCATCCTTCTGGGCACTGTCTTGGGATTCCAGGTCCGAGGCGTCTGGTACGCAATGTATCTGGACTGGATTGGTCGAAGCATTCTCTTTATCTGGCGATTCCGGAGCGGCCGCTGGCTTAAGCATCACCTTGTGTAGAAGCCAAAAAGCACCCGCCGCAAACCTTGGCGGGCGCCTTTATCGCGAAATCCGACTATTCAACATGGATTCGGTTTAGATCCTGCCCCAATTCCGGTGCGTCCTGGCCAACCAGGCCCACCAAAAGGTAACTCTCATCTGTATTGTCATACTGAAGTCCGCTTAGAAAGCGAAAGTTCTCCACCTTTCCAGTGGATGGTACATGCATGCGGGGCCCGGTGCAGCGGTGAAGGATGCTGCCGATGTAGATGTGCTGGTCATCCTTGTAGGCGATTGGCATGTCTTGATTGATCATCTCCTGCACTTCACGCTGGATGTCCGGAATGTCTAGCACGACAGCTCGGTCAAAACGCAGAAGGAATCCTCTGCGCACATCCCCGTGGCTGTATTTACCCACTATGCGGCTCAACAGCACATGCTCAGTCAAATCTTCCGCCGTATGGGCCATGCGCCTGTACTTGATGGAAGCAAACACCGTACGGGCAATATCATTGGGCTCAGGTCCAAAGATGGTTGGCCGGCATACAATTATTTCGTCTCCTATGCCTATCAGCAGGGAAGCGTTGATATGTAAAAGGGGATAAATGAGCTCAAAATGCTCTATGATCACACGCTTTCCCAACTCCAGTGCCTTCAGCACCGCTTCCGCCAACTGCGGGATCTGGGTAAAGGCCGACTCAAACCGTACATCCAGGTGGTAGGTATGGGCCTGGTAAAAGCCTGTTTCATCCAGATCCAAAATCGGAAGCGGGCGGATATTTACGCCGTTGTCATCGTTGGTTAACTCCAATCCCGGAAACATGCCCCTTATCAGCAGGCTCTTGCCAGATCCCGCGTCCCCGATGACGCCTATGAGGTTATCAAAGGCGGTAAGATGCCTCTGGGCGATGCCACGCCCCAGTTGCACCATCCGGGCATATCCCCTGGGAGCGAAATAGACGCTATAGAGCGGATCTTGTGCCGTGGGCAGCATGCAGCCTCCTTTGCTTTGAGGATTAGTTTCGCCAGACGCCAATGCCGGCCCGGCGCAATGCCAGGATGCGCTGCATTTCGTTGAAACATATCATCAGCCCTTCGTCAACGCCCATGCCCGGTTTGGCCAGGATCTGGTCAGCGTTGGCTGCCATGGCGCAGTGGACGCATACCTGGGCGGAGCGGTCCGTTTCGTTGCAAGTGCCGCCCATGTAGGCACCCATTCCTGTATTTTCACAGTAGAGCAAGGCCTCCATGGTATTGTGAAGAGATCCCAGGTCGGGCGTCTTCACCTGGATCATGTGCCCAGCCTTGTTGTCACAGAAGTAGATCACATCCTCCAGGGTATTGCACCATTCATCAGCAACCAGTTCCACCCTGATCCCCCGACGGTCAATCTCCTCCCTGAGGCCTTTGAGATCCTGCATCTGGGATTCCCGG
>LSQX01178347.1_pt1 | contig 11586 bp, 11 predicted proteins | sample 654561 | NCBI WGS metagenome assembly LSQX01 (sample SAMN04489861, study PRJNA283612) | anaerobic digester metagenome | isolation source: 4 biogas reactors fed with cattle manure at either 37C or 55C with and... | place: Denmark: Kongens Lyngby | collected 2014 | reverse complement strand
CGGGCTCGTGCTGCTCGAAAACCTGCGGGATCTGGACAAGGTCGGATACAGGCCCTTCTGCATGGCAGCCCTTCCCATTTCGCTGACAGATCAGGACGGAGGCCCCGCAAGGGTAATGGCCGTGCTGGATAAATAGTCTTAAGATAGAAAAGGGTCGGATGTATGTACATCCGACCCTTTTCTATCTGTCAATAATTCTGAAAATATCCAGAGACCTCACTCTCCGCCAAACCATTTGAAAAGCTCGTTGTGAAGAGGACACTTGCATGTGCCTTTTATATGCTGCAGGTCATAGATCCCGCCGTCGCTTCCTGCGTTTTGATAATACCAACTGCCGTTGTCTCCGTTGCCGGCAGACTTTCCCGCAGCCCCAAAAATTTTATTGTTTATATCGTTCCCCGATGAAGCGATCATAAGTTTATATGACTTATACCAATCCTTATCTTGTATCTTTGTAAGCTCAGACACAGGTATCGTCTCTTCAATATTGTACAGTTTGCCATTCTCAGGCATTATTGAGCGGAGTTCGTTGATGCTGAACCCGGGGGCAAAATCAAGGCCGTATATGGTCACAGCATCTTCATCAGGTACGTCGCTCTTTACAACACCCCTGACACCCACATATCTCGATTCATTAGGGCTTGAAAGTACTGTTCCGCCGGAATCATCGGATATCCCGGTATCATCATCTATGGGGTTGTTATCAGCATTTAATTCTGTTGCCCTTGCATCCATCAGTCTTTTTCTAAAAACATATGAGTCCCCTGAAGGGGGCTTTAATGCATAGAATCTTTTCCCGGCGATGTTAATCTGTCTGTTCAAGGTTGCTGTCTGAGATGTGGTGTAATAATAATTCTTCACCTTCACAGTTGTTGTGGATGTAGTGCGGGTAGTGTTTGGATTTCCCACAAAATCCCCGAACCACATCGGTTCAGATGCGTAAAAATCAGGGCCAATGCACCATGGATCCCTCTTTTTGATCTCAGCAAGCTGAACTTGATCCATCACTTCCGGGTCGGTCCTCTTAAGTAATCTGACCCTAAATATATATCGCGGATATGCCTTTCCCTGATTCTCATCATAGTATTCCAAAACCGTGCACATCACCCTGTATTGGTCAGTCCATGCCCCAAATGTAAAATTGTCGTTGTTTATAGACCCGGGATGGTAATAATCCTCAACCCTGCTGTTTCTTGTTTCGTTATAAATACCTAATGGCCTGGGTTCATTTTTATTCTGCCCTACGATCTCATCGCCATCACTGAATTTTGAAACGAAAAATCCGTACGGGTAGTGGTATGGTGAGTACTGGACCGCATAACCTATGTCATTGAATTCGTTGTTGAGTAAGCCGTTAACGATCTTTCCAAAATTACTGTTGTTCGATCTCGTACTTAAAAAAAGTGCTGAGCTCGTTGAAGTATTTTTGATTTTTGAATCCAGGATAACAGAGTAGTTCGTAACAGTGATATAAGAAGGTATGTCAGAGGCAGACTCCCTTCCGGCAGCCCATGCCCCATAGATCCTGTCATTACCGAATTTGTCGTAGTTGATCTGCATTACGAAAGATGCTCCGTAGTTTGGCTTACTTGGCGAATCGATCGTCATAAGAATTTGTCCGGTATCAACATTAAAGACATTTTCGTTTTGCTGGGTGGCGACATCTGTAAGATAAACATCTCCTGTACTGTTGGGCGTTGGAGTATCGGGATCCAGGACATCAAGAATATCTTCGAACTCCTCGCTGGGCGCCTCAACTGCTTTTATGACGACGTAATCGCTCCACCTTGGAATACCCGAAGCAACCAAGCTGCCGCCGGAGGACTTGACTGCCGGGGTCACGCGGCATCTTATCACGCCTACCTCCCAGTCTGTCTCTGTTGCTCCTGTGTCAAGATGGAAAGTTCCGGTTGTGTCAAGCACCTTTCCCGTAACCGGATCACCTCCGGAGACAAGCTGCCAGTAATAACTGTTTCTGTTCAAATCTGTAGGACTGGCCTCTGAAACCGTAATATCAGCTGAAACGCTNNCCGCTTATGAACCATTCTATGATCGATGCATCCGTCATCGGCTGTGATGTTCCCGTCTGGTTGATCAGATCATATACAGCCTCTATCTTTGTACCCTTGTGCATTGTGAGTCCGTTGATCTTGATCTTCGTATCGTTGTCGTACAGGTCGAGCCTGTCCAGATAGAGGCTTGCCTTGATTTTGAGTATGGCTCCCCGAATATCGCCGGACACCTCGGTACCCTTTTTCTCGGGCCTGTTGTAGAGGGCGCTCTCAACATCAAGGTCAAGCTTCGCGTTGGGGTGGTCGCTGTTTTTACCGTTTATGGTCATTTTGAAGATATAGTTTTCCTGGGTGTCCTCTGAAGCGGCGGGGATCGAGAACTCAACGTTATCGATGTACTCAGAGCCCTCCAGCACGTGGTCTCCTTTCGAGTCCCTGTGTACGACTGAACCGTTTGAGAGGAATACATAGTGGATGTCTTCGGAGAGCGATGCCGGGATGGCAGAGCCTTCGGAGAGAAGCTCTATCTCATCGGTCACGTTGAGCATGGGGGCGACGGTCCTCTTGAAGGAATCAGCGGTAAAACGCACACCACTTATCACGACGGCATTTGAATCCGCTTTTGTGAAGAGATCAAATCCCGAGCTGACTGTAAATGCTATGCCTGCGATAACGATGGTCATCATGACCACGCCTATCAGCAGCTCAACAAGAGTAAATCCGGTTTTGGCAGAGCTTTTCATGGAGTACTCCCCCTCTTGATCAGGTAGATCTCAGTCCCCTCTTTTCCCTCCTGCTTATATCGATAAAGTGTGAAGGGCACCGCTTTGCTGTTTATAATTATCTGGTCGGCAGCGAGAGGGGTCCCGGAGAGTGCAGGGGAGGGCTCCCTGATGATGCTCAGTATCTCCTTCTCCACGAGGTTCTTGTACTCCTGCTCCTTTACCGTCTCTTCCCTGGACTGGGCAACCATTTTCACACCATAGAAAAGGGTGCCTGTCAGTGCAAGGATACCCACGGTGAAAAGGAGTATGGATACAATTACCTCAACGAAGATCCCTCCGTGCCGCTTCAATTTCCCGCGCTCCATGTGACTGTCTTGGGTGTCGTCGTCAGGTCGATCGTGGTCCTTACCAGAGCCGATCCGCCTTTTGCGGAGGATGCCTTTGCCACAACATTTGCCCTCTGGTCATCACCCTTTATCGTTATCTCCACAGTTGCGGAGAAGGTACCGTCGGTTATGACTTTGGGCTGAGAAACGATCCCGTTCCTGTTCAATATGCCGAAATTATCCGGGTCCGCCGTCAGTTCATCGGTCACCGCTTTTGCTGCGGTCCTTGCCAGATAGTCTAGCCTTATCTTCTCTATCTGCTCAGTCTGCCAGGCCTCAACACGGAGGGTGTTCCAGGCTATAGAGATAACGACGGCACTTACAAGGGAAAGCACAAGAAACCCTACAAGCACAATGGCTATAAGGGCTGCACCGGGGCGTTTTTCTCTCTTTGTACGATCAACTTCCATATAGACTCCTCCACTTAGAAAGTATAATCGCTTCAATGAATTACATCAATAAGAGAGATTTGCAAATAATAATGATTTTTGAGGTTTGATCCCAACAGGATCCTTACGGCAAAAGCCTATAAAACCGAAAGGATAAGCTCCCTGATCACCTTGCATGCGACCGCAGTCGAGACTCCGCTTTGGTCGTAGTGAGGAGCAAGCTCATTTACATCACATCCGACTATATCAAGTCCCCTAATGCGGTGGATCGCTGATATCAGGTCTGTGAAAGAGACTCCTCCGGGCTCAGGTGTGCCTGTCCCCGGGAATATGGAGGGATCTAGCACATCAAGGTCTATTGTCAGGTAAAGGGGTTTTCCCATAAGCTCATCCAGGACTTCATCCAGGGTCCCAAGATCGTACTTTCTCTGGACGACGTTCTCCCTGGCCCAAAGGTCTTCCTCCCTTGTCATCGAACGGATGCCGAACTGATATACCTTGCCCCCTACAAGTTCATGGCAGCGCCTTATGACGGTCGCGTGTGAGAGCTTTTCCCCCATATAGTCGTCCCGGAGGTCCGCGTGCGCATCAAAATGGAGGATATTTAGACCGGGATGCTTTTTTGCAATGGCCCTTACAGCTCCCAGGGTGACAAGATGTTCTCCGCCTATCATCAGTGGTATCTTACCGTCAAATGCTATCCCTGATGCCGCTTCCTCGATCCTTTCAAGCACTTCGCAGGTGTTGCCGAAGGGAAGGTCAAGCTCTCCGGCATCAAAGACAGAGAGATCCGCAAGATCCCTTTCAAGATAGGGAGAGTAAGTCTCTATGCCGTATGATTCAGAGCGGATGGAAGACCCTGCAAATCTGGAGCCGGGTCTGTAACTGCACGTGCCGTCAAAGGGTGCGCCGAATATGACAAGATCCGCCTCGTCATAACCGCTTTCGCACCCTATAAAAACCATCGGACCGTTATTCCTTATCCGCGTCATCAAGGAGTTCCTTAACATAGGTCGGTATCGCGAAGCAGCCTTTGTGGAGCTCCGTGTTGTAATACTTTGTTTTTATGCCGAGGCTGTTCCATCTGTTCTCATCGAGGTCCTTTATCGGGTCCTTCTTCTTTGAGGCGAAACCGAAGAGCCAGTGGCCTGACGGGTATGTAGGGATGTGGGCCTGATAGACCCTTGTTACGGGGAAGAATTCCCTGATCCTTTTGTGGGCCCTCTTCATGGACATTGCGTAGCTCTCGTAGTAAGGGCACTCGTGCTGGTTGACAAGTATGCCTTCTTCAGTCAGCGCCTTGTAACAATTGCCGTAAAATTCTTTTGTGAAGAGTCCTTCTCCCGGGCCAAACGGGTCGGTGCTGTCCACTATGATCAGGTCATACATGTTGACCTTGTCACGAACGAACTTCAGCCCATCTTCATAGTATATCGTGACCCTCGGGTCAGATAGCCTGGATGATGTCTGCGGCATATACTCAAGACATGCCTCAACGACCATCTTGTCGATTTCAACCATGTCTATCTTCTCGATCGTACTGTATCTTGTCAGCTCGCGTACAGTGCCGCCGTCGCCTGCTCCTATAACAAGGACCTTCTTTATGCCGGGGTTCGACGCCATCGGAACATGGACTATCATGTCGTGGTATATAAACTCATCCTTCTCCGTAAGCATCATCAGCCCGTCAAGGGTTAGGAAACGTCCGAACTCCTCGGCTTCGAAGACATCTATCCGCTGGAATGTGCTCTTCGCCGAATAGAGCTGTTTGTCGACCCTTATGGAAAATCTGACGTTTTCGCTATGTTCTTCCGTGTACCAGTATTCCATTTTTTATTCCTCCACTGTCTCAATATTGTTCATTTCCATGTCCTTGGTTCCGGTCATGACACATCCCTTTTCCTTGGCATACCTGATGTAGTCGATTATTTCAGATGTCAGCCGCTCCCCGGGCGCAAGTATCGGGATGCCGGGCGGATATGCCATCACAAGTTCCGCGCTTATCATCCCGAGGCTTTCCCTAATGGGGACGCTTCTTTTCTTTGCATGGAAAGCCTGCTGGGGAGTCATAGCCACCTGCGGATCTATGTATTCGTGGTCTAGCATGTTCATCGGATCTCTGCTGAAGCGGCGCTGTATCTCGGAAAGAGCCCCGAGAAGCCTCTCAATTTCGAGTTCCCTGTCTCCTACGGAAATAATGGCAAGCACGTTGCCGATGTCCCCGAATTCTATCTGTATTCCAAATTCATCCCTCAGGATGTCATAAACTTCTATTCCTGCAAGACCCATTGCACGGGTATGAATGCTCAGTTTGGTCCTGTCAAAATCGAAGACCGTATCTCCGTTTATTATCTCTTTTCCGAAGGCCCTGAAGCCGGGTATCCTGTTGACTTCTTTTCTGGCATATTCGCTTAGCGAACATACCCTTTCGAATATCTCTTTGCCGTGGAGGCAGAGGTTCTTCCTCGCTATGTCGAGCGACGCCATCAGAAGGTAACTGCCGCTTGTAGTCTGTGTGAGGTTTATTATTTGTCTCACAGCCTCGGCATCTACGGCCGGACCCAACAGCAGCATCGAGCTCTGGGTAAGGGATCCTCCCGTTTTGTGTATGCTGACTGCTGACATGTCGGCGCCCGCATCCATAGCCGAAAGGGGGAGATCCTCTCCAAAGTATAGGTGTGTTCCGTGGGCCTCATCGATAAGGGCGAGCATGCCCGCATCATGGGCAATTTTAACTATTTCTCTCAGGTCGCTGCAGACCCCGTAATAGGTGGGGTTGTTTACAAATATGGCTTTTGCATCCGAATTTTCCGACACTGCCTTTTTTACATCGTTTACTGACATGCCCAGGCTTATCCCAAGTTCCGGCTCTATTCCGGGGTTCACATAGACAGGTGCGGCGCCGCAGATCACCATTGCGTTTATTACGCTCTTGTGAACGTTTCTCGGCATTATGATCTTGTCGTTCTGCCTGCAGCAGGAGAAGATCATGTTCTGTACCGCTGCAGTAGTTCCGTTCGTTATAAAAAATGCCTGGCTCGCCCTAAAGGCCTCTGCCGCAAGGATCTCAGCCTCCCTTATGACTCCTGTAGGGTGGGTCAGGTTGTCCAGTGGCTTACTTGAATTGAGATCCATCGAGATGCACTTCTGGCCAAAGGCATCGACAAGGGCCTTGTGCCCCTTGCCCTGCTTGTGGCCCGGGACGTCGAAGGAGACGATCCTGTTGTCTATGTACTGATGAAGAGCATCATAGATCGGAGTCCTGTCCTGTCTATTCATAGACGTTCATTCCCGTGTAGATCTCTATCATCTCCCTGCGGAGCCTGTTGGTTATCTCAAGCCTCTCCTTCGGTGTGAATTCAAGCACATCATTGTTGAAGAGGTAGTTCTGAAGGTGCAGTTCCTTTATAAGCATCTTCGTGTGGAAAATGTTTGACTGATATACATTTATATCCTGGGCGTCATATTCCTGCAGGGTCCTGGAGTCAATGAAATCCTGTATCGAGGCTATCTTGTGGTCAATGTAGCACTTGCGGCCGTCCATCTCACGGGTGAAGCCCCTGACGCGATAGTCGATCGTAATAATGTCGGAATCAAAGCTTCCGATAAGGTAGTCCAGGGCATTAAGCGGGGATATCTTGCCACAGGTGGATACGTCAATATCAACACGAAAGGTCGATATCGCCTGGTTCGGATGGAATTCAGGATATGTGTGGACTGTGAGGTGGCTCTTGTCCAGGTGACCGCATACAGTTTCACGCTTTGAGAGTATATCCAGACCGCTGTTGCATGAAGGGTCAAGAGTCTCAGGTGGCATCGGCATCTCAGAGATCAGGATGGTGACGCTTGCTCCCTGCGGGTCGTAGTTCTGTTTTGATATGTTCAGTACATGTGCGCCAATCATGTCAGTAACATCGCAAAGAATGTTTGTGAGACGCTCTGCGTTGTACTGTTCATCTATATATGCAACGTATTCGTTCTTTTCTCTCTCTGTCTTGGCGTAGCATACATCATAAATATTGAAGCTAAGCGTTTTTGTAAGGTTGTTGAAGCCATACAGTTTTATTTTCTCGGCCATCTCAGGCTCCTTTCTGAAAATGGCCTCCGCACGAGTGTTCATCTCTGCGAGGAGTGTTTTGCACTCCTAAAAACTAAAAAACAACCACCTCTCTTTGTCTTTGGACAAGGAAAGGATAGTTGTACTTGATACATGATCCCTACTTTAATTTGATTGATGTTATATACAAATATTGGTAGTTTATTTGAGCCTATACAGTAATAAATACTTTTACTGCTCATGTCGACCATTCACAAGTACTCAAAACTTATGAACACAATTTCGCGGAGGTCTCCGCAACAAAATTTGAGCTTAAGCTCATCAACACGATATCACAATCGCTAGTTCGGCATTTGACCCGGCTGTCCGTATGGCCTTCGTATAACTGTAATACAGTTAGGTCAGACTTGAAAATGCTTGACTTGGTTTGTGATGATAGACTTAAATACCCTACCCTCCTCATTACCGCTATCACTAGTCGTTTTTTACCATATAAAGCAAAATGTTGCAAGTTATAATATGACTATTTGATACAATTACGTAAATATGAGATATTCTTCTCAGGATGGAAAGCCGGCAAAAAAATACTTTCAAAAGGAAAGGGGTCCCTCAAATGAGCCCTAAAACAGATCACGAATCTCGCTACCAACAGCTAGCTTCCGATATAGCATCAAGGATAGCCGAAGGCAGCTATCAGGTAGGCGATAAGATCTTCGCGCGTTCCTCACTGGCATCTCAGTATCAGGTCTCGTCAGAGACTGCCAGAAAGGCAGTATGCGTCCTTGCGGAACTGGGAATAGTAGAGGCCGAGAAGGGGAGCGGGGTCACTGTGAAGTCCAGGGAAAACGCACTGCTCTTCATTTCAAGGAGACGTGACGCGAGGACCCTTTCCTTTCTCAAGAACAGCATCATAGAGAAGGCAGAAAAGCAGATACGTGAGATCGCGGAGCTGAAGGAAGAGGTAGAGAGGCTTGTTGACTTGACGGAACGTTTCCGGTCTACGAACCCTTTCATACCCTTTGAGATAACCCTTGAAGGGAACCTCCCCTCAATAGGGAAAAAAATATCCGAACTTTGCTTCTGGCAATCGACCTCAGCGACAGTGGTGGCAATAAAGAAGAAGGGATCGCTCATCCTTTCACCCGGGGGCACGACACTTCTTGAAGAGAGCGACGTACTCTATTTTGTGGGCGATGAAGGCAGCTATTCCAGGGTCAAATATTTCCTGCAAACCCTCCTGACCAAAGACCCCTTGGATTATTAACAAACCGAGGCTAAAACCTGCTGCTCACATAAGATAATTTTAAATATACGATATTTTTACTTGAAAAAGCAACAACTTTATGTAAGAATAGGAGTGTTGCAATTATATAGATGGAGGGATACAGATGAATAAAAAACTGAAAGGTACACTTTTGCTTTTAGTGATGGCTCTTATCTTTGCAATGCCGCTACAGGCATTTGCAAAAACGGAGATTGTGGTCACAGACAACGGATGGGACAGCCAGAAGCTCCACAACGAGATAGCAAGGGTTATCGTTGAGAACGCATACGACGGTTATGTGCTCAAAACTTCGACAGCCTCTTCAACTATGAACTGGCAGGCAATAATAGCCGGAGACGTTGACCTGGATATCGAAAGCTGGACAGACAATGTCGCGACATATCCTAAAGATGTCGCGAACGGAGACATTGTGGACGTCGGGATCCTGGCTCCGGACAGTAAGCAGGGACTCTACGTTCCAAGGTACGTCATCGAGGGTGATGCAAAACGAGGCATTAAGCCTTTAGCTCCCGGCCTTAAGACAGTAAAGGATCTGGCAAAATACCACAACGTATTCCCGGATGACGAGGACAAGAGCAAGGGAAGGATCTACGGCTCGATCCCCGGCTGGATGGCTGACGAGGTGCTTCACAAAAAATATGAGCTGTACGGACTGGACAAAAATTACAACTATGCACGTCTTGGAAGCGAAGCCACTCTTTTTGCATCGCTCGTAGCCGCATACAATCTGGGCGAGCCATGGGTGGGATATTGTTACGAGCCTACCTGGGTCAGCGGAAAACTTGACATCGTGCTTCTCGAGGACGAACCCTACAGCAAAGAGCTTTTCGAAAAGGGAGGCTGCGCCTTCCCGTCTCAGCAGCTTAAGATCGTAAGCAGCAAATATTTTGCAAAAAAAGCTCCTGATCTGCTTGAGTTCTTCAAAAAATACAAAACCGGCAGCAAGTTGATATCGGAAGCACTCGCATATCTTGATGAGAAAAAAGCAAGCCACACAGAAGCAGCGAAATGGCTGCTCAGGAAAAATCCTGAACTGCTCGACCAGTGGCTGCCCAAGGAGAGAGCAGAGAGGGTAAGAGCTGTTCTCTAAAAAACTTCCCTGTCAGATAAACGAAATGTAGATCAGGGAGGTCTTTGAATGGAATTTCTTTATAAATTCCCCGAAAGCCTTCAAATAGGAAGCGGGGAAGCTATCGACATAGCCGTAAAAGCTTTCAGCAGAAACAACAGGGAGACGCTGGGATTGATAAAATCAGCGATAATTGCTTCCATCAACTCAATTAACTCTCTGCTGGAAGCGATCCCCTGGCCAGTCATGATCCTTGTCGTGGCTTATCTGGGCTGGAGAGTCAGCAAAAAGCTTTATGTGGGACCCATGTACGCAGCCATGCTCTTTTTTGTTGGCATGTGCGGCCTGTGGGACAATATGCTGGAGACGATAAGCATGGTAATAGTGGCTGTCTTCCTCTCCGTTATCATGGGCTTCCCGTTGGGGATCATAGTGGCAATGAGCAAAAGGACTTCCACCATTGTGAGGCCGATACTGGACCTTATGCAGACCATGCCTGCCTTCGTCTACCTTGTCCCCGCGGTCATACTCTTCAGCCCCGGTAAGACCCCGGCTCTGATAGCAACTACTATATACGCAGTTGTACCCATGGTCAGGATGACGAATCTGGGGATAGTCCACGTGGACAAAGAGATGGTGGAGGCCGCTTCATCATTTGGATCGACAAAAATGCAGCTTCTGGCCAAAGTACAGATCCCTCAGGCACTGCCTTCGATCATGGCCGGCATCAACCAGACGATCATGATGGCGATGTCTATGGTGGTCACCTGTGCCCTGATCGGAGCGAACGGCCTGGGCATGGAAATATTGCTCGCAACAAACAGGACTGAGATGGGCAAAGCTCTGATGCCGGGCATAGCAATAGTGATCATTGCGATCATACTTGATCGGTTGACGCAGGGAATGGTAAAGAAAGAGGCTGTGTCTGAATGATAAATGAAGATTATATTGCGGAAGCAAAAAACGTTGTAAAAATATACGGCAAAAACAAGGCAGAAGCCACCAAAATGATGGCAGAGGGGCTCGACAAGGATGAGGTATACAGAAAAACAGGGGCAGCGGTAGCGCTCTGGGACGTCTCATTCAAAGTCAGAAGAAAAGAGATATTCGTAATAATCGGACTCTCAGGCTCCGGTAAGTCGACCATAATAAGATGTTTCAACCAGCTTTTGAAACCAACTTCCGGAACGATCCTCTTTGAAGGACAGAATGTCGAAAAACTTAAGGGCAATGAGCTTCTGAATCTGAGGCGGGACAAAGTATCGATGGTATTTCAGAATTTCGGCCTGCTGACACACAGAAGTGTGATAGACAATGTCGCCTACGGACTTGAGGTCAGGGGCATACCAAAAAGTGAACGCTTTGAAAAGGCGCAGGATTTCATCAAAATGGTAGGTCTTGAAGGGTGGGAAGACAAACCGATAGCCACTCTTTCAGGCGGGATGAAACAGAGGGTCGGGATAGCGAGGGCCCTTGTAAATTCCCCTGACATGCTGTTGATGGATGAGCCTTTTTCTGCCCTTGATCCCCTTGTAAGGAGGGAGATGCAGTTTGAGCTCCTTTCCATCCAGAGAAAGCTTGAAAAGACTATCATTTTCATAACGCATGATATAAACGAGGCTTTTAAGCTGGGCGACAGGGTGGCAATAATGCACAACGGCCG
>LSQX01031912.1_pt1 | contig 11586 bp, 7 predicted proteins | sample 654561 | NCBI WGS metagenome assembly LSQX01 (sample SAMN04489861, study PRJNA283612) | anaerobic digester metagenome | isolation source: 4 biogas reactors fed with cattle manure at either 37C or 55C with and... | place: Denmark: Kongens Lyngby | collected 2014 | reverse complement strand
AAAAGGCATCCCCTTAAGGATGCCTTCTTTATACCCGTTTATTATCATGGTTCAGGTCTGGTTTATTCAGCACGGCAGATCATCAGCTTAACGTTCCAATGCGGGAGTGCTTTTATCATCCTTTATGATATATTGGATGACGCAAATGAAGCCAATAACGATTAATCCAATAATATCTGTCACAATACCCGGATCAATCAGGGCGATGCCCGCCGCAATAGCCAGTTTTCTTTGCCACCATGGCATAACCTTATGCATAAACCCTCCCAACCCGCTGGATATGGCAAACATACCGATCATGGAGGTAACCACAATTTGAACCAATTTCACAACTGTAGTATTGATCAGAAGCATGGAGGGATTCAAAACGAACATATACGGTATTATGAAAGCCGCTATTGCAAGCCGGGTAGCAATGACACCCGTTCTCAAAGGATTGCCACCGGAAATTGCAGCACCGGCATAGGCAGCCAAAGCTACAGGAGGAGTTATATCCGCCACTATACCAAAGTAGAAAACGAACATATGGGCAGCAAGAACCGGTGTTCCGGGTATAAGCTGGAGTATAATGGGTGCCGTAATGGTAGACATAATAACATAGTTCGCTGTTGTAGGAACACCCATGCCAAGAATAATACAGGCTACCATCGTTAAGATCAGGGCAAGTATGTCTATACCTCCTGAGATAGTTAGGAGCCCGTCTGCAAGCCTTAAGCCAATACCAGTGAGTGCTACAATTCCTACAATAATACCGGCGATAGCACAGGCGGCGGCAACGCCAATTGTATTCTTAGCACCTGTTTCCAGAGCATCCACAAAAGCGCTGGGGGAAAGCCTGGTTTCTTTTCTGAAAGCGCTTACAATGATAGCGGCCAAAATAGCGAGACAAGCTGCGCGTGAAGCGGTAAAACCGTATGACATGGTCAGTATAAGTACCAGTATTGGAATCAGCAGGTAACCTTTGCTGATAAGCAATTTTAAGAAGTTCGGAATGGATTCCTTGGGAAGCCCTTTCAAACCAAGCTTCTTCGCTTCAAAATGCACAGCTAAAAATATACCGCTGAAATACAGGATCGCAGGAAATACAGCTGCCAACGCTATGGTAGCATAGGGCATTTCGGTCATTTCTGCCATTAAGAAAGCGGCAGCGCCCATGATGGGCGGCATGATTTGTCCGCCTGTTGAAGCCGCAGCTTCCACGGCAGCGGCAAAGTCCTTGTCATAACCGGTTTTCTTCATTATTGGTATGGTAACACTGCCCGAACCAACAGTGTTTGCTACTGAGCTTCCAGAGTACATTCCCTCCAGAGCACTTGCAATAACAGCAACCTTGGCAGGACCTCCGGTTGCACGTCCTGCTATAGAATTGGCCAGATCTATGAAAAATGAACCAATATTCGTCTTTTCAAGAAATGCTCCCAGAATGATAAACAGAACAATAAATGTGGAGCAAACACCTATGGGAGTACCAATTACTCCGTCAAGGGTATAGAACAATGTGTATACGATACGTGTCAATGAATAACCCGATGAGAAGGCATATATAACAAAAGCTCCCGCAACTACCAGTATGGGTATACCTACTACTCTTCTGCATACCTCTGCAATAATAAGAATACCGATTAAGCCCACAGCTACATCAAATGTGTTGATACGGGTTGCTTTCTGTGCAATAGCTTCAAAATTGAATACATAATAGAAATAACAGGCTACACCCACGGCACCAATTAAGATATCATACCAGGGGACAAAATTAATTCTCTTTGCCGATTTCTTTTTCGCAGGGTAAAGCATGAATGCGGCGAAAATAATCAATCCCACAAAGGATGCCCTGCGTATCTGCTCAGGCCATGCACTCACCAGATTCATATAGAAAACGTACGCTGAGAATGCAGCCAGGATATATCTAACTATCTTTTTAGGTACACCCGAATAATGCCTTGTATTTGATTCCCGGTCATACTCAGCCATAACAGCCTGGACATCAATGTGCTCCGTTTCCTCCATGGAAGAATGGCTGATGTTCTTATTCTCAGACATTTGACGACGACCCCCTTTATTGATTTGCATGACAAAAGCCAATGTCCTGATACTTCAGAAAACAGTATTATCTGTTCAGTATATAAGAAACTTACGCCTGATTGAAAACCTAACGCAAGTGTTTTTGCCGCATAATTCCCTGAGGCCGACAGATCGCCCATTTATCTCAAGAATATGATCTGAAACCGTACCAACAATGTAGGAGAGGTTGTCCATACGCTTATTAAAGCCACTGACAATCATGGAACCGTCCTCTCCATATTCAAGAGTTTGCCCCTCTTGAATCTCTGTCTGCACACCTGCCCCAAAGGAGTAGTAAATGGTACTTACAACAAATATGGCATTTCCTCTGACTTCATACACATCAGTAACGCTTGATTTGTTCACAGAATGAACAAATGAAATGGAGAAACTATCCCCTGAGCGTACGGGAAACTTCCCCAGTACCTCTCCGGTATCTCCATTTGTCAAAACAAGATAAGTCGAGGTAAACTCAAAGTACAACATGATAAGAACCGCGATAATGACAGCCATCACCGCGGCTCTCTTTATTATCTTTTTATTTTTCATTTATTCCAGAACACCAATTTCTCTATAATACTTTTCTGCACCCTTGTGGAGCGGAATTGAAATAGAAGAAATTGAGTATTCCGGGTTGAGCTCGGCACCCTTGGGATGTGCCGCCGCTATTTCACTGGCATTCTCAAACAGCGCCTTTGTTATCTGATAAACCAGATCCTCTTCCAGTTTCTCTGAAACAATGTACGTGGCTACAACTGCTACGGTTTTCACATCATCTGTTACGCCCTTGTAGGAGTTTCCAGGTACAGAGTACTGGGTATAAAAGGGATATTTCTCCATCAGTATTGCAGCATGTTCATCATCTACTTCCAAAAGATTAATGGAATTGGAAGTCGCCAATTCTACTATAGCAGTAGTGGGAGCGCCAGCGACGCAGAAGAATGCATCGATCTTATCGTCCTTTAATGCTGTGGCGCTATCGCCAAAGCTCAGATTGTGGACTTCGATATCGTCGAATGACATGCCGTAGGCTTCCAATATCTGACGGGCATTGAACTCGCAACCAGAACCGATATCCCCAACAGATACTCTCTTTCCTTTTAACTCTTCAATTGAAGTAATTTTGTTGTTCGAGACAATCTGACAGACCTCAGCATATACACCGGCTAATGCTGAAAATCCCGAAACTTGCTCTCCGGCAAACAGATCTGTACCATTGTAAGCATAATACATGACATCATTCTGAACAATGGCAATATCTGCCTCACCATCAGCCACAAGATATATGTTGGCCTTGGAAGCACCTGTGGATTGAACATCAAACTTGACATTATCCAGCTTGCTGGAAAGCACCTGGGAAACGGTTCCGCCAAATGCATAATATGTACCGGTAGTGCCGCCGGTAGCCATCTTCAGTGATTTTGAGCCGCCACAACCTGTCAACATCAGGGCGCAAAGCAGCAAGACTGTAATAGATACTGATACAATTTTCCTTTTCAATTTGATCCCTCCGGGTTTCAGCAATATAGCAGTAATTGAACCAAGATTTTAGATAAATATATAGCAAAGTATATATTATAAGCGGCGCATGTTCAACAACTAAATTCTATAGAATTATGTATTAAGCTTATAATTATTCAGGAAATATAATTTATGATACTATGCTATAGCTGAGGGGCCGGTTTTTATCCATAAAACACATCCCAAAATAAAGATAGTTGTAGGAAATGTTATTGCCCAACAATAGTTCTACCACAGAAAAAATGAGGCGTCTTTTAAAGCCGTAAAATGATATCACGGAGCTCATAACCCGCTACTTTTTATGCTGTTCATTCGTATATAAGACTGCGAATGGACCGATAATTCTTCCATAAATGCTGAAAAGCCTGATCGAATCAGGCTTTTCAGCGTGCTATCACTCAGAGATGGTGGGGGGATCGGGCACCTTTCTTATTCAGATTGTCAAGGAATACAGCTGTGTTCCTTTTAAGCACTCACCTCTGATTCGCACTCCATTGTCAGTTCATTGTGTGCTTTTAGTCTCAATTCTCCGTAATATGCGCGTAAGTACATGTCCTTGATTTCGCTTATCAGCGGATAGCGGGGATTTGCACCCGTGCACTGATCATCGAATGCCTGCTCTGCCATTTCATCAAGTCGCTCAATAAATTCATTTTCATCAATACCGTAGTCCCGGATGGTCCTCTTGATGCCAACCTTTGCTTTGAGTTCGTCGATTGCTCTAATAAGGTTGTCAAGCTTCTCCCTATTGTTCCTGCCCTTTATGCCAAGGTAATCTGCGATTTCCGCATATCTTTCCAGAGTATGAGGATGATCATACTGAGGGAAGGTCCCCATTTTGACAGGAGCTTCGGCTGCATTGAACTTAATTGTCTCGTTAATCATCAGGGCATTGGCCACACCATGAGGCAGGTTGAAGAAAGCACCGAGCTTATGAGCCATGGAGTGGCAAACACCAAGGAATGCATTGGCAAAAGCCATGCCCGCAATGGTTGAGGCATCAGCCATCTTTTCTCTGGCGACAGGATCCAGAGCACCATTTTCATAAGCCCTCGGAAGGTATTCAAATATGGTCTTCAATGCCTTCAGTGCAAGTCCATCCGTATAGTCGGTAGCCATCATGGATGCATAGGCCTCAAGTGCATGGGTCATTGCGTCAATACCAGATGCCGCAGTAAGACCCTTGGGCATATTCATCATTAAGTCAGCATCGACAATTGCCATATTGGGCAGAAGCTCATAATCTGCCAGCGGGTATTTTATGCCTGTATTCTCATCGGTGATGACCGCAAAGGGGGTGACCTCAGATCCTGTCCCCGCAGTGGTGGGGATTGCAATAAAGTATGCCTTTTCACCCATTTTGGGGAAGGTGTACACACGCTTACGGATATCCATAAAGCGCATAGCCATGTCCATAAAATCAACCTCGGGGTGCTCATACAAAACCCACATGATTTTTGCTGCATCCATTGCGGAACCACCGCCGACAGCAATTATGCAATCGGGCTCGAAAGCGGTCATTGCAGCCGCCCCCTTTTTGGCGCTTTCAAGTGTGGGATCGGGTTCCACCTCAAAGAAGGTGGTGTGCATGATACCCATCTCATCCAGTTTATCTGTAACAGGCTTCGTATAACCATTTTTATAAAGGAAGGAATCGGTGACTATAAAGGCCTTTTTCTTTCCCATCACGTTTTTCAGCTCATCCAGAGCTACCGGCAGGCAGCCCTTCTTTATATAGACTTTTTGAGGAGCCCTGAACCAAAGCATGTTTTCTCTCCTTTCGGCCACGGTCTTGATATTGATGAGGTGCTTTACTCCCACGTTGTCTGATACGGAGTTTCCTCCCCAGGAACCGCAGCCGAGTGTGAGGGACGGTGCAAGCCTGAAGTTATAAAGATCCCCTATGCCGCCGTGTGATGAAGGGGTGTTGACAAGAACACGGCCAGTTTTCATGCGGTTTGAAAACTCGTTAAGCTTTTCCTGTTCGGTTACCGCATTTAAGTAAACAGAAGAGGTATGCCCGAAGCCTCCATCCGCCACGAGTCGTTCCGCCTTATCCAGGGCTTCCGAAAAGTTCTTTACCCGGTACATTGCAAGGACGGGCGAGAGCTTTTCATGGGCGAATTCCTCCTGAGGCTCAACACTTTCAACTTCTCCTATGAGAATCTTTGTTTTCTCAGGTACTGTAATGCCGGCTAATTCTGCAATTTTGCAGGCTGTTTGACCGACTACTTTCGCATTGATGGCTCCGTTTACGATAATGGTCTTGCGAACTTTATCCAGCTCCTGTTTATTCAGAAAATAACAGCCTCTGTTCCTGAACTCTTCTTTTACTCTGGCATAAACCTTATCAAGGACTATCACCGATTGCTCCGATGCGCAAATCATACCATTATCAAAGGTCTTGGAATGGATTATTGAGTTCACCGCAAGTAAAAGATCCGCAGAATCATCTATAATTGCCGGTGTGTTTCCAGGGCCTACCCCTATGGCTGGTGTTCCCGATGAATAAGCAGATTTAACCAATCCTGCACCGCCTGTTGCCAGTATGAGATCTGCCTCCTTCATAATATGATTTGTCATCTCAAGAGAAGGAACATCAATCCAGTCAATTATCCCCTCGGGAGCGCCTGCTTCAACAGCCGCCTCTAAAACAATCCTGGAGGCCTCAATGGTGCATTTTTTTGCTCTGGGGTGGGGACTCAAAATGATTCCGTTCCTGGTTTTAAGTGCTAGTAGTGTTTTAAAAATTGCTGTTGATGTAGGGTTAGTAGTGGGAATAACCGCCGCAATAACACCCACAGGCTCGGCAATTCTCTTTATTCCGAATGCCTTATCTTCCTCTATAACACCGCAGGTTTTCACATCCTTATAGGCATTGTATATATACTCGGAAGCATAATGATTTTTTATCACCTTGTCCTCTAAAACACCCATGCCGGTTTCTTCCACCGCCATTTTTGCCAGGAGAATTCTTGCCCTGTTTGCCGCAGAAGCAGCCGCTAGAAAGATTCTGTCCACTTGCTCCTGTGTGTAGGATGAAAATATTTTCTGAGCCTCTCTTACTTTTTCCAGCGCCGCTTTGAGCTTATCCACGCTGTCAATAATCTTGTACCTGCTGTTATTTGCCATAGCCATTCTCCTTTCATATAAACTTGGTTTTATGACCCTAAGGAAGTTACTAATCTGGTTCGTGACCTCATTGTATTGTTAAATATTTAACATATGCTTTTCTAAAAAAACTTCTACCTCTTTTTGTCCGGAGAAGGGGCTGCTTTAAGAAAGCTGTGTTAATTATTTCACAATTAAATTCTACCATCTATATTCTTTTATTGCTATTGATAAATTATACAATTGTGTGTTAAATATTTGTCAATGTTTTTTGCATATTGATAGATGGTACGGATATGAAAAAGACACCTCAAAGGGTGTCTATAGTTATGGTCGAGGTGAGAGGACTCGAACCCCCGGCATCTTGGTCCCAAACCAAGCGCGCTACCAACTGCGCTACACCCCGATAGATAATTTATTTATAGACGCAAAATACATTTTACTACAGACTTAAAAAATAATCAATGGGTATGTGCTGGCAAAAACCAAAATTACTCTAGTAATTTTTATGAGCCATGATTTCTAGCGGTCAATTCACTTCGCTCAGAGAGTCAGGTAGAGACTAAACTCCACCTGACCAAGGAAGTTAATTAATTCGTCCTCATTCATCGTCACCCTATGGAGGTCAGTGTCATCTGAAGACATAGATATACTGCTTTGGCTATCATGTCGGGTCACCATTTTAACCATTTTGAAATACTTTTGTAACAGTATCATAACTTGTAACCCCTGACCTCGTACCTTATAATTAGATTGTAGGAAAAAGTCTTATTTCTTTTAAATGCATATATGTAGCATCCAAAGAAATGTATATCGGACACACAAATAAAGCTAAAAGGAAAAAGCAGGTTTACAGTGATACATGATAAAAGAGTACTGGGCCAGACAAGAAAGGCAATCCAGGATTATGACATGATTCACAATGGCGATTGTATAGCCATCGGATTGTCTGGGGGCAAGGATTCACTTACTTTACTGGTCGCATTAAGAAAGCTTATGGACTTCTACCCTATCAAATATAAGCTAAAGGCTATAACACTGACAATGGGTATAGGGGAGCCGGACTATTCACCAATCAGAAAGCTCTGTGAGGAAATTGGCGTTGAGTACATAGTTGAAGATACTTATATAGGAAAGATTGTTTTTGAAGCAAGACAGGAGAAAAACCCCTGCTCGCTTTGTGCAAATCTTAGGAGGGGTGCGCTAAACAGCGCAGCAATAAAGTACGGTTGCAACAAGGTAGCACTAGGCCATAACCGCGATGATGTTATTGAGACATTGCTTTTAAGCACCTTTTATGAAGGCCGCATTCATTCATTCTCTCCTGTCACATATTTGGACAGAAAAGGCCTTTATGTCATCAGACCGTTAATATATGTAGAAGAAAAACAAATAAGGGCTTTCATAAAAAAAAATAACTTACAGGTCGTTCACAATCCCTGTACGGTAAACGGACATACAAAACGGCAGTATCTAAAGAATCTGATTTCAGATATGTCATATGACAACAGGGAAATAAAAAACAATATATTCGGTGCCATAAAACGTTCAGGCCTGGATGGCTGGCACGAGTAACGGAGGTCAAAATGTTCAGGAACAAAAGAAAAAGCAAATGTATGGCTGCCGCTTTATCAGCCGCCTTGTTATTAACGCCGGTAATGACTACAAGTGTATACGCAGCCGACCCTTCTGCTGTTAACCTTATACACGAGGAAAGGACCACACAAACAGTTACCCAGGGTGTCACGCTTGAAAAGCTTACTCGCTTTACAAAAGATGGATGGTACAACTTTCACATACTCAAGGTGGATTTGTCTAATAAACACATCAGCGTAGACACATTAACAAATATCGAATCCTTCTCCAAGCGGGCTTCTACCTTGAAGCTCGCTGAACAAAGCGGAGCCGTGGCTGCAGTCAATGGAAGCTTTTTTACGCCTGCAGGCACAGGCATTGGCTATCCTATAGGTGTGATAGTAGAATCCTCGGATATCCAGAGCGCCTCCGATAACATAAACAGATACAGCAATTCAATGGCTTCATTGTCCATAACAGGTGACAATAGCGCACTGCTGGATTTTTGGAAGGCTGACCTGAGCTTAGTATCAGACGCAGGAGCTACAGTTCCCTTCCACCACTACAATAAGGCTTCAGCCAACGACTACACTCAAATTTATGTTTACGACAGTAAATGGGGAGAAACAGCTGTAGGTGCAACAGATGAAATGCCTGACCTATTCCAGATGGTCGTTAATAACGGCGTTGTGACAGATCTTATCACAGGCAAACCAGCGCAACCCATACCTGAAAACGGTTTTGTTGCAGTTGCGCGGGCTGCTGATGCAAACAAGATTAAAAGCGCATTTACATTAGGTGACAATGTGTCTATGAGTATAGTCACAACACCCGACTGGCAGGATATTAAAATGTCCGTATCCGGTAGCGCTATTTTAGTGGATAACGGAGTGATTCCTACAAAGTTTTCCTTTGCCGCTTCCGACACCCTCATCAGAAGCCCTAAAACGGCCCTTGGATTTTCGAAGGACAGAAAAACAATGTATCTTGTGACAGTGGATGGCAGGCAAACCTCCAGCATAGGCCTGACACTTAATGATATGGCCCTGTTTATGCAGAGCATTGGGGCATACAATGCGATAAACATGGACGGCGGTGGCTCCACTACAATGGTAGCAAGGCCCATGGGCGAACAGAATGTCAAGCTAATGAACAAGCCCTCTGATGGAGTAACCAGATCGGTAATCAACGGTGTAGGTGTATTTACATCAGCGCCGGAATCAGAACTAACAGGACTAATTGTTGAAACCAATGACAAATATATGTTTACAAATGGCACTCGAGAGTTTTCAGTAAAGGGCTATGACAAATATAACAATCCTGTACCTGTTGATCCCTCCTGCGTAGAATGGAGTGTGTCAGGAGTCAAGGGTGAGTTTGAAGGTAATGTGTTCCGCCCAAGCACAAACGGCGAAGGTGTTGTGATAGCTAGCGTAGGGGAAATCTCTACATCAAAGGGAATAAGTGTCCTTTCAAGGCCTGTTGCCCTGGAAATCAGCAGTACAACATTAAAGCTACCTATCGGCAAAACAAAGGCCTTTAAGGTCACCGGTATAAATCCAAAGGGCTACAGAGCCTCAATAGAACCCAACGATTTGAATTGGAACGTTACCAACGAGCTTGGTTCATTTAAAAATGGTGTGTTTACAGCCGAAAAAAGAGGAGTAGGCTACATAGAAGCCTCCTTCGGCGATACTCTTGCCTATTGTAGCGTTTCGGTATCCTCTGACATATCCACCATAGTAGAAAAATTTGAAGAGCTTAAGGGTTCGTTTCAATCCTACCCTATTATGGTAGAAGGCTACTATAATATATCGAATGAGCAAAAAGTCTCCGGCAAAAGCTCAGGTAAGCTAGAATATAATTTTGCCACACATACAGATGTAACACGTGCGGCTTACTATGTATTACCTGATGAAGGCTATACAATTAAGTCCGGTGTTTCAAAGATAGGTCTCCAGGTATATAGTGACCACGAAAATTCAAGCTGGCTTCGGGCTGAGTTGGTTGACGCAGAGGGTAAAAAGCAGATGGTAGATCTAGCTAAGCCAATAGATTGGAGCGGCTGGAAGTATGTGAATGTCTCAGTGGAGAATATTAAGATGCCGGCAAAGCTTACAAAAATATACATCGTACAGACTAATCCCGACCAGGATACAGGTTGCCTATACCTTGACGACCTGACACTTACAGTAAGCGGATACCCATCACTGAAGGGAGTAGAAATCCCTGAAAGTTTACCCTTTAAGGATGAACAAAATGTGGTTGCTAGCTTCAAGGGCGCTACCTCTGACTCGTTCCGTTTTGGTGTTGTTGGACAGTCTGCAGAACCAGTAAATGATGTTCAAAAGAAACTTGTGAAATTATTCGCTGATAAAGTAACCAAATATCTAGAAGTTGGAGCTGTAGTCGGTAGCGGCTCTCACGAGTCAATTACAGGTCAGGTAAAGAAGAAGCCTGTCATTGCAACACACACCGTCGACCTAAAAAGCACTAAAGCAGTTGATTATAATTATTCCGTCACTGACTATAAAAGCAACAGATTTATCAAGCTTGATACAAGGAAAAAGGGACTCAGATTGAGCGACTCCGACCAGTGGGGTAAATTGATTAAGGATCTGGAATCCTTTGAAGGTAGCAATGTATTTATCTTTATGGATACTAAGCCTGATTCCTTCTCCGACAAGCTAGAGCTGGAGCTGTTCAAGAGAACACTGATGGAATACAGGTACAATACACTGAAGAATGTATCGGTTTTCTATAACGGTAGCAAGAATGAATGCCATCTGGAAAATGGGGTAAGGTATTTTGAGACAGCTGGTTATTCTGTTCCTGGTATAAATTCCAAGGATACCAGCAATGCACAGTATGTGCTTGTAACAGTCAAGGGAGACGCAGTAACATATGTCTATAAGCCTATAGATTCCTGATCACCCCTGGTTTGCATTAAAAGACCTATTACCGCTGGAGCTCTGCGTATATGTGTTGATTTCTGTTGAGAATTTCTTCAAGCTTTTTCACATCGCGCGGCTTCAGGGTATTTCCCATATATTCCATAATGCCTTCCACTTCTTCAATAGTAGCCCCATTACTAAAAGTGTCATATATCAACTGTAGGTCATCATTATCGATTTTGGATAATATAACACCAAGAGCTAGCTTATCTAGGAAACTTAGCTTATCAAGGATAGTCTTGGCATCTTTGCTTAACTCCTCTTTGGGATAAATGCCCACTTCGATAGAACCGTCCCCCTCGATAGAACCGTCCCCCTCGATAAAACCGTCCCCCTCGGTAGAACCGTCCCCCTCGGTAGAACC
>LSQX01195014.1_pt1 | contig 11588 bp, 8 predicted proteins | sample 654561 | NCBI WGS metagenome assembly LSQX01 (sample SAMN04489861, study PRJNA283612) | anaerobic digester metagenome | isolation source: 4 biogas reactors fed with cattle manure at either 37C or 55C with and... | place: Denmark: Kongens Lyngby | collected 2014 | reverse complement strand
CGTCCTGGTATGCCCTCAGCCATATACTCCCTGTTTTGCTTTTACCCTTCGCAGCGCGTTCCTCTGGCTTCTCGAGACCATGGTCGGCCGAATTGCGTATGATATGTATAAGAGGCTCTCCGATCTCATCGATTACTGTTCTGTCAAGTTCTGTTTCTTCCCCGGACATATACAGAACAATATCTTTTTCCAATTCTTTGGATATATCCCTGACCATTCTTGGAAAGCGGTTAAAGACATTTTCAACCGGCACCATCCTTACCTTCATAACCGCATCATGCAAACTTGTTGTTATGCGCTCAAGGTTTTCAAGGGCGGTAATATAATCATTTGTTTTTTCGCCTGTTCCAACATCATCAAGCCTTGTTTTTATAATTATCAATTCACTTACGAGGTTCATTAATACATCGAGTCTGTCAATATCAACTCGAACCGTTTTATTTGTAAGCCTTTTTATCGTGCCGGTTTTCTGAGCCTGAGCCATTGAATCCGAAGCCGCCGTATCAGGTTTTTCTTCCTTCAGATACTCCTCGTCATCTTCGCCTTGTATAATGTTCTCGGTATGCTTTTCGGTAATGCTTACAACCTCAACATTCCGCACTTCGGCGACAGAATTCAGTTCCTTTTCAAAAAGGGATGCATCATGTTTTGTAATAACCATTACCGTAAATGAATTATCAAACCTTTCATCTTCAATATCCTCGACTGAAGGCATCGATTTCATTATCTCAGAGTATTTATCAAGAGTCTGAAATATAAGAAATGCTCTTGCCGCCTTTAGAAGACATTTCTTATCAAGTTCAACATGTATCTGGAATACATTCATTGACTCTTCAATGGCTTTAAGAATTACATTTTTGTCATATATATTTAAATTAAGCCTTAATTCTTTGTCATTTTGAGCAATACTATTGTCCTCTGTTTTCTTTTTTGCCTTCTTTTTTTTGATTTGAGTTTTTGTATTGGGAGACTTATCCAAAATATCTGTTAGAGATTTAATAATCTCCTTGTATTCCTGTTCGCCTTCTCCGCCCGTTGAGATAACTTCATTCACATATCCCTCAAGAGCGTCCAAACACTTGAATAATATGTCAACAACCGCCATGTCTGCTTTAATTCTTTTGCTCCGCAACGCGTCAAGAACATTCTCCATATCATGTGTCAAATTGGTCATATGGGAAAAACCCATTGTTCCCGCCATTCCTTTTAATGTGTGCGCAACCCTGAATATTTCATTCAATACGGTTATATTATTCGGGTCCTTTTCCAATTCGAGCAAAGAAGTGTTCAGACTTTGCAAATGCTCTTTCGATTCTTCAACAAAAACATCAAGATACTGGTTCATGTCCATTATCCCGCACCCCCATATAGTTGAGTATTGCAACAGGTATCTGCTCTAAGGGAACTACCTTATCCACAATTCCCATTTCAATGGCTGTTCTTGGCATACCATATACAATACAGGACTGTTCATCCTGTGCAATTATCCGAATACCAGCTTTTTCTTTAAGTACTTTCAGTCCTTTTGATCCGTCCGTGCCCATTCCTGTCATAATTACGCCTACAATATTCTTCTTCCCTATCTTGCTCATTGAAAACAACGTTTTGTCAAAACTGGGGCGGTGACCCGAAACCGGGCTGGACTCATCTAATCGGAGTATTATATCATTACCGCGCTTTGTAAGTAAAAGATGCCTGTCTCCCGGAGCAATATATACAAACCCTGCTTTCATAAGCTCTTTGTCTTCAGCTTCTTTTACGGTCATTTCACTTATATCGTTCAATCTTGAGGCCAGGGAACGTGTGAACCCCTGAGGCATATGCTGCACAACAACTACTGCCGCAGGCAAATCTCCGGGCAGAAAAGGGATAACTCTTTGCAAAGCCCTTGGACCTCCCGTTGATGTTCCAATAGCAATAATCTTTTCTATTGTTGGTGCTTTTGTGCCAATAAACTGCTTTTTCTTTATATCGGCTTTTTTTGATAAATTTATAAGCCCGGCCTCTTTTGCTATTTTAACCTTTTGGATTAGCTCTTTTCTTTTTTCTTCCGTGGAAATCTGAAATATGTTGCTGGGCTTTGTAATAAAATCTACAGCACCTATATTAAGAGCTTCAATTGTGGCTTTAGCACCTTCCGTTGTCACAGCGCTTATCATTATTACTGCATATTCACCTTGCTTAAGTAAACGTTTCAGGCAGTCGAGCCCATTCATTACAGGCATTTCAATATCAAGCGTAATTACATCAGGCTTTACTAATGCGGCAATATCAAGCGCCTCTCTGCCATTTTTTGCAACGCCAACCACTTTGATTTCAGGATCGGAATCAAATATGTCATGAAGCACCTTTCTTATAAAAGGAGAATCATCTACAATTAATACCCTTATAATGTTTGAGCTTTTTATCATTCCTTAAACCAGCCTCTTTTCAGACGAGCACGCTGCACTTCAAATATGTAGCCAATTATTTTCTCCCGATCTCTGTTTTCAATCTTTTTATACTCAACACCTGTTTCATACATGAGTTTACCTCTTTTTTTTATTGCATTTGAACGCACTATTTTTCCTACAAAACGGATTTCATTATCCAGTTGAATAAAGGCTTCAATATAGGATGATTTTTTCAGCTTTTCATCCGTTAGCATACAAATTCCGCCGCCGCTTATATCTTTCGTTTTTACTTCGGAAAACTCCCCTTTAATCTCATCATCCGGGATATTTTCATCAAATATTCGGTACCTTACATTAAGGGTGCAGTCCATGCGGAAAAAGGCTCTTCGCTGTATCTTCCTTATTGGCGTTACAGGTTTTACTTTTATCATCGCGATATTACCCTGGTTAAACCTTTGAATCGCCTCTCCTTTGAACATATATGTGTCATTTTCCTTCGAAAAGATCACATCCATAACCATATACTGATGCACCGGATAAATATTCCCTTCATAAAACGGCGCAAGTATTTCCACAACATTACTTTCTTCGTCATATGTTTCATATTGGCTTACAAGAGCGGGATGGATCCTGTTTCCGTCTTCATCATACAATTCCAGTTCAATTTTTGTCCCCAATCCAATTTGCCGGTATTTCATTTTGCCTCCAAGACTATTTATTTCTCAATTACCACTAAAAGCACCAATCAGCCTGTTGAAAAATCCTTTTACTCCCTTGGCGGTACCTTCATTATATTCTCTCACGTTTTCCGTAAGAAGATTTCCCGCCAAATCCCAAACCTGCTTAGAAACTTGACTTTTAGGATAAATTAAACAAAACGGCCTTTGCTGCTTGACAGATTTCGGCACAATATCATCATATAATAGATACCCAAGTTTTTGAAGCTTGAAAGATAAAAATCTGTCGGAAACCATATATAATTTCGACAAAACATCATTTGCTTCCTGTACTGAATCGGCTTTATTTACAACAACTCTTATTATCTTATGGCGGTCTTTTCTTGAAACAAGCTTAATCAGGGCGTACGCGTCGGTAATTGCCGTAGGCTCCGGCGTTGTTATTAGGATAACTTCATCGGCTGCCATGATAAAACTCATTACATTTCCCGAAAGGCCTGCCCCAGTATCTATTAATATAACATCAAACAGCTTGTCTAACAGTGAAATGTTTGAAATAAACCTGCCAAGCTGATTCGTGCGAAGCTGAAGCAGTTCTTCCACCCCGGATCCTCCTGAAAGAAATTTTACATTATCAGGTCCATCGGATAAAACATCAAAAATACTTTTGTTTCCGCGCATCAAATCCAGTATCGTATATTTCGTGCTCATTCCAAGCAGCACATCAATATTAGCAAGCCCGAAGTCGACATCAAGTATAACAACCCTAAGGCCCATTTTGCTAAGTGCTATGGCCAGGTTAACCGTAAGGTTCGTTTTACCCACCCCGCCCTTTCCGCTTGTAACTGTAATTACTCTTGCGGCGTTTGACGTTTTCGCTTGTTCAGGAATATTAAAATAATCGACTATCCTTCTGAGCTTTTCAGCTTGATCGCTCATATATAACCCCTCGTATGTACTGATTGCATCGCCTGTTTTTTGGTAAGAATTAACGGACTTTATCAGCTTGTTCTTAAAATGCTTTTTACTATATTTTCAACATTTGCAACTTCAATATCATCCGGAACACATTGCCCTGCCGTTGTATACGACAATCTCTTACCCGTCGCATACCTAATATTTAGTATTATACCGGGAACCGGAGCTTCATCAAGTTTGGTAAAAAGGAGTTTATAATTTTTTAAAAAACCGTAGTGGCTTATAATCTCTTTGCAAGCCGTCCTTCCCAAATTGCAGCTTAATACGAGGAATACCTCATCGGCTTGCGCGGATGCAACGAGCATTTTAAGCTCTGCGAACTGTTCGGCGTTCTTATGGCTTCTGCCCGCGGTATCAACAAGAATCAAATCCTTGTCGGAGTAATTTAATATCGCTTCTTTTATCTCCTCGGGAGTATATATTACGGAAATAGGAATATTTAAAATCTCAGCATACGTTTTTAACTGCTCCACAGCCGCTATCCTATATGTATCAGCAGTGATAAAACCAATCTTTTTTTCATGATTCAGCGAATAGTCTGCGGCAATTTTCGCAAGTGTCGTTGTTTTTCCCACCCCGGTTGGCCCCAAAAAAATAACAACAGTTGGTTTTCCGTCTTCCCTGAAACTAATTGTCTGCGGCTCGCCAAGTATATTAACGAGTATCTTCCGGGCCGCTCCAAAAAGATCATTGATACTGCCCGGGTTTTTCACAAGCTGCTTTATCTTCTCCAGCATTCTATCTATAATAACCGGCTCAATTTCACTTTCCGCCAATACCCTCTCAAAAGATTTATACATATCAGTGCCTGTTTGGCTTACAGTTTGCTGAACTTTTACAGCTTCGGAGCGTATAGTGTCGGCCGCACCATGAGCTTCTCTTTTTTCTTTTTGTTCCTGTGTTTTTTCTTTAACCACATCCGTATATATCTTATTAAGCATTGACTCCATCTGTTTTAACTTCGATTCAAGCAGACTAACCCTGTCGTTCTCTTCCCGGACAGAGTCCACTGTAGACTCTTGACCGTAAAAACCCGCAGTTTTCCTGATTTTGGCCGAAGGCGCCGGCTTATCATTTTTTTTATTCCCGTAATCGTCATCAATTGCCGCAAGAACCTCAGTTAATGGTTTTTTAAGAAAGCCAAAAATGCCCTTCTTCTTAATTTTCCTGGTGCTTAATATCACCGCTTCGCTTCCGAGATCCATTTTTACCTTTAACATTGCTTCCTGGGCGTCTTTACCCGTATACCGCCGAATTCGCATATTTCCTCCATTACGCTTATGATACTGATACCATTCCAACCGAATTTATTTCCATGCCCGGATCCAGTTCATTGTATGATAAAACCACAAGACCTGGTATTGATTGCTCCGTAAGCCGTTTGAAATATAACCGCACAACAGGCGATGCAAGGACAACAGGCTGTTTACCCAGTTGAACAATTTTTTCAACATGCTTGACAAGATTGTTTATTATTTTATTTATAACGGATGGCTCAATAGTCAGGTATGATCCAACCTCGGTTTTTTGTACGGAATCCATTATCATTTGTTCCAATTGAGGATCAATTGTTATAACATCGGAATTCTCCGGAGTGATAAACGCTCTTGATATGGCCCTTCCAAGTGCCTGCCTGACATATTCGGTAAGCATGTCCGTATCGCGGGTAACCGGAGCATAATCAGCAAGCGTTTCTAAAATTGTAACCATATCACGTATTGACACCCCTTCACGCAGCAGATTCGCAAGTACTTTCTGTACTTCTCCGAGAGAAAGCTGTTTGGGAACCAGTTCCTCTACAATTGCCGGGTATGAATTTTTAACATTATCCAGTAACGTTTGAACATCCTGCCGGCCAAGTAGTTCATGGGCATGTTTTTTAATAACCTCGGTCATATGCGTTGCAATAATGGAAGGCGGATCGACAACAGTGTAACCGAGCATTTCAGCTCTGTCACGCTGGCTTTCGGTAATCCAGATCGCCGGCAGCCCGAAAGCCGGTTCCGCAGTAGGTATCCCATCTATCTCTTCTTCTGCGGTACCAGGGTTCATCGCCATAAAATGATCCATCATCAATTCACCGCTTGAAACCTCTACGCCCTTTATTTTTATCACATATTGGCTGGGGCTTAGCTGTATATTGTCACGCAGCCGGATAATTGGAACAATCATTCCAAGCTCAAGCGCAAGCTGCCTTCTTATCATAACCACCCTGTCAAGAAGGTCACCGCCCTGGTTGACATCAGCCAAAGGAATTATTCCATATCCGAATTCAAGCTCAATCGGGTCAACCTGCAAAAGAGATATAACATTTTCAGGCTTTCGTATTTCCTCTACCTTCATTTCTTCAGTAACAACCTCGCCCTTCTCAAGCTCTTCCTTTTCTATCGCGCTTAACCGCGCACCGAGATATATGAGAAAAATAGCTACAACAATCATAAAAAACTGGCCAATAATAAATGTCATTACAAAACACGCACCGGCGGCAATATACAAAACCTTCGGGTTGCTTATTAACTGGGTTACTATTTCCTGTCCAAGATCATCCTCCGAAGCCGCGCGTGTTACAATTATTCCGGTAGCAATCGATATCAACAGCGAAGGTACCTGGCTTACAAGCCCATCACCAATAGTTAGTATTGTATATTTTGTCAGTACTTGTGCGACTGTAAGACCGGCTCCCTGTGTCATTCCCATAATAAAACCACCAATAATATTTAAAGCGGTGGCAATAAATCCAAAAATTGCATCGTTTTTAACAAATTTACTTGCACCGTCCATGGAGCCATAAAAATCCGCTTCTCTTTGGATTCTTTTCCGTCTTTCCTTTGCTTCGGATTCGTTTATCAAACCACTGTTAAGATCCGCATCGATTGCCATCTGTTTTCCGGGCATTGCGTCAAGTGTAAAGCGGGCTGCGACTTCTGAAACTCGCTCCGCGCCTTTTGTTATGACAAGGAATTGAACAATCATAATAATAAGGAATACTATCGCGCCGACTACAACATTATTGCCCCCGACAAATTCTCCAAAGCTCTGGATAACCTTTCCGGCTTCGCCCTGTCCAATGATAAGCCTTGTGGACGCAACATTCAAAGCCAGCCGGTATAAAGTTGTAAACAGTAATATCGTAGGGAAAGCCGACATCGACAAAGCATCTTTTGCATAGATCGCATTTAGAAGGATTAATAACGCAAGGGTTAGATTAATAACCAGCAGAATGTCCAATAACAACATGGGCATAGGAACAAGGATAACTAAAAGTATAATTACGGCCCATACCGCTATTAGAACACTTTTAATGCCCATATCTATCCTCCGTACTTTATTGATCAGGGTTGGCCAAACAAAACGCAAAGAATTCCTTGGCAAAAGCAGAAGGATTTTATCTGTTCAACAAGCCCCAATCATCATTAGTAAAAACATTATCACATATTATTTTACTTTATTTTTACAAAATAAACAAGATAGGATATTATTCGATATTTTTCTGGGAAATAGCGGGTGATTCGGGTGCTTTCGGTGACGATGGGCGACATGCTCCAACGACCTGCTGCTAACAGGCAAATGTGGAACGGGTTAATTATCGGCCCGAGATATGGAGACCTCTCAGTAAAAATCAAAAAGGACCCAAAACGTGTTGACAGTATGTGCTTTGCCGCCCAAGGAAACGAAACACCCGAAGCAGGTCCCGCGGGAATTAGACCGAAAACCAGCGGGGGCTCCGGTAGGTCGAGGCATTGCTGCCGCGTTCAGGTGAGTACGCGACTTTGATTCGGGTGCTTTCGATTGACGATGAGCTACAGGATAATTCAAATAAAATTTTTTGTTCACCAAAAGACAAACCGCTCAATATGATAATAGTAGATTAACATAAGGAGGTTTGGATATGGATAATGTTGGCGTAAGAGGCTTATTCGGCAAGCGCTGTGACAGCGAAATACTGTTTTTCATAATCCTTTTCCTGCTTCTGTTCTTTGACGATAGATGCTGCGGAAGGTCTGGCAGGTTTTTTGATTAATCGCCGTTAAGCTTATGTTAACTTCGAAATCCTCTGCAAAGCAGGGGATTTTTCATATACAGGACTCACAAACCTGGCATTTTGCCGGATATATAATTTCTGGTTCTTTGATCTTTGGGAAATTCAAAAAATTCTTTTGCATGCCCCGTTTCTATCACTTCACCAAAGTACAAAAAAACGACATAGTCGGATAATCGTTTCGCCTGACGCAGGACATGACTTACCAAAACAATAGTATAATCCTGTCTTAAAGCAAGAAGCAAAGATTCTATCTTCTCTGATGAAACAGGATCAAGCGCTGATGTAATTTCATCGCAGAGAATCACTTCGGGATCGACAGCAAGAGTTCTTGCTATACATAACCGCTGCTGCTGGCCGATTGAAAGATCCACCGCAGGTTCTTTAAGCCGATCTTTTACTTCTTCCCATAAATATGTTCTCTTAAGGCAGCTTTCCACAATATCATCGAGCTCACTTTTTTTTCTTTTCCCATGGAGCCGGGGCCCAAATGCCACATTATCATATATATTAGCCGGTAAAGGATATGGCCTTTGAGCTATAAGCCCCACCATTTTCCTAAGCTCATTTACCTGCCGCCGGGGGTTATATATGTCCTCATCTCCAATAAATATATGCCCTTCAACTTTTATGTTTTCCTGTATATCATGCAAACGATTTATTGACTTCAAAAGAGTCGTTTTCCCGCATCCCGATGGGCCGATTATGCTTGTCAACCTGTTTTTGGGGATATCAAGGCTTACATCTTTCAATATATGTGAGTTTTTTTGCTTTTTGTTTATTGAGTATATGTTTAAATTTCTTATTCTTATCTCAATTTCTTTTTTAGGCATTATCTATCACTTCCCGGAGTATACTTTTGAAAATGTTTCGAACATATTCTTGACAATGTATTTAATACAATGATAATGATAATTAAAATAAAAGAAGCCGCATAAGCATGTTCCCTTACAGAGGGATAAAAAGAATTGGCCTGCTGAAAAATTAACACCGGCAGTGATGAGGCTGATTTTGACAGACCTTTTGGCATTGTGTTTCCGGCTCCTGATGTAAATATTACCGATGCTGCGTCACCCATTGCTCTGCCCATTCCAATAAGAACACCGGCAATAATACCCGGAAGAGCATATTTTGCCGTTGTAAACGCTGTTTCCAGTCTTGTAGCACCCAACGAATATGCCGATTCCCGTATACCATTAGGTACCGAGTTTAAAGCTTCATCCATATACCTCACAATAATCGGCATTTGCAGAAGCGCGAGCGTAACAATCCCTGCGCCCAGACTTCCTCTTCTGTTCATAACAATAAGGATATTCAATATGAATATCCCGTAAATAATTGACGGGATTCCCCAAAGAACATCAAAAACAACACGGATCTTATTCGAAAGCCTGTTTTTTATGTAATCGGCCTGTAAAAATAGCGCTATCAAATATGATGCCGCACAGGCAATACAGGTTGACGGAATTACCATAAGAACACTGCCTGAAATTGCGTGGAGGATACCGCCTTCCCCTCCAAGAAGGTATTTAGGCCCCGGCTCTGTAAAAATAACAGCCGGATTATTTATAAGTACAATTCCTCCCTTTACTATGTTTATCCCTATTATTATCACAAGGTATACCATAACAATAAAAACAGAAATAATCATAAGAACCCTGAAGATTGATTCCTTCAAGTATTTATTCATATCTCCACCTGCTCTTTAGCTTGTTTTTTATTAGGTTTGCAAGTATATTAAAGAATAAAACAATAACAAACAGAATAAGGGAAACGAAAATCAATGCAGATTGATGTTCCGGTACCGACATCATTTCATTAAAACTACCGACAATAAGTCCCGGCAGTGTTTGTCCCGGAGAAAAAAGAGAAGGTATTAGAATATTTTTGTTTCCTATTACCATCACGACAGCCATCGTTTCACCAAAAGCCCTTCCGAACCCCAATATAATTCCGGAAATTATTCCGGGGCCGGCGGCGCGAAATAGAACTGTTTCAATGAGCTGCCATTTTGTTGCTCCCAGGGAAAGAAACTGTTCCTTAAGCCCGATTGGTAAAATGCTCAGCGACTCAACTGTTATCGAAATAATGACTGGAAAGACCATTGCCGCAAGCACAAGCGCAGCAGTAAAAACACACATACCCGTTGTATTAACCCCAAATAAAGGCCCTATTACATCCCGCGTGAAAGGGACGAGTATATGAAGTGCGCAGAGGCCAAAGACAACCGATGGTATTCCTGCCAATACATCAATAAAGGATTGAAAACATGATTTAATAGCTGAGGGCATATATTCACTTATATAAACGGCGCTCAATATTGATATCGGGACTGCTGCCAATAAAGAAAAAACGGTAACAAAAAATGTGCCTGAAACAGCAGGTAAAAAACCATATAAACCTTTATCGGGATCCCATTCGGAAGAAAACAACAGTTCCCATATTGTATAACGGGACAGAATTAACTGTGAGCGCTGAAGCAGCATAATAAACAATGCTGTAAAAAATATAAATACCGCAGAAATAATGATAACCATAAGGTACTTAATAGCTCTATCAAGATTGTTTCTGATTTTATGTCGTTTCATTTTGTAACCCCTTAATCAATTTGTCTTGACCCGCTTATAAGATATTTCAGCTCTTTTTCTATTTCACTTTCAACAAGGCCGACATAGCCGTTTGGTTCCAGAAAACCCTGCCCGTCTTCAAGAATCCACTTAACAAAATCCTTTACACAATCTTTAAAAGGGCCATTCCCGACAAGGTATTCTTCTCTTGTCGGAGGTGATGGGTATATGCCTTCGGACACATTTTTTAGAAATACATTCCTGTTTTCATAGAAACTTTCGTCATCGTCCAGAACGTCGTTACCGTTAAGATCTATCGGTACCGGTCTTATGCTTTTGATATACCCTCCTGTTTCGGCGTTATAAACATAATTCATATTGGAAAAACCGATGGCATTTGCATCTCCCTGTACACTGTTAGCCATAGGCTGATCACCGCTGACATTCGAGTCGGAATTGTTTTGCAGATCCGCCTCGGTATAACTACCAAGAAAGGAAGCCCATACACTTGCCGCACCCGATGAATCGGCCCGTCCATACACAACTATCTCATCATCTTTAACGTTTTTATTAAACAGCTCGCCCCAATGGGAAACCTCCCCTAAAAAAATCCTTCTTAAATCTTCCCGTGAAATCCCTCTCTCCGTTATATCCCGATATACAGGGTTATTTTCGTTTACTATCGCAACAACCGTATCTTTTGCTACCGCTACATAAAATGCACCCTGTTCCAGTTCTTCCTTCTTTAGAGGCCTTGAGACCATTCCTATATCGGACTGGTTGCTGAAAACATCTGAAATCCCCTTGCCTGCGCCTCCTCCGGTTACTTCAATATCAATATCATGTATTTTCATATATTCGTCAGCCCATACAACCATCATCGGATACAAAGCCCATGCACCGGATATACGAATAGAAGGCCGAACTGCGCTTT
>LSQX01372386.1_pt1 | contig 11589 bp, 10 predicted proteins | sample 654561 | NCBI WGS metagenome assembly LSQX01 (sample SAMN04489861, study PRJNA283612) | anaerobic digester metagenome | isolation source: 4 biogas reactors fed with cattle manure at either 37C or 55C with and... | place: Denmark: Kongens Lyngby | collected 2014 | reverse complement strand
CGTGCAGCAGGCGCTGCTGAAGCTCATCGAGGGCACGGTCGCAAGCGTGCCGCCGCAGGGCGGGCGCAAGCACCCGCAGCAGGAGTTCCTGCAGGTCGACACCCGCAACATCCTGTTCATCGTCGGCGGTGCGTTCGCGGGCCTGGACAAGATCATCCAGCAGCGCAGCACCGAGGCCGGCGGCATCGGCTTCGGCGCCAAGCTCAAGAGCGCGGAGCGCAAGGCCGAGGTCGGCAAGGTGCTGGCCGACGTCGAGCCCGAGGACCTGATCAAGTTCGGCCTGATCCCCGAGTTCGTCGGCCGCCTGCCGGTGGTCGCCACGCTCGAGGAGCTGGACGAGGCCGCCCTGGTCAAGATCCTTTCCGAGCCGAAGAACGCCATCACCAAGCAGTTCCGCAAGCTGTTCGAAATGGAGGGCGTGGAGCTGGAGTTCCGCCCTGACGCCCTGTCCGCGATCGCGCGCAAGGCCCTCAAGCGGAAGACCGGCGCCCGCGGCCTGCGCACCATCGTCGAATCCGTGCTGCTGGACACGATGTACGACCTGCCGTCGCAGGAGAACGTCAGCAAGGTGGTCGTCGACGAGTCGGTGATCGAGCACAAGTCCGATCCCTACCTGATCTACGAATCCGCCCCCGCCGCCCCGGCCAAGGCCGCCTCCGGCGACTGAGCCCACGGCGGCCCGCAAGGGGCCGTGGAGCACCGTCACGGGGCCCGGCCAAGCGCCGGGCCTGCTGTTTCCTGAATGGGCTGGCGGGCTGCCCGGAACGTGCCGTCGGTGCTTGCATCCCCGCGGCCCGGGCCCCATAACCCGTTGCAGGCGGCACCCGGCCGCACGCCCCTGCCCAGGAGTCACGATGAGTACCCCCGACCCCGCCACCTTCGACCTGCCGGTCCTTCCGCTGCGCGATGTCGTGGTGTTCCCGCACATGGTCATCCCGCTGTTCGTGGGCCGCGACAAGTCGATCCGCGCGCTGGACCTGGCCATGGAAGGCAGCAAGCAGGTGCTGCTGGTGGCGCAGAAGTCCGCCGATACCGATGACCCGGGCGCCGACGACCTGCATCCGGTCGGCACGCTGGCGCAGGTCCTGCAGCTGCTCAAGCTGCCCGACGGCACGATCAAGGTGCTGGTCGAGGGCGTCGCGCGGGCGTCGGTCGACGCCGTGAGCGAGGACGACGGCGCGCTGTCCGGGACCGGCAGCGTGGTCGAGCCGGTCCAGGACCGCGAGCCCCGCGAGGTCGAGGCCATCGCACGCTCGCTCATGGGACTGTTCGAGCAGTACGTCAAGACCAACCGCAAGCTGCCGCCGGAGCTGCTGCAGACGCTCGCCGGGATCGACGAGCCGTCGCGGCTGGCCGACACCGTCGCCGCGCACCTGGGCGTTCGCCTGGCCGAGAAGCAGCGGCTGCTGGAGACCTTCGGGGTCGCCGAGCGCCTGGAGATGCTCGTGGGCCTCGTCGACGGCGAGATCGACGTGCAGCAGATGGAGAAGCGCATCCGCGGCCGCGTGAAGTCGCAGATGGAGAAGTCGCAGCGCGAGTACTACCTCAACGAGCAGATGAAGGCGATCCAGAAGGAGCTGGGCGACATGGACGACGCGCCCAACGACCTGGAGGAGCTGGCGCGCAAGATCGCCGCGGCCGGCATGCCCAAGGCCGTCGAGGCCAAGGCCAAATCCGAGCTCAACAAGCTCAAGCAGATGTCGCCCATGGCGGCCGAGGCGGCCGTGGTGCGCAACTACCTCGACTGGCTGCTCGGCGTGCCCTGGAAGAAGCGCAGCAAGGTGCGCAAGGACCTTCGCGTCGCCCAGGAGACCCTGGATGCCGACCACTACGGCCTGGAGAAGGTGAAGGAGCGCATCCTCGAGTACCTCGCGGTGCAGTCGCGCGTGTCGAAGATGAAGGGTCCGATCCTGTGCCTGGTCGGCCCCCCGGGCGTCGGCAAGACCTCGCTCGGCCAGTCGATCGCCAAGGCCACCAATCGCAAGTTCGTGCGCATGTCGCTGGGCGGCGTGCGCGACGAGGCCGAGATCCGCGGCCACCGTCGCACCTACGTCGGTTCGATGCCGGGCCGCATCGTGCAGAACCTCAACAAGGCCGGCACGAAAAACCCGCTGTTCGTGCTCGACGAGATCGACAAGATGTCGATGGACTTCCGCGGCGATCCGTCCTCGGCGCTGCTCGAAGTGCTGGACCCGGAGCAGAACAACGCCTTCAACGACCATTACCTCGAGGTCGACCTCGACCTGTCCGAGGTGATGTTCGTGGCCACCTCGAACTCGCTCAACATCCCGGGCCCGCTGCTCGACCGCATGGAGGTGATCCGCATCCCCGGCTATACCGAGGAGGAGAAGATCAACATCGCCATGCGCTACCTGCTGCCCAAGCAGATCAAGGCCAACGGCCTGCGCGAAGGCGAGATCAGGATCGCCGAGAGCGCGATCCAGGACATCGTCCGCTATTACACGCGCGAGTCGGGCGTGCGCAGCCTCGAGCGCGAGATCGCCAAGATCTGCCGCAAGGTGGTCAAGGAGATCGCGCTCGCGGGCCCGCAGAAGAAGAAGCCGCGCGCCACCAGCGTGACCTCGAAGAACCTCTCGAAGTACCTGGGCGTGCAGCGCTACGACTTCGGCCGCGCCGAACAGGAGAACGAGATCGGCCTGGTCACCGGCCTGGCCTGGACCGAGGTCGGCGGCGACCTCCTGCAGATCGAGTCCACGCTGGTGCCGGGGAAGGGCCAGCTCACGCTCACCGGCCAGCTTGGCGACGTGATGAAGGAGTCGGCTTCCGCGGCGCTGTCGGTGGTGCGCGCGCGCGCGGAGCGGCTGGGCCTGGAGCTCGACTTCCTGCAGAAGCGCGACGTCCACGTCCACGTGCCCGATGGCGCGACGCCGAAGGACGGCCCCAGCGCGGGCATCGCGATGGCCACCTCGCTGGTGTCGACGCTCACGCGCATCCCGGTGCGCGCCGAGGTGGCCATGACCGGAGAGATCACGCTGCGCGGCAAGGTGACCGCGATCGGCGGCTTGAAGGAAAAGCTGCTGGCCGCGCTCCGCGGAGGCATCACCACGGTGATCATCCCGGAAGAGAACCGCAAGGACCTTGCGGACATCCCGAAGAACGTCACCCAGCACCTCAGGATCGTGCCGGTGAAGTGGATCGACGAAGTGCTGGACCTGGCGCTCGAGCGTCCGCTTCCGTCGCTGCCGGCGCCGGTCGCGGTGGGCCAGCCTGCACGCCGGCCGGGCCGGAAGTCGACGCCCCGCGCGGATGTCAAGCACTGACGCCGCGGGCTTTTTGTTGCGTGGCGTCGGGGGCGCTGGTATAAATTCGCGCTCGCAGCGCGGTCCAGGGGCCGCCGGCGATCCCGGAGCCACGGAGGCATGCAGCCCGCAGGCCCGCCACCAATTCGAGCGACCCGCGGGTCGCGCAGGAGCACCGAATACATGAACAAGAACGATCTGGTCCAGGCAGTTGCCGACGAGGCCAACCTGTCCAAGGCCGACGCCGCCCGCGCAGTCGACGCGGTGCTCTCGTCCGTGGGCAAGGCGTTGAAGCAGGGTGACACCGTTGCCCTGGTCGGCTTCGGCACCTTCCAGGTCAAGGAGCGCGCCGCCCGCACCGGCCGCAATCCGCGCACCGGCGAAGAGATCAAGATCGCGGCGTCGAAGAATCCGGTCTTCAAGGCTGGCAAGGCGCTGAAGGATGCAGTAAACTAAGCGGCCCGCATGGGTGCTTAGCTCAGCGGTAGAGCGTCTCCCTTACAAGGAGAGGGTCGGGGGTTCGATCCCCTCAGCACCCACCAGAAGGGTCTGACGTTCGCAACAAGGTTCGACAACGCGGAGTGGTAGTTCAGTTGGTTAGAATGCTGGCCTGTCACGCCGGAGGTCGCGGGTTCGAGTCCCGTCCACTCCGCCAGTCACCCAGGAAGGCGCCCCGCAAGGGCGCCTTCCTTCTTTTGGGCGCCCCGGGGCCGCAGCAGGCGGCCATGCGCTAAACTGCGCGGCTACGTCCAACGCGCGACCCGACATGCTGCAAGCCCTTCGTGAAAAGACCTCCGGCTGGATCGCCGGGGTCATCGTCATCCTGCTGGCGATCCCCTTCGCCTTCTTCGGCATGGAGCAGTACCTGTTCCAGAGCTCGGCGAACTACGCCGCCAAGGTCGAGGCACCGCCGTCGTGGTGGCGCTCGGCGCCGGACATCTGGCCGGTCCGGAAGGCGTTCTGGGTGTCCCGCGACATCCCGCTGGAGGAATTCCGCCGGGAATTCGAGTCGGCGCGACAGCAGGCGCGCGCCATGCAGGGCGAGGCCTTCGACGCCCGCGCCTTCGAGCAGCTCGAGAACAAGCTGCGCGTCCTCGACCAGGTCGTCGATCGCACCGTCTTCTCGCTTGCCGCCGAGAACGCCGGCATCGCGGTCGGGAACGCCCGCGTCGCCGAGGTCGTGGCCGCGATGCCTGAGTTCCAGGTGGATGGCCGCTTCGATCCCCAGCGCTACCAGATGGTGCTGCAGTCGCGCGTGCCGGCGCAGACGCCGCGGCAGCACCAGGAAGAGATCCGCGGCCAGCTGCAGATGCTGCTGCTGCCCAACCGCGTCGCCCGCACCGCGTTCGCCACCCCGGGCCAGGTGGAGCGCCTGATCCAGCTGCTCGGCGAGAAGCGCGACGTCGACCTGGCGCTGGTCCCCGCGCCCGCGCCCGACGCCGGCGCGATCGCGGCCGCCGACATCCAGGCCTGGTACGACTCGCATCGCAGCGAGTACCGCGCGCCCGAGGAGGTGTCGATCGAGTACGTCGAGATCCGCGACGACGCCGTGCAGGATCCGCCCCCGGCCGACGACGCCACGCTGCGGGCGCGCTACGAGCAGGAGAAGGCCCGCTTCGTCGAGCCGTCGCAGCACCTGGTGTCGCACGTCCTCGTGCGGGTGCCCGCCGACGCCGGCGCAGCCGAGCGCGAAGCCGCCCGCGGGCGCGCGGCGGCCATTGCCGCCAAGGCGCGGGCCGAGGGCGCGGATTTCGCGGCGATCGCGCGCGAGGAGTCCGACGACGAGGGCTCGAAGGCCTCCGGCGGTGACCTGGGGTGGCTCGAGGCCGGCATCATGGGCGAGGGCTTCGACAAGGCCGTCGGCGCAGCCGAGGTCGGCGTGCCCTCCGATCCGGTCCTGACCGATTTCGGCTGGCACGTGCTGCTGGTGCGCGACGTCCGCGAAGGGCGGTCGGTGCCGTTCGAGGAGGCGCGCGAGGAGCTTGCGCAGGCGCAGGCGGTCGCGGACCGCGAGCGTGCGTTCAACGAGCTGATCGGGCGCCTGGTCGACCAGGTCTACCGCAACCCGGGCTCGCTTGGGCCGACCGCGCGCGAGGCCGGGCTGCCGGTGCAGAAGGCCGGACCCTTCACCCGCGGCGGCGGCGAGGGCATCGCCGCACATCCGCTGGTGCAGCGCGCCGCGTTCTCCGAAGCCCTCGTCCAGGACGGCACGGTCAGCGATCCGATCGAGATCGACACCAACCACACCGTGCTGATCCGGGTGACGTCGCATGCGCCCGAGCGCGAGCAGCCGCTTGCCGAGGTCCGCGACCAGGTCGTCGCCGCGATCCGCGCCGACCGTTCGCGCCAGGCCGCGCTCGCCAGCGCCGACGCGGCGGTGGCCGCGATTTCCGGTGGGAAGCCGCTGGCCGAGGTGGCCGAGGCCCAGGGCTGGGAGCACATGGCGATGCCGGGGCTCCAGCGCGGCATGCCGGTGCCGTCCCCGGAGGCCAACGAGGCGATCTTCGCGGCGACCGAGCCCGCCGCCGACGCCGTGTCGGCCGGCCGCGTCCAGCAGCAGGACGGCAGCATCGTCGTCTACGCCGTGAAGTCCGTGGTTCCGGGGGACGTTTCGTCCGCGACCGACGAAGAGCGCGCGATGCTCGCTTCCCAGCTGTCGCGCATGGCAGGGGACGAGGACGCCATGTCGCTCCTGCGCGAACTGCGCCGGCGCATGCGGGTGACCACGGTCGAAGCCCTGCTCTGACCGCGCCGCATGGCGCACTGGAAGGAAAAAGCCCGGCAACGCCGGGCTTTTCCATTACGGGCGGCGCGGGGAGCACCCCGGCCGGCGGCCCGGCGGCGTCAGTCGGGCGTCGCTTCGCCTGCGGGCTCTTCCAGCCCCGTCATGCTGACGATGTTGTAGCCGGCGTCGACGTAGGTGACCTCGCCGGTGATGCCGGACGCCAGGTCCGAGCAGAGGAAGGCGGCCACGTTGCCCACGTCCTCGATGCTGACCGTGCGCCGCAGCGGCGCGTGCGACTCGACGTGGCCCAGGATCCTGCGGAACCCGCCGATGCCGGATGCGGCCAGGGTCTTGATCGGACCCGCGGAGATCGCGTTGACGCGCGTTCCCTCGGGGCCGAGGTTGTAGGCCAGGTAGCGCATCGTGGCCTCGAGGCTTGCCTTCGCAACGCCCATCACGTTGTAGCTGGGCAGGGTGCGGACGGCACCGAGGTAGGTCAGGGTCAGCACCGCGCCGTTGCGGCCCTTCATCAGCGGGCGCGCGCCCTTGGCGAGGGCAGCCAGCGAGTAGGCGGAGATGTCCTGCGCGGTGGCGAAGGCCTCGCGCGACAGGCCGTCCAGGAACTGTCCCGCGATCGCCTCGCGCGGGGCGAAGGCGATGGCGTGGACCAGGATGTCGAAGCCGTCGCTCCAGTGCTTCCCGAGGTCGGCGAACAGCGCGTCGATCTGCGCGTCGTCGCTGACGTCGAGCGGGAAGGACGGACCGCCACCCAGGCGCGACGCGACGTCCTCGACGCGCGACCGGAGCTTTTCGTTCTGGTAGGTGAAGGCGAGTTCGGCGCCTTCGCGATGCATGGCCTCGGCGATGCCGTTGGCGATGGAGCGCTGGCTGGCGATGCCGGTGACCAGTGCGCGCTTGCCCTGAAGGAATCCCATGGTGGTGTTCGACTCGGTGGACGGGAAAGGGCCTAGTTTGCCATGCGCGCCGCCGGCGGGGTCGCCGCGGCGGCGCCGGCAGGCACCAGGACCTTGCGGCCGGGGGCGCTCCCCGCACCCCCGGCGTGCGCCGGATTGAGCCGGCGCAGCCACACCGGGTCCAGGCCGTTGCGCTCGGCGTAACCGTCCAGGCCCGAGGGCTCGCCCGCCAGGTCGAGCGCCACCAGCCGGCTTACGGGCCGGTCGAGCGCGGCCATCCACTCCTCGTCCGCCCCCGCTTCGACCATCAGGCAGGACAGGGCATGGAGCTTCCGCACGTACGCGCGGGTGATGCCCGACAGGCTGTGCAGGCCCTCCGGGTTGGCGGCGGCCGCGCGCTGGCCGTGCCGGCGAAGGGCGCCCAGCACCCGGTATTCGCCCGCGTTGAAGGCCATCACCGCCAGGCGCCAGTCGCCGGCGAACATCCCGTGCAGGGTCTTCAGGTAGCGCACCGCCGCGCGGGTCGCGTCGACCGGCGAGAGCCGCCCGTCGTAGCCACCGCGGATCGGGATGTCGTGGTTGCGGGCGGTGACCGCGACGAACTGCCACATTCCCGCGGGACCGCTGCTGCCGCGCGCGCCCGGGCGGTAGCCGCTCTCGACGAACGGGATCAGGGCGTACTCGGTGGGAAGGTGGGCCGCGCGGAGCGCATCGACGACGTATCCGAACAGCGGCAGGACCTCGCTGTCCGCGGCCGCCAGCTGCCCGGGCACGTGGGCGTAGTGGGCGCGCCAGCGCGGGCTCGCATCGCCGCACTCGCGCTGCGCGAGCCCGTCGACGAAGCGGGCATAGATGGCCGTGCCGCTGGCGTCGGACCCCGAGGGAACGGCGACGGACGGGACAGCGGCGTCCCGCGCGGGGGCGGCGTCCGCGCCGGGCGCTTCCTGCGCGGGCACGACGGCCGCGCCAGGCGCGTCCTGCGCCGCCGCACCGTCGTCGGCCACCGCGTCCGGGACCGGGCCGGCCGCGCCGGCCGGTGCGGGAGCGGACGCCAGCAGGAACGCCAGCGCCGCCGCCGCCAGGCGCGCGCTCACGCGCGGAACCCGTCTTTCCAGCGCCGCAGCGCCGCAAAGGCCCCGGCGCGGGACAGACCGGCCTCGCCGGCCCAGGCGGAAGCTGCCCTGCGGACTGCGGGCGCGTCGACGCGAAGGAAGGGGTTGCAGGCGAGCTCGCTGGCGAGCGTCGTGGGGAGCGTGGGCATGGATGCGTCGCGCATGGCGGCCACCTCTTCGCTGCGGCGCGTGAGCGCCGGGTTGTCGGGGTCGACCGCCCGGGCGAAGGCGGCATTCGACTGCGTGTATTCGTGGCCGCAGCAGACCAGGGTCTCCCCGGGCAGTCCGGCCAGCCGGTCGAGCGAGGCCAGCATCTGCCCGGGGGTGCCCTCGAACAGGCGGCCGCACCCGAGACTGAAGAGGGTGTCCCCGCAAAACAAGAGCCCATGCCCGTGGAATGCGATGTGGCTCACGGTATGGCCCGGGACGGCGATCACGTCGAAGCCATGTCCGGCGGCTTCGATCCGGTCGCCGCCGTCGGCCCGGCGCGCCTCGCCGCGGATCCTGTCGTCGGCGGGCGCGACCACGTCGAGGTCCGGCCAGCGCGCGAGCAGCGCGGCGACGCCGCCGACGTGGTCCTCGTGGTGGTGGGTGAGCAGCAGCGCGTCGGGGCGCCAGCCGCCGGCTTCCGCCGCGGCGATGACCGGTGCCGCGTCGCCGGGATCGACGACCACGGTGCCACGGCCATCGCCGGCCGGGACCACCCAGATGTAGTTGTCGGCGAAGGCCGGGATCGGGACGGGGACCATGGGGAGGGGCCGGGCGTCTAGAATGGGGACCATGCCGCTCCGTCCGCGCCCCGGTCAACCCGATGCAGCCCAGGCCTGGTTCGCCTCGGGCGAGGGCGCCGCCCTGCTGGACAGCCAGCGCAAGGTCGTCGAGGGCGCGCTGGCCGAACGGCCGGCGCAGGCCTGGCTGTGGATCGCACCGCTGCCATCGGCGCGGCCGGGGGCCGGCCGGGGGCTCGCCCTGTATCCGCGCGGCGCGCGTTTCGACGGCGACGCCACGTGCGGACTGCCGCTGCCGCTGCCGTCGGAATCCTTCGGCACCGTCGTGCTCCAGCACGTGGCCACCCCCGACGCGCGCGGGGCCGAGCTGTTGGACGAAGTCGCCCGCATCCTGGTCCCCGGCGGCCACGTGCTGCTGTTCGCCCTGAACCCGCTGTCGCCCTACCGCTGGCGCTGGCGTGGCCACGGCCTGCGCGCCGCCGAGCCGCTGTCGTGGCGCCGGCTGCTGCGCGAGGCCGGCCTGGAGCCCGCGGCGGTCTCCGAAGGGATCGGCCCGCGCTGGGACGCCGCCGCGGGGCCGTACCGGCAGCGCGGGGCCGGGTTCCGCGCCACCTACCTGGTCCGCGCCGACAAGCGCAGCCTGCCGCTGACCCCGATGCGCATGCGCCGGCTGCTGCCGGTCACCCACGGCGCCGCGCCCGCATGAAGGCGGTCGAGGTGCACACCGACGGGGCCTGCCTCGGCAACCCCGGCCCGGGCGGCTGGGCCGCCCTGCTGCGCTATGGCGCCCGCGAGCGCGAGCTCGTCGGCGGCGAAGCGCTGACCACCAACAACCGCATGGAGCTGATGGCGGCGATCGTGGCCCTGGAAACCCTGACCGAGGCCTGCGTCGTCACGCTGCACACGGACTCCCAGTACGTGCGCCAGGGCATCACGGCCTGGATGCCGAACTGGGTCCGCAAGGGCTGGAAGACGTCCGCCGGCCAGCCGGTGAAGAACCGCGACCTCTGGGAGCGCCTGCATGCCGCGGCCGGCCGCCACGTGATCGACTGGCGCTGGGTGAAGGGCCATTCCGGCGATCCCGACAACGAACGCGTCGACCAGCTCGCCCGCGAGGAGGCCCTGAAGTGCAGGGCCGCCGCCGGCTGAGCGCGCCGCGCCGCCACCCCGCAACGCACAAGGTCCCAGGAATGCGCCAGATCGTCCTCGACACCGAAACCACCGGCCTGGAATGGCGCAAGGGCAACCGCGTCGTCGAGATCGGCTGCGTGGAGCTGGTCGAGCGGCGTCCCACCGGCCGGGTCTGGCACCGCTATGTCCACCCCGAGCGCGAGTTCGAGCCCGGCGCGCAGGAGGTGACCGGCCTCACCCTGGAGTTCCTCGCCGACAAGCCGAAGTTCGCCGCCATCGCCGACGAGTTCCTGGAGTTCATCGCCGGCGCGGAGCTGGTGATCCACAACGCAGCCTTCGACGTCGGCTTCCTCGACTACGAGCTGTCGCTGGTCGACGGCGGGGCGCGCGGGAGGATCACCGACCATGCGGGCGTGCTCGACTCGCTGGAGCTGGCGCGCCAGCGCTTCCCGGGGCAGCGCAACTCGCTCGACGCCCTGTGCCGGAGGCTGGGCGTGGACAATGCGCACCGCCAGCTGCACGGCGCCCTCCTCGACGCCCAGCTCCTGGCCGAGGTCTACCTGGCGCTCACCGCGGGGCAGACCGAGCTGGGCCTGGCCGGTCCCGCGCCCGCCGAGCCGGCGGCGGTGGCCATCGATCGCCTGCGTGCCGGGGCGCTGGCGCCGCGTCCCGCGGTGGTCGTGTCGGCGGGCGAGCTGGAGGCGCACCGTGCGCGCCTGGACGCGATCCGCGCCCGCGCCGGGCAGGTGCTCTGGGACCCGGTGGCGGAGGGCGCGGCGGCCGAGCCGGCCTAAGGGCGCCCGCGGCGCTCAGTGGCGCCGGACCAGCACCACGGTCACGTTGTCGGAGCCGCCGCCGTCGAGCGCGGCGGCCACCAGGCCGTCGACGCATTCCTGCGCGCTGCACTCGGCGTGCGAGAGCACGCGGGCGATGCCGCCGTCGTCGACCTCTTCGGTCAGCCCGTCGCTGCACAGCAGCAGCTGCATGCCCGGCGCCAGTTCGCCCGACATGGTCTCGACGTTCAGGGCCTGCGGGTCGGTCACGCCCAGGGCCTGGGTGACCACGTTGCGATGCGGGTGGCTCCGCGCCTGGTCGACGCTGATCGCGCCCTGGCTGATCAGCTCCTGAACGTAGCTGTGGTCCTGCGACAGTTGCACCAGCTTGCCGTCGCGCCAGAGGTACACCCGGCTGTCGCCGACCCAGGCGACCTCGAAGCGGCTGCCGGTGATGCGCGCGGCCACCACCGTGGTGCCCATGGGCAGGGCGTCCTGGCGCTTGCGCGAGGCGCTGATGATCTCCTCGTCGGCGATGCGGATGGCCTGCGCCAGCGGCGTTCCCTGGCGGGTCTCGCGCACGATCGCCTCGCGCGCCAGGGCGCTCGCGACCTCGCCGTATTCGTGCCCGCCCATGCCGTCGGCCACGAGCCACAGGCCCAGCTCGCTGTCCCCGTAGTACGTGTCTTCGTTGAGCTCGCGGCGCAGGCCGACGTGCGTGAGGTGGCCGAACTCGATCATGCGCGGGCCGCGAGGGTTCCCGTGTGGGCTGCACTGGAGAACGGCGGCGGCATGCGGGAGAGGTCAGCTTGCATGGACGAAGGCGGGCGAGTTGACGACGGTAGGGGATGGTATACGCGCCGTGGAAGGCCCGTGGGATCGCCCCGACATGCAAAGCGCCCCTTGCGGGGCGCTTGGCGCAACTGGCGGAGAGGGGGGGATTCGA
>LSQX01258673.1_pt2 | contig 11589 bp, 9 predicted proteins | sample 654561 | NCBI WGS metagenome assembly LSQX01 (sample SAMN04489861, study PRJNA283612) | anaerobic digester metagenome | isolation source: 4 biogas reactors fed with cattle manure at either 37C or 55C with and... | place: Denmark: Kongens Lyngby | collected 2014 | reverse complement strand
AGCAGGTCGGTGATCTGCTTGGTGATGCCGGCGCCGGTGATGCCCTTGTCGGTGACGATCAGCGGCTTGGAACCGCCGAGGGCCTTGATCTTCTCCGGGATCTGCTTGGCTGCGCCGATGCCGATGAGGGTGACACTGGGAATGAAATAGCCGTATACTTGCTCTCTGACTGCCATGATGTACCGTCCTTTTCCAGAAGTTGTGGGGGGTGCCGTGCTGGTTGCTGCCTCGGGTTTGGATCCAATGATGCGCACCCTCACTCTAGCAACACCCGTGCCATACTGAAAATGACGTATTTTCAGCGAGAAAGAGGAGACAGGAAAAGGACTCCCGGACAAAACGCCCCGGTCCGGCCGGGGCGGGGTGGTCGGGAGCGCTCCGTTTGGTCGGAGAACATCGCAAACTGACTGAAAACAACAGACTTTTTCCCGGTCGGGTCAAAAGGTACCGGCCGCCCAACAAAATGGGTCAGAATGCCCCAGCCCGGGAGCAGGACCTTGCCATCCCCCTGGCCGTGACCGGGAACGCCTTCGACAGGAGGGTGCAGACACAGCCCCCCTTTCCCTTTTGCCCTGAATATGCTACCTCACTGTGGGACGACAGTGCATCGTCCGACCGGTCGCCGGGACGCGGCCGGGCCCGCCCGCTGCCGCGTGAGCAGCGGCCCACCCTTACCGCCCGGAGAAGCGCATGCAGAACCTCTTCAAAAACCTGTCCGTTTGGCTGATCGTCGCCCTGGCCGTTGTCCTGCTGGTCACCTTCTGCCAGCGCTCCACCACCGACAGCCGGGCCGTGGCCTACAGCGATTTCCTCGCCCGGGTGGACAGCGGCGCGCTTTCGCGGGTGACCATCGTCGACCGCACCGTCTCCTGGGAGGCGGCCGACGGCACCCGCCACTCCACCGTCATCCCGCCCGCCGGCGACCTGCTCGACCGGCTCACCCGGAACAAGGTGACCGTGCACGCCGAGGAGAAACCGGAAACGCCCTGGTACCTGCAGACCCTGCTCAGCTGGCTGCCGCTCTTGCTGTTCGTCTTTCTCTGGTTCTTCTACTTCCAGCGCAGCGGCGGCGGCCCGTCGTCCGGCGGGCGCCTGCCGGCCTTTGGCAAGAGCCGGGCGCGGCTCATCAACCCGGAGGAATCCAAGGTCCGCCTGGCGGACGTGGCCGGCATCGACGAGGCCAAGGAGGAGGTGGCGGAGATCATCGATTTTTTGAAGAAACCGCAGCGGTTCGTCGAGGCCGGGGCGCGCATCCCCACCGGCGTGCTCCTCTACGGTGAACCGGGCACGGGCAAGACCCTGCTCGCCCGGGCCATCGCCGGCGAGGCCGGGGTGCCGTTCTTTTCGATCAGCGGCAGCCAGTTCGTGGAGATGTACGTGGGTATCGGCGCCTCGCGGGTGCGCGACCTGTTCACCGAGGGCAAGAAGAAGGCGCCGTGCATCATCTTCATCGACGAGATCGACGCGGTCGGCCGCCACCGCAGCGCCGGCGGCGGCCCGGGCGGCAACGACGAGCGCGAGCAGACCCTCAACCAGCTGCTCGTGGAGATGGACGGCTTCGAGGTGAGCGACCACGTGATCGTCGTCGCCGCCACCAACCGCCAGGACATCCTCGACCCGGCCCTGCTCCGGCCCGGCCGCTTCGACCGCCAGGTGATGGTGCCGCTGCCCGACGTCGGCGGCCGCGAGAAAATCCTGCGGGTGCACGCCCGTCGCACCCGCACCGCCGAGAACGTCGACTGGCAGACCATCGCCCGCGCCACCCCCGGGTTCTCCGGCGCGCAGTTGGCCAGCCTGGTCAACGAGGCGGCCCTGCTCATGACCCGCCAGAACGCCCCGGCGATCACCATGGACATCCTCGAGGCGGCCAAGGACAAGGTACTCATGGGCGCGGAGCGGCGCAGCCTGATCATCACCGAGCGGGAGAAGCGGATCACCGCCTGCCACGAGGCGGGCCACGCCCTGGTCGCCTGGATGCTGCCCGGCGCCGACCCGGTGCACAAGGTGACCATCATCCCGCGCGGCCGCGCCCTGGGGCTGACCATGCAGCTGCCCGAGGAGGAGCGCAGCGCCCACGACCGCACCTGGCTGAACAACACCCTGTGCACCCTGCTCGGCGGGCGGGTGGCCGAGGAGATCGTCTTTGAGCAGATGACCACCGGCGCGGGCAACGACATCGAGCGGGTGTCGGACATCGCCCGGCGGATGGTGTGCGAATGGGGCATGAGCGAGGCCATCGGCCCGCTCACCTTCCGCGCCCCCCAGCCCCCGGGCGGCCAGCCCGGGCAGATCCTGAGCGAAGCCACGGCCACGCTCATCGACGCGGAGGTGAAAAAGCTCGTCCAGTCGGCCGCGGACACCGCCCGGCAACTCCTCACCGACAACCGGCCGGCCCTGGAGGCGCTCACCACCGCCCTGCTCGAGCGGGAGACCCTGAACCGCGACGACATCCGCGCCATCGTCGACCGTGCCCGGCCACAGCCGACCACGGCCTGAGCCGGGTCAGCGGCGATTCTTGGTCAGCCGCTTCCACTTCCAGGGCGGCAGCGGCGAGGGCTCGCGCCACAGCCCCAGCCGCTCCGCCCGGGCCGCATCCTGGAGCGAGGCCATCTCGGCGCACAGGTCGCGGCTGCGGCAGTAGCGCGGGTACTGCCAGGCGTGGCCTGCGCGCACCAGTTCCCGGTTGACGAGCACGCCGTCACGGGACACCACCGCCACCACCCGGCCGTAGTTGTCCCGGTCCATGGGCTCGATGTCCACGGTCCGGCCGTTGACCAGTCGCCGGGTGAAATCACGCGCCTCGCGCCAGCCGGGCTGGCGGTACTCGGGACTGTCGATGCCGTACAGGCGGACCTTGACCGTGCGCCCCGCCCGTTCCACGGTGAGTGAATCCCCATCCGGCACGCTCCGCACCCGCCCCTGCCAGGCCCGGGCCGGCACCGCGGTCAGCACCAGTGCCAGCAGCAGGCACCACCAGCAGACGCCCCGGCCCGCTGCCGTCGTCCATCCTCCCTGAATCCCCATACTTCCTCCCTGTTGTCAAGAAAATGACACGCTCCGTGAAAGGCCCTTGTCTTTCCCAAATCATCTGTGGTAGGCTTGCCCATAACCCGGGGAGCGCACTCCAAAAATACCGCGCGCCCCGTTTTTCGTCCCCCTCCCGGCCCCCCTGCTGGTGACCATGAAACGACCCGCTCCGCCCGCAGCGCAGCTCACCGACAGCGAAGAAACGACGCGGGAGTATCTGCTCACCCTGCCGCTGTTCGACACCTTCAGCGGTGAGGAACTCACCACGCTCGCCCGCCACATGAACTTTGCCGAAATCGGCCGCGGCGAACGACTGTGCAGCGAGGGGGAACCGGCCGATTTCATGTGTTTTGTCGCCAGCGGCCGGCTGGACGTGCTCAAGAAGACGGCCGTGGGCGACTACCGGGTGGTGGCCCGCGCCGGCCGCGGCCGCACCGTCGGCGAGATGGCCCTGTTCGACCGCTCGCCCCGCTCGGCCACGGTGATCGCCCGCCAGCCCTCGGTTGTCATTCTCTTGACCAGGAAGGGGTTCGACCTGCTCACCGCCCGTCATCCCGGCCTCGGCCTCACCCTGATGCGGAACATCCTCCGCCTCCTGAGCCTCAACATGCGCCTGACCACCAGCAGGCTGGCTGACCAGCTCCCCGGCTGAACCATGGCGACCAGCGATTCCTTCGGCAACCTGATCGGCCGCAGCGAGTGCATGCGGCAGCTGTTCGGCCTGATCGAAAAACTCGCCGAGGACGACCTGAGCACGGTCCTCATCCAGGGCGAATCAGGCACGGGCAAGGAACTGGTGGCCAAGGCCATCCACCTGAACAGCCCCCGCGGCGGCAACAACTTCGTGCCGGTCAACTGCGCCGCCATCCCCGACGACCTCCTGGAAAGCGAGCTGTTCGGCTACACCAAGGGCGCCTTCACCGGCGCCACCATGGCGAAGATCGGCCGCATCGAGTACGCCAACGGCGGCTCGCTCTTTCTCGACGAGATCGGCGACATGAAGCCGACGCTGCAGGCCAAGCTGCTGCGGGTGCTGCAGGAGCGCGAATTCGAGCCGGTGGGCGGGCTCAAGCCGATCCCGGTGGACGTGCGCATCATCGCCGCCACCCACCGCAACCTGGAGGAGATGGTGGCCGAAGGCCGTTTCCGCGAGGACCTCTACTACCGGCTGAGCGTCATCCCGGTGAACATCCCGCCGCTGCGCGAGCGGACCGGCGACATCCCGCTGCTCATCGACCACTTTATCCGCGCCCTTGGCCGCAACCGGAAAAAACCCCTGGTCGGCTTCGACCTGGTGGCCATGCGCACCCTCGCCGCCTTTCCCTGGCGGGGCAACGTCCGCGAACTGGAGAACCTGGTGCAGCACATGACCATCCTCCACGGCGGCTCCCAGGTCGGCTACAACGACCTGCCGGAGAAGTTCCGCAACGGCGCGCCCCTGCCCGCCGAGCCGGCGCAGCCCGAGGCGGACACCGAACCCGGCCGGTCGGAACAGGACCTGCTTCTTGGCCCGGCCGCGGCCGCGCCCGAGGAGCACTGGCCGGAGACAGGCATCGACTTCAACGCCCTGGTCAACGATTTCGAGACCCAGCTCATCGTCCAGGCCCTCAAACTCACCCAGGGCAACAAAAAAGAGGCGGCCCGCCTGCTCAACCTGAAGCGGACCACCTTGCTCGAAAAAATCAAGAAAAAGGAGTTGTTCGCAAGCCTCGAGGAGGAGGAGAACGACTGACTCCCTCAGGCGGCCTGCTGCTCCGGCGCGACCGCCAACCTGGCGCGAAGATCCTCTTCCGCCACCGGGGTCACCAGGACGTCACTGACCCCGTACTTGACCGCCTGCAGCACCAACGACCGTGTCCAGGCCGGACCGGCCGCCACCAGGGGCACCCGCAGGCCGGCGCTGGCCAGCTTGATGGCCACGCCAAACCCCTGTTCGCTGACCTCGCTCATCACCAGCACCACCATCCGTACCCCGGGCGCCAGCGCGGCGTGCACCGGATCCTTGAAGTGACAGACCCGGCCGCTGCTGCCGATCCGCGCCAGCATCGCCAGGATCCGGTCACTCTCCGCCCGGTCGTCGCTGAACAGCAGCACCTCGGCCATCGCCCCGGCGCCGGCCGGTTCGCCGGCTGCTTCGCCGGCTACCCCGCTGTCGTCCGCCGCTGTTCCCGTCTCCTCGATGCCCGGCTCCTGCGCTGCGGTGGCCGCGAAATCCCCTTCCGCCGCTGCCACCTCCTCCGCTTCACTGGCCGCCTCCGGCAGTTCCAGCCCGAGCAGATGGGCCGGGACCAACAGCTGCAGCCGTCCCAGGTCGCGACCGGCAAACGCCACCCGGCCGGCGGCCAGGCAGTAGCCGGCTGCCGGCAGGGCACGGTTGTCCGCAGGCAGCGTCGCCACCGTGCCCCGGTCGAAACGCAGCCGCGCCACGGTGTCCTGCTCCGCGAACACGGCCGTGCAGGCGCTGGCGATGACCGTGATCACCTCGGCGTAGGCGTCGGTCAGATCCTGGTCCAGCCGGTCCGCGCGCATCGCCGTGGCCAGTTCGTCCTCCGGCAGCATGAGCAGCCCGCCGCCGAGCGCGGCCGCGGTCGGCAGATCGGTGAGCACACAGGCCTCGCCCTCGCCTTCGCCGCCCACCGTGAGCCGGGCCAGCACCTGGCCAGCACCGGCCTGGGCGAGCACATCCTCGCGGGTGAGCACGGCCTGCCGCTCCGGGACGATGCCCAGGCTGCCGCCGAGCAGGTTGCCCACCGCGTCGCCGGTACGGGCCAGGCAGTCCGCCATCACCCGCTGCGCCAGCCGGCGGCTGTCGGGCGGCGCTGGCGTCGGAGGCTGTGGTTCCTCCCCGGCGGCCCCCTGGTCGGCTGCGGCCGTGGTGTCTGCTGCGGTAGCGTCCGTTTCGTCGGTCGCCTCCGTCGCTGCATCGCTTGCCACCAGCCCGAAGGGGGCGGCGGGCAGGGCCAGGGTGAAGGGACCGAAATCGCAGCCCTCGGCCTCCATGGGCAGGGTCAGCACGAACATTTCGCCGGTCGCCAGGGAGGAGGGCGGCAACGGATCGCCGGCAACGACAACCTGCTGGCCGGCGGCAAGGAAGCGGACCTGTTGGGGGAACTGCTCCTTGAACACCGCGCTCAGTGCGCCGCAGACTATGCCCGCCACCTCGGCAAAGGTGTCGGCCATCTCCTCGGACCAGGCCTCCGCCCTGACGGCGCCCTGCAGTTCCACCTCGGGCAGCATGACGAGCAGTCCACCGATGCGGATGGCGTCACCAAGACGCACCAGCATGAGCCCCATGCCCGCCACCTCGCCGTCCAGGCGGACCGGGACGAACAGGCGTCCGGCCGCTGCCGGCTCAATGGTCAGGGTGCCGGCGTCAGCAAGCCGGAACACGGGCGCACCCAGCCGGAAAGGTTTGCCGATCAGCGCGGCCACTTCCTTCTGGATGCGGTCGCGACAGGCGAGCAGGGTCTGTTCGAGGCGTTCTCTGTGGTTCATGGCACCGCTCCACCAGCGGCAGGGAGGGGCAGAAGGAAGGGACTGCGCCGAGCGGGCGCGCTGTCCCTTCTTCGGCGCGGCCGGCGAAAAGATTTAGGGTTGTCGGCTGGACACGGACCGGTTCAGCCGTCCTTGGGGACCTTCAGAGTGATGCGTGTGCCCTTGCCGGGCCGCGAATGGATGTCGATGGAGCCGCGCGCGGGCTGCAGGCTGGCCTTGACCGCGGCCAGGCCCGGGACGGCCGCGCCGGTGTCGTCCGCCCCGTCCGGCTGGAGGAGCAGCCGGGCGATTTCCTGGCTGGTGAGGGCTTGAGCCCGGTCCGGGTCGACCAGGCCGCGCGCCACCGCCCAACCGACGATCCGGCGCGGGTCCATGCCCCGGCCATCGTCCTCGACGCTCACCCAGAGCTGACCGGCGCGGCGCAGGGCGAGCAGGCTGAGACGGCCGCTGGCGCCCTTGCCGGTCCGTTCCCGGTCGGCCACGGTCTCCAGGCCGTGCTTGACGGCGTTCTCCAGCAGGTGCCGCAGCGGCCCGGCGAGCAGCACCGCATCCTCCTGGTCGAGCAGTTCCTCGATGCCCTCCACACTGAAACGCACCTTGCGGCCGAACTCCACGCTCAGGTCGTGCACGAGCCGCTGCAGCCGACCGGCAAAGGCGCGCAGACAGTCGCGCCGGCAGCTCTGGGCCAGCTGACGCAGCTCGACCACGAGCGGCGCGGCCTCCCCGACCACTTCCGGCCGGGCCGCCAGCCGGTCGATCAGGCCGATCATGCGGGCCAGGGTCTGCCCGTCCACACCGACCTCGCGGTCGCCGGATTCGAGCGACGGCGCCGGGGCCAGCCGCTCGGCCGCGGCGGCCGCCCGCGCGGCCATCTCCCGCTTGCGCTGCTGGGCCTGCAGGGCCTCCTGGATCTGGTCCCGGGTGACCGAGCCCATGTCGACGAGCACCTCGCCGAGGCGACGGGGCGCGGCCTCGGGGTTGGCCTTCTGCAGCTGCAGGGCCGCCTCCACGGTGCCCGCGTCCACCAGGCCGGCCTCGACGAGCAGCTCGCCGATGGGCTGACGGATCAGCCCCTGCAGGGAGGCCAGGTGGTCCTCGAGTTCGGGCAGGTAGTCGCCGCCGGCGATGGTCGAGTTGGCCATGGCCGTGCGCATGGCATCGATGGAGCGGATGAAGATGCGCTCCGGGTACTCGGTCTGGAAAAACTCACCGCCGGCAAAGCGGTTGAGGGTCGATTCCAGGGCCGCGGCCAGCCGTTCCAGGTTCTGGCGGGAAAGAAAGGCGAAATTCTTGCGCAGCCGGCCGAGCAGCCGGCACAGTTCCGCCACCCGCTGGGGGTCCACGGCGATGAAGTCCCAGAGCACGAATTCCTGCTCGGCCGCCTCGAGCAGGGCGTCGGTCTCCTCGAGAAAGGCGGCCTGCATCTCCGGCTCCATGGGGGAGGTGCCGGGCTCCTCCTCGGTGGCCGTCGGCCCGGCATGCACGGAGCGCAGGATGGCTCCGGCCAGTTCGCCCGCGGAGGCGGCCAGCCGGGTGTCGCCCTGTTCGGCGAGCACTGTCGGCAGGGCCTGTTCCATGAAGGCGATGGCCTCGGCGAGCAGGCTGATGTGGGCCGGGGTCAGCTCGACGATGCCCGAGCGGGCCAGGTCGAGCAGGTACTCCATGGCCTCGGCCGGGGCCGCCAGGTGGGGGAGCTGCAACGCGGTGCAGGCCTTCTTGATGGCCTCGAACAACCGGTGGCAGAGTTCCGTTGCCCGGGGCAGGATGTCGGCCCGGTCGGGCTGGCGCACCAGCGCCGTGACCACCGGTTTCGCCTGGCGCACCATGGCCAGGCTTTCCTGCACGAATTCGGCCTGTCTTCCGCTCTCTTCCCTGGACTCCCGCACCACTGCCTCCCCGTTGAACTCCCTGTTCCGGACCGGAGCGCCACTGCCGCGGCCCGGATCGCCCCTGTGCTGCCAAAAACATGACTCGCGCCACCGGCCGGACCGTGGCCCGGCCGCCCGACCGGTCAAAAACCCTGCGCAGCGGCCGCGTTCGCACAGGCTGGAATGCTTATTGCTTGGACAGAACCCAGACGACCTGCGTCCGCACACCAACCCCTCTGGAATCCCTGACCACCCATGCCATGACCGCGCGCCGCCTTATCATCGCCACGCTGCTTGTTGCTGTCAACCTGTTTTCCGGGACAGCGGTGTCGGCCGGCGCACTGCTCACCGGCATCAGTCGCAACGACGAGGCGGCCAGCCTGCAGCTGTTCCTCCGCTTCGACCGGCTGCCCGGCTACACCGCCGCCACCCGCGGTCGCCGCATCGATCTGACCCTGGAGGACACGGTCCTGGCCGACTCGCTGGTCCTGCCGCCGGTGGACGGCCGCATGATCAGGATGACCCACCGCCGTGAGGGAGCGGCCATCCTGTTGTCCTTCTATTTCCGTTACCCGCCGCAGAAAATGAACCTGACCGGGAAGAAGGAGACAGCCACCCTGCTCCTGGACATCTTTCCCGGCAACCCGGTCTCGGCCGAGTACCCGGAACTCGTCTCCCAGCTGCGCGGGGTCAGCGTGGTCGAACGGACGCCCTCCGACGCCCTCGACCCGCGGGTCGCCTCGCGCTACCGGAGCGACTGGCTGCAGGTGTTCCGCCAGTACGAATCCGCGGTGGCCATCCAGGCCCCGCCCCGGCTGCTGCTGCCCCCCTTCCCGCTGGCCGCGGCCCTGCGACCGCCCCTGCAGGCAGACAAGTGGCTGCCCGCAGAGATCGGCGCCATGGCCGAGGGCGACCAGTGGAACCAGATGCAGCGGCCGCTGCGGGCGCTCCTCACCGGTCAGACGGAGGAACGACGCAAGGAGCGGCTGCTGCTCACCTGGGCCGAGGCCATGGTGCGGGCGGGCAATGTCCAAGAGGCGCGCCCCCTGCTCGAACGCATCGCCATCGAGTACAACGGTACGCCGCTGGCCGACCTGGCCGCCTTTCTCGCCGCCTTTGTCCAGGCCGTGGGCGGCGAGCCCCAGCAGTCCTTTCACGAACTGGAGGCCCTGAGCGAACGGCTCACCGCAACCACGCCCTTTGCCGGTTCGCTGTCCATGCTGCTCGCCGAGCTGGCCCTGGCCGGCAACCGTCCCGGGGAGGCGGAGCAGCTGCTCGGTCGGGCCGCGGTGCTCGGCGAGGCGTCCCTTGCGCCCCTGCGCCAGCTGCGCACCGCCGACCTGCTCGCTCTCAGGCGCAGCGACGGGGCCCTGGCCGCCTACCGGGAGGCGGCCGCCCGCTCCATCCTCATCGACACCGACCCCATGTCGCTCGCCCAGTTCGCCGGCCTCTTGTACAACGCCGGCGACTGGGCCACCGCGGCCGAGCGCTACCAGCAGCTCGCCGACCAGCTGGCCAGCGACCGGCTCAAAGGGCTGGCGCTGTTTCGTCAGGCCATGTGCCGGCTGCACCTGAGTGCCACCGACACCACCCTGCGCCTTGACCTCCTGCAGGTGCAGGAGGCCTTTCCCGATACCGAGGGCGGCATCCGTGCCCGCCTCAAGCACACCGACCTGGAGTACGTTGAGGGCCGCCTGGTGCCCGGCGAGGCGGCCGCCACCTACGGCGAGCTGGCCCGCACCGCGCCGAAGAAGGACCTTCGCCTGGAGGCCGCCTTCAAGCTCGCCCTGGTCTCCGCCCGCATGGGCGACCACGCGGCCAGTGTCGACCAGCTGATGACCCTGTTGCGCGAGTTCCGCTCCGGCGACCTGCGCACCGAGGCCGAGGCCCTGCTGCTCGAACAGCTGCCCGGCCTGCTCGCTGACCTGGTGGCCAGGAAGGAGTACGTGCGGGCCCTGGTGCTCGCCAGTCAGAACCGCACCTTCTTTGCCCGCGGCTGGCTGGAGCGTGGCCTGCTCCTCGACATGGCCCGCGCCTACGCTGAACTCGGCCTGACCGGCGAGGCGGCCCAGACCTACCAGTACCTGTACGAGGTCTCCGCCGAGGCCGACCAGGAACGTATCCACCTGCCGCTCATCCAGGCCCTGTTCGCCGCCGGCCGCTACCTGCAGGTGGAGGAGTACGCCGACCGCTACCTGCTCCGCCACCCGGAGGGCAGCGACGCAGGCTTGATCGTCCTGCTCAAGGTGCGCGCGCTCTACGAGAGCCGCCAGTTCGACCGCGCCCTGGCCGTGCTCCAGGCAAAGGACACGACGCCCACAGCGGAACTCGGCCTCCTGCAGGCGCGCATCCATGCCGACCGGCGCCAGTGGCCCGAGGTGATCGCCCTGCTCTCCCGGCCGGAAATGGCGGAACAACAGGACGACGACACCACCCTGCTGCTCGCCGAGGCCTGTTTCCAGGAGAAGGCCGACGACCGGGCGAGAACCCTGTTCACCACACTGGCGGCGCGGTCCGGCGACAGCGAACAGGCCCGCTTCCGCCTGGCCCAGCTCGAACTGCGGCGGGACAAGACAGCGGCAGCCCTTAACCTGTTCCAAAAACTGGCCGAAGAAGGAAAAGACCCCCTGTGGACCAGGCTTGCCCGCGAGGAAGCGGCCATCCTGCAGCTGAACACACCGTAAACACCCCCTGTCCGCCGCGACAGGATGGAGGCACCCCATGCCGGGCATCCAGCAGTTCGACACCACCATGCACCTGCTCAAAAAGGTGCTCGACCTTCGCGCCAGGAACCAGGAGGTCATCGCCGCCAACATCGCCAACGCCGAGACCCCGGGCTACGCGGCGCAGACCTTCACCTTCGAGCAGGAACTGCAGAGCGCGCTCAGCACAGGCGGCCCGCGACCGGTGACCAGCCACCCGAACCACCTGCCGCTTGCACCCTCGGGCCTCGACCAGGTACAGGGCACGCTCACCACGCAGCGGGACACCACCGGGCTCGGCGACGAGAACAGCGTGAGCACGGACCAGGAGATGATCCGCCTGAGCGAAAACGAACTGCTCTACGAGGCCGCGGTGACCATGCTCAACAAAAAGCTGAGCCTGCTCAAATATGTGACCAACGGTGGCGCATAATTTGCTTACAATCAAACAGACCCTGACCAGGAGCCACTATGGACCTTTTCACCACCTTTGATAT
>LSQX01283982.1_pt2 | contig 11590 bp, 13 predicted proteins | sample 654561 | NCBI WGS metagenome assembly LSQX01 (sample SAMN04489861, study PRJNA283612) | anaerobic digester metagenome | isolation source: 4 biogas reactors fed with cattle manure at either 37C or 55C with and... | place: Denmark: Kongens Lyngby | collected 2014 | reverse complement strand
AGATGTGTATAAGAGACAGCCTGCGAGGAGCAGCAGGCCGATGATCCTCCTGTTCATGAAATGCGATATGGTGCACCGGATAGTTATACCTGGCGTTAACGACGATTCTTTTCGAATCCTTCCCCTCTCAGTGCAGCACCTGTTCGATACGTCTCCTCCCGAGTGCCTCCCGGAACTCGATTGGGAGCATCTGCAGGTTCAGATAGACGTAGCGGTAGCCGCCCGGGGATGATCTCCTCAGAACGTTAGCGGGGTGCCGCACCGGAACACCTATGACCATGCCCGGGAAACAGTCCCGGGCCTGCACATAGCCCCGAGATCGTCAGGGCGCAGCCGTTTCCGATGTGATGATCCATGGTAGTAATGCCCGATGCCCTCATTGCGCTCCTGAAGGAGTGGCATTCCGTCCCCGTCGCGACCACCGGGGCCGATGGGATGCCCAATGTTGCAGCCAAATCGGTCATGGTCAGGGATCCCGAGACTATCGTCTGGGGCGAACTCTATTTCATGCAGACCTACGAGAACCTCACGCGGCACCCGATTGCGTCGCTCTGTGTCTGGGAGTGGGGCCCGCCGTTCACTGCGTACAAGGTGAAGGGTCGGGTCGTGATCCATAGGCATGATGAAGTGACAGCGGCGCTTGACAGGAGCGTCTGGGCCGGGCACACCGGGGAGTTTGCGGCTCGCATAGAAGGGATGGCGGCGGTCGTCCTCACGGTCGAAGAGATTTACGACCAGACCCCCCGGATCGAGGGAGCAGGAAAGCGAATTGCGTAGGTCTTAAGGATGAACAGCCCCGCGCTCTCGGACGAGGATGGGTCAATCTTCAATTTTCGGTTCTGGTTTCCTGCCGATATACCCGGATGTATGCGGTAGCATCTTTGGTAAGCTGTTTCTCGGCGATCCCCTGCTGGATCGGTGCGCCGAAGCACCTCCTGTCCGGCGAGGTGCAGCGACCGCGATCCCCGGGTTGGTGCCGTGAACGCTTCTCCCGTGCAGACGAGGTTATGTAACGAGATAGATAGAGAATCGGAACAGAAATAGGAAGGCCAGGGCCGAGATTCGAACCCGGGTCGAGGGATCCACAGTCCCTTAGGATAACCGACTACCCCACCCTGGCAAAGTACTCATAATAATTGGCAGTCGGATTTGATTAAGGTATCTCTCCGGTCTGCTCGACGCGCATCCTGCCGGGGCTCCCGGGCGGTGCCGGGAAACCCGGCTGCCATACCACCTCATTCGGCCGCCTTCGACCGCGGGAATACGCAGCGGGGCGAATTATTAATAGATGCCATGTTCTATAACGTACCAGTGTTCCGGGCGCCGAGCGACGCCCCGGAGGTGGGGGAATCACCCTTACACCGGTGTGATTCAGGAAAGAACGGCTAATTTCTCCGAATTTTTCGGATCAGTCCGTCAATAAAAGATACCGAAGGTGATTATTACGACAAAGCAATCAACGATCAGAACCCCCATCGTCTGCGTGATGGGCCACGTCGACCACGGCAAGACCTCGCTCCTCGACAGGATCCGGGGCTCCTCTGTGGTCTCGACCGAGGAAGGCGCAATTACGCAGCATATCGGCGCCACGCTCGTTCCCATCGACGCGATCACCCGCATGGGCGGAGCCCTGAGCAAGGTCAGCGTCAACGTCCCGGGTCTCCTCTTCATCGACACCCCCGGGCACCACGCCTTCACCACGCTGCGTGCACGCGGCGGGGCGCTCGCCGACATGGCGATCGTCGTGGTGGACATCAACGAGGGGTTCCGCCCCCAGACGATCGAGGCGCTCCAGATCCTGCGCAACTACAAGACGCCGTTCGTCATCGCGGCAAACAAGGTCGATCGCATCCCCGGGTGGCGCGTCCAGCAGAATCAGCCGTTCTTAAAGACGTTTGCACAGCAGAATGAACGTGTCCAGGGCATGCTCGAGACGAAGGTGTATGAACTCGTCGGCAAACTCTCCGATCTCGGGTTCAACTCCGAGCGGTTCGACCGGGTCTCGGACTTCGCGCGAAACATCTGCATCGTGCCGACGAGCGCCATCACCGGCGAAGGTCTCCCCGACATCCTGATAGTGCTGATCGGGCTTGCCCAGCGCTACATGACCGAGAGCCTCAAGGTCAGCGCCGAGGGTCCCGGCGTCGGCACCGTCCTCGAGGTGAAGGAGGAGCGGGGGCTCGGGATGACGCTCGACCTGATCCTCTACGACGGGAACCTGAAGGTCGGGGACGAGATCGTCGTCGCAGGAAACGACCAGATCATCGAGACGAAAGTGCGCTCTCTCTTGAAACCCCGACCTATGAGCGAGATCCTGATCGAGGAGCGGTTCGAGCGGGTCAAGTCCGTCACCGCTGCTGCGGGTATCAAGGTCGCCGCCCCGAAACTCGACGGAGTCATCGCGGGCTCCCCCCTCCGCGTCGTCCGGGGCGGCAACCGGGAAGAGGTGATCGAGCGCGTCCGCCACGAGGTCCAGGACATCGAGGTGAACCTCTCCGATGTCGGGGTCATCATCCGGGCGGACACCATCGGCGCCCTCGAAGCGCTCTCAAAGGAACTCGAAGGCCACCAGATCCAGGTGATGCGGGCGACCGTGGGGCCGGTCACCCGCCACGACGTCCTCGAGGCGGGAACGATCCGTGACCCACTCTACAGCGCGATCGTCGCCTTCAACACTCCGGTCCTCCCCGACGCGGTCGACGCCCTGACAGATACGGCGACGTCCCACGTCAGCATATTCGAGGGCGGCGTCATCTACCAGCTCCTCGACGACTACGTTGAGTGGAGGGAGGAGAAGAAGCGGGAGTTCGAGCGGCAGAAGTTCGAGAAGTTGATCATGCCCGCAAAGATCCGGATCCTCCCGAACTGCGTCTTCCGGCAGAGCAACCCGGCGGTGGTCGGAGTCAGGATCCTCGGCGGGAAACTCCAGAGCGGGGTCGACCTCGCCCTCCCGAACGGCAAGAAGATCGGCCGCATCAAGCAGATCCAGGCGAAGAACGAGTCGGTCCAGGAAGCGGAGGCGGGCAAGGAGGTGGCGATCTCGATCGAGGGGCCGACGGTCGGCCGCCAGATCAACGTCGACGACGACCTCTACGTGGATATCCCGGAGCGGCACGTGAAGGTGATCGAGCGCGAGATGATCGACCAGTTGAGCCCGAGCCTGCGCGAGACCCTGGAGGAGTTCACCATCCTCAAGCGTCGGGAAGACCCCTTCTGGGGGAAGTGACCCGTTCCCGGAAAGCGCGGCCCGCTCCCGGCCGCCGCTCTCCTCTAACCCTGTAGAGGTAGTCTTTTAATACCATATTCTCAAATTGTATAGGTACTTTCGAAGGAGTCGTCAACATGGCAGATTTCAAGATCATCCTATCTGACCCGGAGACCGGGCGTTCATATAAGATCGATGCGACCGGCCCCACCGCCGGAGCGTTCATCGGCAAGCGTATCGGCGAAGAGATCGACGGAAACGTCCTCGGCTTTGCGGGCTACACGATCAAGATCACCGGCGCCACGGACAAGACCGGTATTCCCTCCCGCCGCGACCTCCCCGGCCCGTCTCGCCGGAGACTCCTCCTCTCCAAGGGCGTCGGGTTCCACCCGGTCATGGACGGGGAGCGCCGCAGGAAGTCGGTGCGTGGCAACGAGATCAGCGCCGATAGCGTTCAGATCAATGCTGCCGTGAAACAGAGCGGCGCAAAACCCCTGGCAGAATACTTCAGCCAGCCCGAGGCGGCGGCCGAATAAATCAGCCCCCAATCTTTTCTACAGCATTACTTCTCGGGGCTGATCCGCCCGTACCCTCATCGTTGTTCTACCGGCTGCGCCAGGGCTCTCTGAGCATGGCGGGGCACCCGCATATCGCGGTGGTGAGCGCTGCTCCCGGGTCTCCCTCGCATGCCGGGGGCAAGCAGTGCCGCTTCGCGGTAGTAACCGCTCCAGGCCGCGCCCTCAAGCCCGGCATCCCGGCAGGTGTAAATCTAAAAAAGTGTCTTCTACTGTTTTTTAGCGACCGATCGCTCCAGGGCCGGCAGTTTGTCGTCGAACGCCACCCCGTACTTCTTCGCGAGGATGACTACCGCCGCCTCCACCCGGATGTTGCCGTCGAAGTTGTCGGCAACGATCCGGTGGAGCTCGGCGACGACCTCCTGGGGCGGCTTCTCCGTCGCGGCGGCGATCCGCCCGATCAGCTCCTCGTAGGGACTCTCCGCCGCTGCGAGGACGTCGGAGGTGGGCTTGAACCCGAGCGGTATCGAGACCTCGGCGAGATCGAAGAGCGGCCGGATGGCTCCCCCGTCCACCTCGATGAGCCCCTCTGCCTTCGCCCGCTCCAGGAGCTGGTTTACCTGCTCCTTGTTCATCCACTTCCGGTCGATGGCGATGTAGAAGACAAACTCGCTCTTCTGCAGCCGATCTTTGCGCATGTGCTTGAACGGCGCGGCGACCGCTATCCTGACGCTCACTCGCAGGCACCCTTGAGCATCTTTCGCAGATCCATCGCGTCCATCTCCCCGAGTCGCCCCTCCTTCGCGACGTAGCACTCCGTCACCGCACCTTTGTCGACAAGCCGGAGGAAGAAGACGTTATCCGAGACCGGGAGCCTTTTTTCAGGGGTGAGCAGCGTCCTCTGCAGGTCGACCCGGAAGTCCGCCGTTTCCGTGACATTCTCGGCGAGCGGCACGAGATCGTTCAGATCGAGGAACTGTGTCCGCCCGTCCGCGATCTGGACGAGTATCCGCTCCTTGACGAGCCCGTCGGCACCCCGTGCGGTGGTATGGGTGTCGTGCATCCGGGCTATACAGGCAAGGACGTCCCGGAACGGCCGGTTGATCTCAAAATCGAGGTCGATGGATTGGGGGAAACGATGGTATATCCTGCGCATCACTAGAACTGAGATCCGCGGAACGTAAAAAGGATCTGATCGCGTCGGAGGCGCAAACGTTTTCTCCACATCCTGCCCTCCCTGCACCCATGACCGACCTCACGCTCCTGCAGATGAACGACTCGCACGGGTACCTGGAGCCGCACCAGGAACTCTTCTATGCCGGGGGACCGCCGGTGTACCGGACGGCGGGCGGGTACGCCCGGATCGCCACGCTCCTCGAAGAAGCCCGCGACGAGCGGCCGGGCCGGGTGCTCGCGTTCGACTGCGGCGACACCATCCACGGAACCTACCCCGTCGTCCAATCGGAGGGCGAGGCGCTCGTCCCCATCCTGAACGCCCTCGCTTTCGATGCCATGACCGCCCACTGGGAGTTCGCTTACGGCCCGGAGCAGTTCAAGCGCGCGGCGTGGAGGCTCGACTACCCCGTCCTCGCCGACAACTGCTACGACGATGCGACCGGAGACCCGGTCTTTCCCCCGCATACCGTCTGCGAGACCGACGACCTCATGGTGGGCGTCATCGGCATCGCCGCCACGATCGTCGACAAGGTGATGCCGGAATCGTTCTCGAAGGGGATCCACTTCTCTCTCGGGAACGCCGAACTCCCCGGTCACATCACCCATCTCCGCGAAGAGGAGGGGGTGGATCTCGTCGTGGTGATATCGCACCTCGGGTTTCCGCAGGAGGTGAGACTCGCCCGCGAGACGGACGGGATCGACGTCCTCCTCTCGGGGCACACCCACAACCGCCTCTTCGAGCCGGTGGTCGTGAACGAGACCATCATCATCCAGTCGGGCTGCCACGGTTCCTTCCTCGGGAGGCTCGATCTCACGGTCGAGAACCGGCGGGTGAAGGGGTTCGACCACGAACTGATCGTCGTCGGCGAGGAGGTCCGGCCTCACCCGGAGGTCGAGGAGATGGTCGAGGTGGTCATGGAACCTCACCGGGAGTACCTCTCCCGGGTTGTCGGGGAGACCCGGACGGGTCTTAACCGGAACACCGTCCTCGAGGCCACGATGGACAACTTCATCCTGCAGGCGCTCATCGACGTCACGGGCGCAGAGATGGCCTTCTCGAACGGGTGGCGCTACGGCGCCCCGGTGCCGCCCGGCCCGGTCACAGAAAACGACCTCTGGGACATCATCCCGGTCAACCCTCCGGTCTCGACGGTCGAGATCACCGGCCGGGAGCTCTGGGCGATGATGGAGGAGAACCTGGAGCGGACGTTCTCGCGCGATCCCTACCGGCAGATGGGCGGCTACGTGAAGCGGTGCATGGGGGTCAACCTCTACTGCAGGGTAGAGAACCCGGCAGGATACCGGATTCAGGAGTTCTTCGTCGGTGGACGGCGACTCGACCCGGACGCCGTCTACCGCGCGGCGTTCGTCACCGGCCAGGGCGTGCCGCCGAAGTACGGGCGAAACCGGGAGAACCTGGACGTCCACGCGATCGAGGCGCTCGAACGCTACCTCTCAAAAGGGCCGGTCAGCGCCGAACTCCGCGGGAGCGTGACGGCGATATGACGCCGCCGAAGGTCGTCGTCCACCTGGACGAGCGCGAGAAGGTGCCTCTCGTCTTAAAGAACGTGAAGAACCTCATCGACGAACTCGAAGGCGTCGAGGTCGAGGTGGTCGCCCATGCCAGCGGGGTGGAGGGGCTCCGCACCGTCACCTCTCACGCGGCGCTCGTGGAAGAGCTCGCGGAACGGGGGGTCCGGCTCATCGTCTGCGAGAACACTCTCCGCTCCCGGGGCATCCCGCGCGGTGATTTTCCCGGGTATATCGGGACCGTCCCGTCCGCGATCGTGGAACTGGTTGTCAGGCAGGCCGAAGGCTGGTGTTATCTGAGGCCGTGAAAAAAGAGTATTATACGAGCAGGACGGCGTTGACGACACCGTCCTGGCTCGGTCTGCTGACGATCCGCGCGTTCCCCATCTCGGTCTTGATGACGGCGCCCTTTGTGAGGAGTTTCCGCCGGACGTAGTTCGGGTTGGCGCTGTTTGCCTCGACCGCCTCGATCTTCGCCTTTTTGGTCTCGCCGGTTGCGGGGTTTGAGACCGTCGCGTACTCCACCCGGAGTGCCCGGACCTTCTGGTTGCCGCCGAAGGTGCGGACGATTCTCCTGCGATCTTCACCGATATGCGTCTCTGCCGGAGCTCTTCCGATCTCCGTTCTCTTCTTGCCCTGGGAGGTGTGGTAGCGTCCGCCCGATGGCTTCCGTACTGATCTTCCTTGCCACTGCATGTGACCACCGATATACTCTGCTGAGGACGCAGTCCCCTCGGGGGGTAGCAATCTCTCGTTAAAGTGCTATAACTATTCGATACCGGGATATTTAACTCTGCTGATCACGCGAGGATCGCGTCCAGCAGCGCCTCAAGCCCTTCCCCGGTCTTCATGTTCGTCCGGAAGATCTTCATCTCCGGGTTATAGCGGCGCATATCCGCCTCCATCCGGTCGAGGTCGGAGCCGATGAAGGGGGCGAGGTCGACCTTGTTGATGACGCCGATGTTGCTGCTCCGAAACATCATCGGGTGCTTGTTCACCACGTCGTCGCCTTCCGTCGAGCTGATGACGACGATCCTCTTCTCGGCGCCCAGCCGGAAGTCGGTCGGACAGACCATGTTGCCGACGTTCTCGATGAAGAGGACGTCGATCTCGTCGAGCGGGAGGTGGTCGATGGCGTGCTCGACGAGGTGGGCGTCGAGGTGACACTCCTTCCCGGTGTTCGCGTTGTAGGCCGGGACGTCGAGGGCGACGATCCGCTTGAAGTCATCGTCGCCGTAGACATCCCCGGCGATGGCACCGGCGCGGAGACCCCGTTTCCGGATAAGCGGCACGAGCCGCTCGATCGTGGCGGTCTTCCCCGACCCGATGGCGCCGAGGAGGTCGAACGCCCGGATGCCATGGTCCTTGAGGTGGGCCGCGTTGGCGTCTGCCAGGCGGTTGTTGACGTCGTAGATGTCCTTCTCCACGTGGACGTCGATATGATGCATGGTATATACTGTGATCATGATCTGTTTATAGGTTAACCACCCAAACCTACAACAATGAGCGCTGAGCGCATCCTGTACCCCTGTTACTTCGACGCCACCCTCAAGCGGCGGGAAGGGCGTCGCGTTGCTAAAAACTTCGGCGTGAAGTCCCCGGAACTCCCCGCCATCGAGGCAGTGCTCCGGAGGATGAAGGTCCCCCACCGCCTGGAAGAGCATCACCATCCCGCCCGGTGGGCGGAGCGCGAAGGCCGGATCGTGGCTGAATGGGAGGGGAGCAAGGAAGACCTTATCCGGAAGGTCGCGAGCGGTCTTGCCGGCCGGAAGTGATCGCATGTACGACCTGCACACCCATACCCTCCTCTCCGACGGCGAACTCCTCCCGACCGAGCTGGTTCGCCGGGCCGCCGTGCTCGGCTACGAGACGCTTGCGATCACCGACCACGCGGACGCCTCGAACCTCCGGCACCTGGTTGAAGCGGGGGAGAGTCTCAGGGAGTCGGCGCGGTGCTACGGGTTGACCCTGCTCGTCGGGGTGGAACTCACCCACGTCCCGCCGTCCCAGATCCCGGCCTTTGCGCGCGACGCAAAGAGGTTCGGCGCCGACGTCGTCGTGGTCCACGGCGAGACGACGATGGAGCCGGTCGCCCCGGGAACCAACCGCGCCGCCTGTACGTGCGAGTACGTGGACGTACTCGGCCATCCCGGACTCATTGCGGCCGAGGACGCGCGCGCGGCCGCGGAGCACGGAGTGGCGCTCGAGATCACCTCGCGCGGGGGGCATAACCGCACCAACGGCCACGTGGTCCGGGTGGCGCGGGAGGCCGGGTGCCGGCTCGTGGTCGATTCCGATACGCACGGTCCGTCCGATCTGATGTCAGCGGAGGCACGGCGGGCGGTCGCGCTCGGCGCCGGGCTGACGGAGGCGGAATCCCGGGAGATTCTCTCCCTGGATATAAAACGGCTTCTTCAGAAGTGAGATATTGTATTTATATTTTAGCAAAAGGTTTTTATACCTGCCCGGTCAATATATATATGTTACTCAATACGCCCGGGTATAGTGTCCCCTAGAGGTTGCAGTTTGCGGTTAATCGGTCGTTCTGTAAGTATTTGCGGCAATCGCTTGTTAATCTTGCGATGTGATGCTGCACAGTTGCCCCGCCTCTACGGTGAGGCCGTGGATCGCCGGTTGAAACCCATTGGGAAGGTAGTCGATATATTTGGGAATATATCATCGCCGTATGCCACAGTCCTCTGCTATAATGGCTGCTCCGTGCAGGTTGGCGAGAAGATCTTTGCGAGATAGGTGTATAATCGATGGCTGAAGTAGAAAAACTAAAACAGCTGCAGTTGCAGCGCGAGGCCCTGAAGAAGAGGGGAGAACAGAAGGTCAAGGAGACGGAGAAGAAGCGTACCGAGGAGAGCGTTCAGTCCGTCTGCCCCGAATGCGGCAGCCGCCAGCTCGTCCACGACTACGAGCGTGCCGAGCTGGTATGCCAGAACTGCGGTCTCGTCCTCGACGAGGAGTTCATCGACCGCGGCCCCGAGTGGCGTGCATTCGACCACGACCAGCGCATGAAGCGCTCCCGTGTCGGCGCACCGATGACGTTCACGATCCACGACAAGGGTCTCTCGACGATGATCGACTGGCGGAACCGTGACTCCTACGGCCGCGCGATCTCGAGCAAGAACCGCGCCCAGCTCTACCGGCTCCGGAAGTGGCAGCGGCGTATCCGCGTCTCGAACGCGACCGAGCGGAACCTGGCGTTCGCGCTCTCGGAACTGGACCGGATGGCCTCCGCGCTCGGTCTGCCCCGGAACGTGCGCGAGACCGCCGCGGTCGTCTACCGCGACGCGGTGGACAAGAACCTGATCCGCGGCCGGAGTATCGAGGGGGTTGCCGCGGCCGCGCTGTATGCGGCGTGCCGGCAGTGCAGTGTCCCCCGGACGCTCGACGAGATCGCCGAGGTGTCCCGTGTATCCCGTAAGGAGATCGGCCGCACCTACCGGTTCATCTCGCGCGAGCTCGGGTTAAAGCTCCTGCCGACGTCCCCGATCGACTACGTACCGCGCTTCTGCTCGGGCCTGAATCTGAAGGGTGAGGTCCAGAGCCGGGCGGTCGAGATCCTCCGGCAGGCCGGAGAGCGCGAACTTACGAGCGGCAGAGGGCCCACAGGCGTCGCTGCGGCCGCCATTTACATCTCGTCGATCCTCGGCGGAGAGCGGCGCACCCAGCGCGAAGTCGCCGAGGTTGCGGGCGTGACCGAGGTCACGATCAGGAACAGATATAAGGAACTGGCAGAAAAATTAGATATCGAGATCATACTCTGATCTCATATCATTTCACACCCTTGGGCTCGTAGATCAGGGGTAGATCGCTACGTTCGCAACGTAGAAGCCGCGGGTTCAAATCCCGCCGAGTCCATTCTTCTGTTTTGTGACTTCACGTTTGTACGGTAATCTCTCCGTTTCGAGGCGGTAGGAGGTCGCCGGGGGTTTGAATGGGGCGCAGTTTCTTCGATTGGATAAAGAGGGGTGGGTTCGGCTCCCGCCGGCTCACCGCCGCCGGAGACGGCCTGCAGCGCCCGCGACCACAACGGCGAGGAGCCCGATAAGCGCACCAGCCCCTCCGGCCTGGGTCGGCTCCGTCGCGGCGGTTCCCGTCTCTTCCTCCGCGGCCGTCACCGGCTCGTCGGCCGTCTGGAAGATGAAGGCCCGCTCACCCGCGCCCGCTGCGAGGTAGTCTCCTTTCTCCGAGAGGGCGACCGCACTGACGGGGGCGCCGGCGTCAAACGTCCAGCGGGGGTTGCCGTTGTTGTTCCAGAGGTGCACGATCCCGCCTGCGTTCCCGGCCGCGACCGCCTCGCCCCGCCGGGAGACGTCCACGGCAAGGACGGTGCTTCCCGTCCGGTTCGTCCAGAGGAGGGCGTCGTTCGGCCGGTAGCACTCCACGCCGCCGCCTTCCTTGCCGATGACCACGAACCGCCCGTCACCGGAAAGAGCGAGCGAGAGAATCGGCGCTCCGGTGGGGAGCGCCCAGGGGAGCCCTCCGGCCCGGCCGTAAACCTGGAGGGCACGATCCTGCCCTCCGGCGGCGACGACCGACCCGTCACGGGAGGCATCGACCGCGGTGACGGCCCCCCGGGCGAGCCCCTCCCAGATCAGGTTTCCCGCCCGGTTCATGAAGAGGATAGCCCCGTTGCTGCTCCCGGCAACGACGAATTTACCGTCGTCGGTGAACGCGACGGACGTGACGTGCGGCGGGGTCTCTCCGGAGCGGGTGCCCGTCTGCACGGCCCGGGTCCACTCCTCCTTCCCGAGGTTGGTGAAGAGGACGATGCGATCGCCCGCCACCGCGAGCGACCGGCCGTCACCTGCGAGAGCAAGGTCGTGAACGGATCCCGCGACGCTCTCCGTCCAGTAGCGGCCGCCGTTGCCGTCGAAGAGGAGCACGTCGCCCCCCACGGTTCCGGCGGCGACGTAGTCCCCGGAACCGGCGACGGCAATCGCGGTCACCGTACCCGGCGCGCTCACGTTCCATGCGACGGTGCCGTCCCGGTGCAGGCAGACGATCTCCCCGCCGCCCGTCCCCGCGACCATATACCTCCCGTCGGCGGTTATCGCAACGTCGTTGATGATGCCTCCCGTCGATACGCCGTGGTAGGTGGCCTCGGCCCCGATCGCCGCCGGAACCAGGGCGGCGATCAGGGCGATGATCA
>LSQX01042284.1_pt1 | contig 11590 bp, 5 predicted proteins | sample 654561 | NCBI WGS metagenome assembly LSQX01 (sample SAMN04489861, study PRJNA283612) | anaerobic digester metagenome | isolation source: 4 biogas reactors fed with cattle manure at either 37C or 55C with and... | place: Denmark: Kongens Lyngby | collected 2014 | reverse complement strand
GTTGAGAATTAGCAAAATAGTTAAAAACAAAAAAACATATAACTGCTAAAAATATAATATTTTTCTTCATTTTATCTCCTTATTTCAAAAAACTTTTCATTAACCCCAAAATTTACCAAAGTTAATCTTATAAAATTACGATTTTTACGCTTTATTCCAAAATAAAAAATAAAAAGTTTTACAATTAAAAGCAAATTCCTTTTTAAAAATTTGTAATTGCTTTATTTCAAAGAGTAAGCATAATTTATAAGAAAATCTTGCAGAATTTTAGTAATTTTGAATATAGTTTTTAAGCAAAATATAATTTTAAACAAAATATAATTATGCTTAGCTTGTTTTCATTTGAAAAGGAATAAAGGCAAGAGAAGGGAAATTCCTTTTACGAATAATTACTTTACAAAAATCATTCAACAGAAATGGCAATTAGAATAGGAATAAATGGTTTTGGTCGGATCGGCAAATTAGTTTTTCGTTTAGCTTCTTTAAGTCCAAATATTAAAGTCGTTCATATAAACGATAAAATGCCAATTGAGTTATTGGCTCATTTAATGAAATATGACAGCATTCACGGACAATTTGAGCATTCGATAAAGCATAATAAAAACTACATTTATTTGAATGATCAAAATATTTTAGTTAGCAATAATGAAACTCCGGCTGAAATAAATTGGAATAACGAAGTCGATATTGCGGTCGAATCAAGCGGAAAATTTAAAATAAAAAAAGAATTGGAAGGGCATTTTAAAAGCGGCGTAAAGAAAGTAATTCTTAGCTGTCCATCGAAAGATAATTCTGTGGATAAAACGGTGGTATTTGGGGTGAATCATTTGGATCTATTGCCCTCGGATCTCATTATTTCTAATGGCTCTTGCACAACTAATTGTGTTTGCGTTATGCTGCAAGTCTTGAAAAATCAATTCGGAATAAAACGCTGTTTTATGAACACAGTCCATCCTTTTACAAATAATCAAAATCTCCAAGATGGCTTTCATAAAGACTTTCGGCGCGCCCGCTCCGCCTTTGCAAATATTATTCCTACAAGCACAAGCGCTGTGGAAACTACTAAAATCATATTCCCAGAGCTGAAAGATAGTTTTGATGGCTTTGCAACGCGGGTGCCTGTTCCGGATTGCTCTTATGTTGAGCTGAGCGCAGAGTTGAATTGCGATGTAACTGTGGAAGACGTTAACGCTGCTTTTCTTCACTATTCGCAAAACGATTTAAAGGGTTGCTTGGAATATAGCAGCGTCCCGCTTGTTAGCAGCGACATAACAAATAATTGCCATTCAGCAATTTACGATTCGCTTTGCACCAAAGTATTGCTCGGCAATATGATTCAAATCATCGCCTGGTATGACAATGAAAGCGGATATTCTGCGAGAATTATTGATTTAATTAATTTTTTATCGAAAATATGAGTGAAATTATAAAATCCCAAGCTTTAGAAGTAAATTTATCTAAAACTAAAAACGTAGAATTTAAAATCCCAGATGAGCATTTGTGGTTCCTTTCTCTTTCTGAAAAATACTGGGGTATTCACAAAAGAATGAAGGATTTTTTTACCGAGTTCCATCACCCCTACTCCAATAGAAAGGAAGTAATTGAACTTATTATTAACGTGTCTATTGGCGATTTTTGGGTCTATAAGGAAATAGAAGAAAAAGAAAGAGCTATATCAATTTTGCTTGATATTTTCAACAGTTTATTAAGTGAAAAATTGTCCGATGACCTTGCAAAGCATTTGGTATTTGTATATTTGGATTTTTTTAATAAAAATTTTAATGACATAGCTCCCTTCGATTCCTTGCTTCATAAATATGTTGATATATTAGACAAAAGATTCCAAGATAATTATTTTGGATATTTAAGCAATATCGGATACTTCAAAAAGAGTTTGGAGAACGCTGCGGCATCGGAAAGCGTTGGCAAAGGCACTTTTCAATTTATGCAGAAGCTTGTTAAGGAAAATCTTAGATTTTGGGAAGACTCGACCGACATAGAAAACTGGTATGATGGGGTAAAACCCAAAATGTCAAAAGATTATACCGAAGAAATAAAACCACTGGGAAAAGAATTTTTTTCACGCTATTACGAAGAACTTGAAAAGGCAAGCAACTGGAAAGAACTGTGCAACGTAGTTTTTACTTTCTCAGATATTATTGACGCTCTAAGAAAAAAGACCAATGACTTTGAAAAGGTAACCGAGCAGTTTTCCTTCATTTTCTATCTGCTGCATTTGCCGGGCGTGATTTATCATCGCAACTATTTATTAGCTGATCTAAATCGTATAATCAAAAGAATTAGCAACGAGTTAGACGAAGCTCAGTGCATTGAAGCTATAGACGAGCTGTTTTATCTTTTTGCCGATTTTAAAGAAAGCCACATAAGTTTTATTTTAGATTCCATTTTAGCATTAGGCAAGGAAATAATAAATACACATAATAAAAAATTAATTAACTACTATGAAAATAAGACAATAAGCTTTGGCTTCGTCTCGCCCGGACTTAGTTATTTGACTAACGATTGGGTGCTAAAAATAAATCCAAATCACATAAAAAATATTAGAGTTTGGTTAGAATTAATTGAACACGATCCAGAAACAATGGAAAAGTTACTTTCTGCTCTAATTATTAATTTAAGGATAGGCGGAATATTTATTTTTGATACTGACTTATTTCAAAAAGATGTTACAAAACTGCTTAATTCAAAAATTTCTCCTATCTATAAACAAATCAAGCAGCTTACAAGAATTTTTCCGGTTTATTTTAATGAAATTGGTGCAGAAGGAGTTCTTCGTGATGTAACTACAAAAATAGATGAAATCTCGCATAGAAATGATAAATTAATTCACTTTTTACGCAAGCAAATCCATACCGAGGGAAATAATTCTCACATTCAAATAACAGTTGAAATCATTAAATTTTGGTTCGATTTAGATAAGGAAAGATTAAAAAATATAGTGCCGGAAAATGTTTTTGAGTCAATAGATGAAAATGGCATTTGGGTTAACGGTGTAAATTTCGTTTTAAATCAACTGTGCGAGCTTTGCGTATGCTCTTTAGATGAGCTTATAGAAAAAGATTTAAAGGATATTTCTGAGCTTATTGGCAAAGCCAAGCATTATAATAATAATGACTTACAAAGAGTTCATTTGATAATAGAACTATACCAGCTGCTTAAAGAAAAATATCTTTTTGACGCCACCGATATTGGGCAAATTATTAGAAGATACAATTTTTTTGAAAATCAAGACATAGAAACACTTGAAAAACATTTAGAAGAAAAAAACGACATAGAAGCATTGAAGCTGATTTTTTCTTTTATGGTGCGCCTAAACGACATTATTTTCGACCCCAAAATCAGCGAGGGCTGGGAAAGTATTTATTATAAAAGGCACGTTGCTTTTGGCATTCCCTCTATGTATGGGCAGTATAAGGAAATAAAATTTGAAGCACTGGGACTTACTTTTCGACTTGAGCTAATTGCCTCTACTTTGGTGAGCAATATTATAAACAATGTTAAAACTGATTATTTTACTGCAAAAACTTTGAAAGACATCTCTATTGTAATTCAATTAGTTTTAGAAGGTTTGCAGCTCGACGGAATTTCAGATCAAGGCTTTAATTCAAATTTAAAAATGTTCCAATATAGCTTAACCTCCAGAAGTTTTACGATCAATCAATATCTTAATATCTTCCAATTTATGGAGGTTAGCATAAAAGAAATTATAAATAAGTATTTTATTAGACCTTACGAGCAATTATTAAAAGTCATTGTGCCTCAATACATTGACGAGAGCGAGCAGCAAATCACCAAAAAGCAAATCCTCCAAAAATCAGAAATCTTTTATCGGGAGCTTCTTTCCTCTGCTTTTTTAATTCAATCCTTAGATAATTTTATTGGGAGAATACTTATTAATCTTCGCAAAATGGTGCGTTATTTAAGTGAAGATGAAATACAAAGTATGATGACATATGATCCAGAAATGATAATAAGCACCCTGTATCAAAAATCTCCCTCTATGGATAATCCAGTATTTTTAGGTTCAAAAGCCTACTACTTAAAAAATTTACTGCTTAATAAATTCCCAGTTCCACCGGGCTTTGTAATTACAACAGAAATTTTTAGACGCTTCGATACAATTTTAAAAGTCAACTCCTTGGAAACCGAGATTGACAATCTGATTAAACTTCACATTTCGGAATTAGAAACGATAACGGGGAAAAAATATGGAGATCCAGCTAATCCCTTACTGCTCAGCGTTCGCTCTGGGGCTGCAATTTCCATGCCCGGCGCAATGAATACTTTTCTTAATGTCGGACTTAATGATGAAATAACTGAGAATTTAAGCAAGCAATATAATTTTGGCTGGACTTCCTGGGATTGCTACCGCCGTTTGCTTCAAACATGGGGCATGTCTCACGGGCTAAATCGAAATGATTTTGACCAAATTATGGTAGATTACAAGAACAAATACGGCGTGAGGCAAAAAATTGGCTTTTCACCAGCAATAATGCGCGAAATTGCTTTTACATATAAACAATTACTTGTCGACAATAACGTTCACTTTGAAGAAAACCTTTTTTTGCAAATAAAAAAAGCAATTATGTCGGTATTCAGTTCTTGGAACACAGCGAGAGCAAAAGTGTATCGGGAACATCTGCAAATAGCAAATGAATGGGGAACCGCGGTGATTGTCCAGCAAATGATATTCGGTAATCTGCACCACGAATCTGGCTCGGGAGTGCTATTCACTCACGACAGCCAAAGTAATTTAGCCGGGATAAATTTAGCAGGCGATTTTTCATTCCTTAGCCAAGGAGAAGATATCGTGGCTGGTCTGGTAAGCACTTTGCCAATAAGTGAAAATCAAAGGAAAATGTATTATAAGCAAAGCCAATTTTCTTTGGAAAGCGCATTTCCAAAAATTTATGCTAAATTGAAAGAAATTGCCCAAGAGCTAATTGATACACACGGATTTGGTCATCAAGAAATTGAATTTACTTTTGAAACACCAGAGCCGGAGGACTTATACATTCTCCAAACAAGAGATATGGCAATTTTGAAGCGAGATAACATTGAATATTTTGCCTACCCGGAAAAGAAAATGAAGCGTATCGGCTCTGGAATTGGAATCAGCAATAAGGTGCTGAATGGAGTGATTGTTTTCGATAAAGAAGATTTAGAATATTTAAAGAAAAATAGCCCAGATAAAAACGCTATTTTAGTTAGACCTGACACCGTGCCAGACGACATAGAAATGATTTTTGGATGCGAAGGACTTTTAACAAGTAAAGGTGGCGCAACTTCTCACGCCGCAGTTACAGCAGCCTCGCTCGGCAAGACCTGCGTTGTTAATTGTAACGATATGCTTGTTTTTGAAAAAGACAAAAAGTGCATAATCAGCAACAAGGTTTATCAGGTTTTCACTCCCATAGCAATTGATGGAAATAAAGGGATTGTCTACGAAGGCAATTATCCTATAAAAACTCAAGAATTATAGTTATATTAGTATTTTTTTGGAGGACTTCTTATGAATATATCTATTAAGGAAAAAAAGTTATTAGGTATCAACAGCTTAGGCAGAATTGGCAAGCTCTCGCTATGGTATCATCTTTATTCAAGATTTTTTGATGGAATTGTAATCAACCAAGGGCGGGAAGTCGGAAAAAGCTTAGATGACATTATTCACTCTATCTCTTCCGATTCCTCTTATGGCTCGCTTAGCAGTTTTCTGAACGGTTATCACGGGAAAAGATGCAACATTGAAATTACTGACAGAGATAATGGTTGCTTTACAATAGACGGTTTTCCGGTAAAAATGCTGACCAAAGAAAGAAATCCGCATAACATAAATTGGGGCGCCGAAGGAGTAAAAATCGTAGTCGATTGCACTGGCAAGTTTTTAGACCCCACTTTGCCTTCAAGCGAGCAAAAGCCAAGCATTTTAGGGCATTTGACTTCCGGGGCGCAAAAAGTGATTGCAAGCGCTCCTTTCAAGGTAAAGCACGCACCGTCTGATAATCTTGACGACTTTCCCACCCTTATTTATGGTATTAATCACATGAGCTATAATCCGCAGAAAAATCACGTGATTTCTGCAGCAAGCTGCACCACAACAGGCCTTGCGCACATGATTATGCCCTTGCTCGAGGACAAAGAAACAAACAATGTGCTAACGGCTTCAATGTCCACGGTTCACGCGGCGACAAACACCCAAAGCGTGCTTGATTCAGTTCCTTCAACTGGAACGGGAGATTTAAGAAAAAATAGATCTGTCTTAAATAATATCATTCTTTCTTCAACAGGGGCGGCTAAAACCTTGGAAAAAGTAATTCCAGAGGTAATAAAATTTGGCTTTATGGCTGATTCTATTCGCATTCCCACTAACACCGTTTCGCTAATCGCTCTTAATATTACTTTTAATTCAAGATTAAGCGATAGCGGGATGCCCTTTATTAATGCTGATTATATTAAAAATATTTACAAAACTGCTGCTAATGGTTCGCAAAAAGATTTGCTCTATTATACAGAGCGGCAAAATGTTTCTCTTGATTTGATTGGCCTTCCAGCCGCAGTTGTAATTGAGGCAAATGAAATTCATACAAGAACTGGCTTTTTACAAGTTCCACCTGAAGTTCTCGCTTCTATTGGAATTAATAATATCAATGAAGTAAATATTCCCGTTACTCACGCAAAGATTATGGGCTGGTATGATAACGAATACGGCAGCTATACTTATTGTCTTGGCAAGCTTACTGAATATGTTGCAAACCTTATGGAGTCTTAGTTTTATAGTCAAGCAGAGATGCTTGAACTACTTGAGTTGTTATATTTTTATAGTCAAGCAGAGATGCTTGTCCTACTTAGAAATAGCGTTTTAGTAGGACAGGCATCCTTGCCTGTTTGACGATTTAATTTTGCTGGCACAGATTCTTTAAGCTCCTTTTAATAAAATATATGCAGAGACGAAAAATCTATGAAAATTAGAATTGTTTTTTTAATTTATAATATTGTAATTCTTTGCATTTTCCCTTTTGTTCTAACAAGTTGCAGCAGCGAGCAAAAAGAAAGCAGCTTCAAGGAAAACAAGTCTTTTTCCCAAAACGAAAGCAAGAAAGAAGAAAAAACGGAATTAGACCAAAAAGAGGAGATTGCCTTGAAAACAAAGCATTACAAAGCAAAGGTTGTGAGAACTTTCCCACACGATAGCTCTGCATTTACACAAGGATTCTTATTTCATAACGGCTCGCTTTTTGAAAGCACCGGATTAAAATTTCTTTCTACTTTAAAGCAAATAGATTTAGAACATAACAAAGTTTTAAAATCTATTAGCATACCCGGAAATTATTTTGCTGAGGGAATTGCGATTGTTGGCAATAAAATCTATTTGCTCACTTGGGAATCCAATACCTGCCTTGTCTATGACCTTAAAACATTTAAAGAGATTACTACGTTTAATTACTATGGCGAGGGCTGGGGGCTTACTTTCGATGGAAATTCATTGATAATGAGCGATGGAACAAACAATTTACGCTTTGTAAGTCCAGAAGATTTTCAAATATTGAGAACTTTATCCGTGCAAGATGGAAACCGCCCAATCCACAATTTAAACGAACTCGAATATATTAATGGCGAAATTTGGGCAAACGTCTGGATGAGCGATAATATTGTAAAAATAGACCCGAATAATGGCAAAGTTCTTGCTTGGATAGACCTAGGCAGCTTATATGATTATATTGACAAAGAGCGTAGAATTGATGTGCTTAATGGTATAGCTTTCGACAAAGAGACTAAAAGAATTTTTGTTACCGGGAAGCTATGGCCCCTTATTTTTGAAATTACAATCGAAGAAATAAAATAATATGGATACAACAAAAAACTTAAAAGTATTGATTGCGGCTGGAGGAACTGGCGGGCATTTATTTCCCGCATTAGCGCTTGTTGAGGAATTGCAAATCCTTTTAAATGGGCACCTTGTTCCAATTTTTGTAGGAAATGGAGAAAAAATTGAATCGCGAGTTATCCCAAAGCTTGGCTATCAATTCCATAAAATCCCTGTAAGGGGCTTCAATGGTATATTTCAACTGAATACTCTGACTTTACCAGTAAAAATATTCAACTCAATTTTAAAATGCCGCTCCCTTATAAGAAAGCATAAAATAGACGCCTGTGTCTGCGCTGGCGCCTATATTAGCTATCCAGCCGGGATTGCAGCGCACCAAGAGCGAATCCCACTTATTTTAATGGAATCAAACGTTTTCCCCGGAAAAACCAATCGACTGCTTTCCGAAAAAGCCACTGCTATATTTACGGCGTTTGAGGAAAGCGAGCGATATTTCTCCCAGCCAATTAAGAAAAAAATTAAGTATCTTGGCAATCCCATAAGGCAAGCATTGGCAAAGCTACCAAATCAAGAAGAAGCGCGAGCTAAATTCAATCTTGAGCCAAAGAAAAAGACTATATTAGTTTTTGGTGGGAGCTTGGGAGCAAGAAGTATTAATCAAGCTATTGAGAAAATTATACCAAATTTTGCTGATTCCGGGATTCAATTTCTTTGGCAAACCGGAACTAACTATCAACTCCCTCAATCGCTTCCGGAATACGTAACCCCACTTACATTTATAAATGATATGGCTTCCGCTTATTCTGCTGCCGATTTGGTGATCGCCCGCTCTGGCGCAACAACAGTAACTGAGCTTTGCGTTGTTGGAAAACCTTCAATTCTAATTCCATTGCCAACAGCTGCGAATAATGAACAAGAGCTAAATGCTTCTATATTGGAAGAAAAAAAAGCTGCTGTTATGCTGCCAGACGAAAGCTTAAACGATGAGCTTGAAGCCGTTATCCGAAATGTGATAAGTGATAAAAAATTACTTAGCTGGATGGGAAAAATTGCTAAATCCATTGCAAAGCCAGATGCAGCAAAAAAGTCAGCCGAGGAACTTATGAAAATAATAAATGAATTTCATTGAGTATTGGCAAATTGCTGAACTATATTTTTGCTAAGGGAAAATAGTATTTGTAAAAAAGAAATTTAATGATTAATTTTGTAAAACATGGCGGGTATAGCTCAGATGGTAGAGCACCAGATTGTGGCTCTGGTTGTCGCGGGTTCGATCCCCGTTGCTCGCCCAAATAAAAACACCTGATCCTTTAAAAAAGTTTGTAATCGTAGACAGGCAAAGATGCCCGTTCTACATCTTTCCAGTAGGTCAAGCATCTTGCTTGAAAATGAAAATTGGTTTTTTTGCAGAATTTTAAATGTCTTTTTATATATTAGCCCTTCTTTTTTTTATTTCATTTAAACCAGTAAATATTATATCTTCATCTAAAACAATGTCGAATCCGGATTGCGGAACTCCTTTATTTGTCCTTAAACGTCTTAATACCTCGTTAAAAAGAAGTTCTGCTTCATCGAAACGATTTAAGTGCATTAAGGAATATGCTTTGAGATTGAGTGCATAAACTTGATTTGGCGCTTGTTCTAAAGATTTTTCTGCCCAAAAAAGAGCTTCCTCATACTGCCCTTGATTTCCAACGATTTGAGATAATGTAGAGCTTGCGCTTGCAAAAACCGATGGCGTCATCCCTCCTAATTCAATAGCAAAGCGGATAGCGTTTTCAGCTTCCTTATAAAGTCTCATATTCCCAAGCGTTTGCCCAAGCTGATACCAGGCATAAGCGTTTAATGGCTCCTCTTGAATGTGCTGCATTAATAGATCATAGTTCCTTCTAATTTTTTTGTCCATCTCCTCGCGGCTTTTATTATAGCCCAAATGCTCAATGATGATGTCAGAAAAGTCTATACTTTTCCCCGCCTCAAAAATTGAAGGAGCGATCTGCTCGTGAACTCTGCCCTCAAAGCGAATAGTTGGGAAGCCGAGATTTCTGAAAATCCTTGGGTATCCTCCGCGATGCATTTCAGTTGAGCCAGTAAGTTGCAAATGCTCGCTTTCGATAGTGCAGATGTATCCAGCAACATGGTAAGGAGCATTAAGCAAAAGCTGCCTTATTTTCTTTGAACTTTCTTTTTCAATGCGTTCATCGGCATCAAGGTAAATTAACCAATCGCAAGTGCAGTGCTTTAAAGATTCGTTTCTTGCAGCAGCAAAATCCTTATTCCATACAAAATTATAGACTTTCGCGCCATAGCTCAATGCAATTTCTTTAGTTTTATCGCTTGAGCCAGTGTCAACTATTACTATCTCATCAACTATATCCTTAACGCTTTCTAAACAGCCAGGCAGCATTTCTTCTTCATTTTTAACAATCATACTAAGCGAAAGCAAATCCTTTTTGACGTCATTTCTTGTAATCTTTTCCAGGTTTTTTTGTGAAATTTTTAGCTCGCTTTCGTCTGTTTTATCAGTAAATTTATCTGCAAAAGCAGTATCGCTCTTCATTGTTTGTCTTACTTGATTGATAAAGCCTTTTATTTCAGGTCTATTCGGCTCAATCGCCCTTGCCTTTTCTAAAAGTTCTAAGGCATCTTTATAATTTTTTGAGATGTAAAAAACATTTGCCAGCCCGACCATGCAACTTGAATCATTTTGATTTGCGGCAAGTCCTTTTTCAAATTCACTTTTAGCAAGTTTATGCTGATTCAAACCGATATAAGATTTGCCTAATCTAAAATGAAGCTGCTCTATTGGTAAATTATAATCACCAATAATTTGGGACATCAAACTTGGCGAAAGCTGAGCTGCATGCATTTTCTGATAGAAATTTAGTGCTTCTTCATATTTTCGTAGCGCCGTATATGTTTCACCGAGAATGAAATTTGCAAAGCTCTGTATGGGAACGATTCTTAAAGACTCTGTTGCTCTTTGAATCGCCTTTTGATAATCTCCTTGTTGATAAGAAATTATTGCTCCGTAATTTAACGCCTGCGGCTTGATTGTGCTGTTGTCGCTTGCAAGCTCAATAGCGATGGCAATATCCCTCTCCGCTTTACTTAAATCCTTTAAAGCTAAATATGTTTTTGCCCTTTGATAATAAGAATTTAAATCCTTTTCATTGTTTTTTATAGCTAAATCAAGCAGTTCAAGATTGCGTAACTGCTTTTTTTTCATCTGTTCTAAATCGTGCGTGTATCCAAGGTGAAGGAACTGAATGTCGCTATTTTCTATTTTTAAATTAAGCTCTTGAATTGGGTCGATAATCTGCTCGTGTATTATGCCATAAAAACGAATTTTTGGCTGAGAACGAAATAAACGGAGCAAGCTCGTTGAGTAAACATCAAATTTTCCATCTGCCCTTGTTGCCTCTGATACAACGTTAATTAAAAAGCCACCAATATTTTTTTTGACCTTCTTTAATTTTGAAGTCAAAGCATCTGGATTAAGCAATCGCTCGTCAGCGTCAATGCTTAAAATCCAATCGGATTGAGCTTTTTCGAGTGCAAAATTCCTTGCTTTTGAGAAATCATTTTGCCAAGGAAAATTGAATACTTTGCAATTATATGATTTTGCTATTTCTACTGTTCTGTCGCTTGAGCCGGTGTCGACAAGAATTATTTCGTTTGCCACAGTTTTAATAGAATCAATGCAATCGGGCAAAAACTTTTCTTCATTTTTTGCTATTATAC
>LSQX01297841.1_pt2 | contig 11591 bp, 11 predicted proteins | sample 654561 | NCBI WGS metagenome assembly LSQX01 (sample SAMN04489861, study PRJNA283612) | anaerobic digester metagenome | isolation source: 4 biogas reactors fed with cattle manure at either 37C or 55C with and... | place: Denmark: Kongens Lyngby | collected 2014 | reverse complement strand
CTTCTTCGGTGGCTTCTTCTTCAGCCGCTTCTTCTTCAACCGGTTCCTCGGCAGGTTTCAAACCGCCGAAGCCCCACAGCGCCATGCCGAGGGCAGTCTTCAGGTTGTCGCTCTCAGCCAGCTCATCGAGCGTGTAGCCCGGGAAGGTGCCTTCGAAGTAGGACGCGTAGTTGGTATTGACGTAGTCTGTGATTTCCTGGGCAAACTGCTCACCAGCCTGCGGCAGGTAAGACCAGAAAGCTGCCTGCGTTTCCGCATCGACACCTTCGACTGCGACTGGAACGACACTGCCGTCTTCGGCCGGCGTCACTTCGACGCCCGCTTCGAGAATCGCGTTAACGACTTCAAGACGATCGGTGCTGGTCTGCAGACGATACTCGTTCATGCCCACAATCGGGATCGAGTAGAAGTTCGAAATGCCGTCAAATGCCGGATCCGACAACACGTAAATGGTGAAGAGCACGTCTTTGACGGTAACGTCTGTGCCGTCACTGAACTTCACGCCTCTCTTCAGAACGAATTTATAATCGGTGGAGCTCTCATCTTCACTCACGTTCTGTTCAAACGAAAGTGCGATTGAGGCTTCATCGACGCCGGCAATCGGAGCGCCGTCCTTATCACCCGTGATCAGCGCAAGCTGAGTCAGAGCCTGTACGTCGTTGTCATATGCCGACGTATAAAAGAACGGGCTGAATTTTCCATCCAGCGTACCGGTGCTGACGACTAACGGTGTGGTCTCGTTGTTTCCGGTACGAGGTTCCACCGTCGCATCATAACGATCCGCCGGACGGTCGTCGGCAGGTGCTTCGGCCCTGACCGCCATCGGCGCAATGCCGATTACGAGACTAAGGCTTAGTAACGCCGACAATAGAATGCCAAGTGTTTTTTTCATTTCTTAGTATTCCTCCAAGTATTTCATCGTGCTTGCAAAGGGATTGCACAGTGGCATCCTATTACTATCACGTATACAGTACTCTAACGAAATCACACTGATTTATCAAGTGAAGTATACAAATACGATTGATCGACGCGACCACACAACCGGCGTTATCAACTCGCCTCAAGGCACGTCGAAAGCGTTCACGCGCTTACTTTCTGACGATTTTGATGTGCTGTTTCAACGAGCCATTCTCAGGCCAATTAAGTAGTGTGTACCTGAAGTTGATACACTTTATGCAAAAATAAAAATAAATTTCCAGTCTATCTGATTAAAATGTATACACTATGACTCAATATTATCAGCTTCCAAATCCTCAGGTGGCCGACACATCGCACGATAGGGCCTTGGTCGTAATCTTCGCGCTGGCTGCCTTGAGTATGCGACGCATAAACAACTTGTCCATCATGCTATCGTATCTGACAATTATTCATTGGACATGTTGTTGGTTTCACGTCTGGCAAGAGACATTTTTTTAAGCGATCTGCTGAGTCGATTTCGCTGACTTGCCCGAATTTCGCGTCTGGTTTTTCCGTAACAAATGGCGAACGGTTCAGCGGGCGTGACACAAAATTGCATCATTCCGGGTCAATCAAAAAATTCTGAAGAAATGATGATCGCCTCAGCTCCCGGCTGAGGCGATCAGACTGACGCTAATCTCAAATGCACTTAACGAAACAGTCCTTCTTTAAGCGCTGCCCTTATCAGGCATGTTCGAACGATGTCATTTTTCAAGTGCCGCAGATTCGCCCGCGATACGGCCGGACACGATGATTTCAAGGATGGCATTGGCTCCAAGACGGTTTCCGGCGAAGAATCCGCCTGTAACCTCGCCCGCAGCATAGAGGCCGTCAATCACATTTCCTTCGGTGTCAAGCACATGACGTTCAGTATCCACAACAAGGCCGCCCATCGTGTGATGCGTGGACGGTGCCATGAAGCGGACCAGAATCTTATCAATCTTGTATGTTTCGGGCAAATAATCACCGTCCTCATCGACTTCGCAGCTGCCGATCGTTCCGCGATAGCCGGATTTCGCAGGAACGGGCGGTACATCAGTTGCTCCGATGATGAATGCGTCGTACTCCGTTATGGTTTGTTCAAGAATGTCTTTCTCAATCTCAAGCAGCGCTGCCGCTTCATCCAGCGTGCAGACATAGCTCCTGCCTTCTACATTGCCTGCGCTCGCCCACGGGCCGGAAGCATTGCCCAATTCGATGTATACGCCGTCTTCGGTTCCGTAATCATACGCAGCCTGAGACAGAACATCGCGTTCCGCTGCTTCGTCTACATAACGCTTGCCGGCATTCGGATGCCCTGAGGGGCTGATATAAATCACGGTTTCCCCCGTGCCGCCTGCAAGATTGCCGTTGTCGACCCAGCCTAAGGGCATCAGCTGCGTCCATCCCAAGCCCACTACATCGGCACCGATCGCCTGAGCCATGACGATACCCTCACCCTGAGCGAGGCTGCGATTCGTGGTTTTTATTGACGCGGTCAGGTCATCATCATCCCAGTAGTCATTCGTCTCAAGAACCATTTTCGTGTTGGCGGCATATCCGCCCGTTGCAATAATCACGCCTTTTGTTGCCGTGATTTCAACTTCGGTGCCATCGAACATCACTGCTTTTACACCGACGACGCGATCGCCTTCAAGCATCAGCTCTTGCGCGGTTGTGCGCTTCATAATCTTGTTCTTTTCGTTCGCGGTCAGCAGCGTATTCTCCGGCACTTTGAAATACGCACCCCACTTGCTCGGGTACTCGACTCCATCCACAACGCCGCCAAGCATGCGGATTGTGCGCTGCCACATGGTGCCGATAAGTGTGCCCTGACTATTGTCAAACGATGCACCCTGAGCGATCAGCCACGGTTTTATGTTGTTCGCCTCTTCACACATCTGCTTGACAAGCTCGAAGTCATTGACAATCCATTCGGTCTTGTCGTGGTTCAGGCGAAGTCCGCCATAGTACGTTTGGAAAATGTGAAGTTCAACCGTACTGAATAGCGTCAGATCCGTTTCCGCGGCCCCGGCCGCCATTTTCTCATCGGCATACGCCATGTATTCACGAATCTGTGATTTGAGAGTCTGCAGCGTCGGCAAGAATTCCGGATGGACGCCGCGTTCAGGCAGGTTATAGTCATTGACACTCTTGATCGCTGAAGGATCCGGCACGCTTTCATCAAACGGGGCTTCATTCCACTCCAGAATCATGCTCAGATTCGCCAGACGGCCGGAATCCATCTTCACCTTGTCTACCGTCTCACCGGTGACTTCATATACTGCCTGAGTGGCATCGGGATCGGCTGGATCCCACACCGCAGAAGGCTGGGAAGCCTGGAAAGGGCCTCCGGCAACCAAGGTATTGCCGCCGATTTCTGCCTCTTTTTCGATAACCAGCACGGTTGCACCATTCTGAGCCGCCGAAGCCGCAGCCGCCATACCGGCACCGCCTGCGCCGATTACGACTACATCATAAGTATCAACGATTTTCTCGCCGGGTGTATAGGCGAACGGCTTGACACCCTTCCGCAGGGCATCAATATCTGCTCCCGCCTGTTCAGCTGCACTTTCAACTGCCGCAAATACGGCATAACTTGTAATGGTCGCACCCGATACGACATCTATGCCCGTGGACCCAAATTCCTGAATCAGCGGGAACAGTATGTCGTATGCCGGTGTGCCGACAAATTCCGTTTCTCTCGATTCCACTACCTCAATAGCGGCAATCCCATCAGCACTGAACGTCACATCAAGAACAACATCACCGTTGTATCCCCTCGCAACACCCTGATACGTTCCGGGCTCGGGCTTGAACTCGGATGCTTGTTCGGCCTCAGCCGTTGTTGCGCCTACACTTATCGCAAACGAAAGCAAGACGGCAACTGCAAGCACCATTTTCAGAATTCTGTTTTTCACTGTCATAATTCCCCTTTCATGTCTGACTGACAATTTCCACCCCTAAATATAGTGCATATTATGCACACAGTCAATGAAGCCGTGTACGTGTACGCACTGGCATTTTCACGGGTTCTTGCGAGCTTCAGTTGGCGTCAGGCCCAGACGTTATCCGTTAATTAACCCCGTCTTCTGGCCGATACCGAACAAATGACAACCATCGCGATAGAGTGTTTCACATAAGCGTCTTCGGAGAGGATCAGAAGCCTGATCTGGCGGCTCCTGGCATGGGAAAAAACATAACGTAATAATTACTCCGCAACCGGGCGGTTTTTATGCCATCTCGCTGCCAGGTCACGAAAAATCATCTGGCAGAATGAAACAGGCAGACTAGCGCTGTTCTTACAACTCAATCTTCAGCGGACAGCTTTCAGCACATCAATAATGGTGCCGTCCCGATAGACACTGACCCCGATCTCGCGACCGGACGGACTCGCTGCTGCCGGCTTTCCGGTCAGCCGGACGGCGCGCTCGTACAGCGTCCCGATCTCTACGATGTCAAGATGCGTGTCTGCCAGAAGCCTGGCCAAAAGTTCCGGGCGGCGCGGATTGACGGCGATGCCGCGATCCGTGACCAGCACATCGACCGTCTCGCCGGGTGTTGTCACTGTCGTCACACGTTCCTGAAGACACGATACGCGGGCATTTACGAGCTTCGACACGATCATCGTCAGCTTCGCGCCTGCCGCCGTATCGGCATGCCCTCCCGAACCGCCAAGCAGCATGCCGTCGGAACCCGTCGTGACGTTGACGTTGAAATCCAGGTCGATCTCGCTTGCACCGAGGACCACGGCATCGAGGCGGGACACGATAGCCTCCGGATCGTTCGGATTGGCGTAGCGCGATGCCGAGATGCGGTGGTGCATCGGATCTTCCCGCGACGATTTCACCGCTGCCAGGTCAAACGCCTGGACATCGAACAGTTCCCCCAGCAGCCCTTCATGCAGCATATCTGTGAAAGCTTCGGTGATGCCGCCCGAGCCAAAGCTGCCGACGATATTTGTACTTTTCATTTTTTCCTGAATAAAACGCGCAACGGCCAGCGAAATGCCGCCGGCACCCGTCTGAAAAGAAAGACCGTTTCGAAACAGCCCGCTCTTTTCCAGCAAGGCTGCGGCATCGGCCGCAATCCTGAGGCCGACCGGGTCGCGTGTAATCCGGGTCGTGCCGCTGACAATGCCGGCGGCCTCGCCGATTTTGTCAACCACGCAGATGATGTCGACTGTACCCGCCTCAATATCAGCATCCGAAATCTCGTCGTCCCGAAGGTCATCCGTGACGGCCACCACAATATCGGCCTTCCAGGCATCCGCCGCGGCATAGCCGAGGGGACCGCACGGCGTCCTGCCGAGGACACCGGATATCCGACCGGCACGATCCACTGCAGGCGCCGCGATAAATGCGACATCGATCGGGCAGTCACCTTCCAGAATTGCGCGCGCGCGTCCGCCGTGCGTCACCATGCGAATGCCGCCGTCCAGCAGTCCTCTGGACACGGCTTCAGCCACCGGTCCGGAAATGTACGCCGTTTCAATTGCCCGCACCGTTTTGTCGGCTATCCGGTCGACCAGCACGCGATGGGCGGGAAAGATTGCACTGGCCGCGATCGTCAGCCCTTTCACGCGAGTCTCCCTCACCGCATCCATCACCTGTTCCAGAACCCGGTCACCGGCGCGCAGATGGTGATGAAAGCTGAGCGTCATGCCGTCTCGCAGGCCAAGCGCGGCCACTGCGTCCTTCAGACCAAAAACCACCGTCGCATCCCGCTCTTTGTCACAGGTATATGTGCGGTATGCCTGCTTTGCAAACGCACCCATGTAGGGATTTTGCGGTACGTCCCGTCCCGCCGCATTACGCATCCGACACACTCCCCGCCGCCGCCATGATCGCCCTGGCTCTCAGAATCACCGGTCGGTCGACCATCTTCCCGTCGTACGAAAAGACACCCTGCCCCTTCCCGGCCGCTTCGTCGGCTGCCTTCAGCACGCCCTCCGCCCACGCGATCTCATCGCGGGCAGGCAGATATACCTGCCGGATCACCTCAATTTGAGACGGATGAATGGCCAGGACACCATCGAACCCGAGTGCCCGGGCATCCGCCGCATGCCGCCTCAAGCCGTCAGTATCATCGATATCGGTAAAAGGCGTATCGATGGCAAGGCAGCCGTACGCCTTGGCGTACGTCACAAGTGATGTTCGTGCCAGCCAGAGCTCACGCGAATCCTTCGTCCTGGCGACACCGAGTGACGCCGCATAATCTTCACCGCCGAGCAAGAGTGCCTCCGGCGATATGCCGGAACTGAAGAATTCGGCGAGCTTCACAATGGCTTCCGGTGATTCAAGCAAGGCCCAGACAGCCGGCAGGCCAAGCGTTTGCTCGCGGCAGAAGGCGTCTGCATCGCGCAGCACGTCCGGCGTCGCCTTCGGTATGATCACGGCATCGGGCCGAGCCGGCAAAATGACCGACAGGTCATCTCGCCAGAACGGCGAATCGAGCGGATTGATGCGCACAGCCACCGGACACCTGGCGCGCGGAAGTGAGCGAAGCGCCTCCTCGACAAGATTGCGGGCTGCATCCTTTTCTTCCGGCTGAACCGCATCCTCCAGATCAAAAATGACGGCATCGGCAGCGAGCACATCCGCGGAAACCAACATGCCGGGGTTATTGCCCGGCATGAAGAGAAGGCTTCTTATGATGTTCATGGCGAATCCTCCGCGCCTCTTTGCAGCGCTGTTTTCGTGCGCGCCCGCAGCGTGCAGTCGAGCGCCCCCTTATCCGTGACCCGAATATAGGCCGCCGTGACGCCGAGCGCATGCGCCGCATCCCGGACAGCGGCCAGCATCTGCGCCCCGAAGCGATCTTTCAGAGGACTTTCGAGTTCAATGTGAAGCGTGTCTGCGGGGGCTGCTTCGACAAGACAGTCATTTGACTGCAAGCTGCCGCAAACGGACGATTTAATGATTTTCATGCCGGCCTGCCCTCAGTAGTAACATATGGTCAGTATAGCAACGATTGCGTTCGCGGGAATGACAATCTCAGTCGAGGGCTTCTAACTGGAGTACACCGCGGAAGCGAAAAATCAGGTGCACGTAGTAAAGCAGCGTGATCAGGTCCGCACTGCCGCCTGTCGACAGCTCGTTCTTTTCGCACCAGGCTGAGAGATACGCCAGATCTCCTTCTCCGGAAGCACCCAGAGCCATCTGGCGAAGCGTCTGCAGCATGCCGAATCCGCCCCGTTTCAACGTCGTGGTGTCCCACGTGCGGTGCAAAATTTCGGGCAGCAACGGCATCAGTTCAGGCACGGCCGTAAAACGCGGCAGCCAGCGCGTCAGCAGCTGTTCATAGCCGCGGATCGCCTCTTGACGCGCCCCGGCATGCCCATAACGCAGATAACTTTGCAGCCCCTGACTCTCTGGTGCCTCACCGGCGTCGGCAGCCGCCAGATCGTCCTGCAGCGGAGCCGCCAGCACGATGACGGCCTGCATCAGTTTTGTCGCAAACCGTTTCAGCGGCATCTCGTCATTCAGCTGATCGCGCATGGACCAGACCGCTGCCGTCGCGATCAGGAGATGAAACAGTGCACCCTTATGTGTGTTGATGCCGCCCGTCGCCTCCAGCATCGCCCGTTCGACCGTGCGTCCATGCGCACGCAAAGCGGGCAGCGCTGCCATGGCGTCCGGTGTAAGTGACCGAATACCGTCTGCCACCTGTTCAATCGACGCCAGCATGTGAGTCAGCTGCATATCGCGGTGACTGCCGTTTGAGTTCAGGGTCACGCTGCCGAAACCGTGCAAGCGGCAGAGTTCACCCCACATGGCCGTTTCAGCCAGAAGTCCCAGCTGCCGAAACAGGGGCAGCGAGGCAAGATGTGACGCGAACAGGCTGTCGTAGGCATCTGTTACCTGTTTTTTTTCATGGCGCCCGAGACGCCGGCAGACGCGGGCATCATCGGCACAGACGAGGCAGGGACGCGGGGCCAGGCCGAGCGTATCCCGCGAGAGCGCTCCGCTTTTGCTGTAAACGTCGATATCGATCAGGCGTCCAAGCGGATCGTTTGCTTCCAAAGAGAGCGCAGCCTGCTTGACGCGTTTTGCTTCACCGTCGGCGCCGAGCAGCAAAAAGGCACCGAGATCGTCGTACATGGTATCGATACCGGCAGGAAATACATGTTCTTTTAGCAGACCAAAAAAGCGATAGGTCAGATAGCTTGCGATCAGGTCCTCTTTCGGCCAGCCGGGACGATTGGCCTGAATCGTGATCACAAGCGGGTGCGAAGCCAACAGTGTCTGAATCCTGGCCTGACGCAATTCGCGCGCGGCCAGAACGCGCTCCTCCGGCATCAGATGAGGCCGATGACTTTCAGCAGTGCGGCGCTCAAAACGATCGCGACAGCAAATGCCACGTACCAGATCGTCGCGACCTTTTCACGACCTCCGCAGCCGGCACAGCCGCCCGTGCATTCCTTCGTCTCGGACTGACAGCCGACCTCTCCCAGAATTTCCTTGTTCTGAATCCGTTTTTCATATTCGTTCATGGCGTTACCCTTTGATGACTTCCTTCAGTTTCTTGATCTGACGCCGCACACGCTGTGCAGCCGTCTTGTCTTTCGTCTCATTATACTTCTCGAGTGCCAGTCCGAAGTGTAACAATGCCTGCGCCAACTCACCCTTGCGCTCATAGCAGCGGGCCAGCCCGTCGTGCGCGTTCGCCTCTGCAGGCACATCACCGTCCGTTTCGGCAAAAGCCAGTGCCAGCTCAAAATAGAGCTTGCTTTCCGCCAGATCCCCCAGCTCGAGAAAAAGCGTGCCCTGCCGGTGATAATTGGCGGAAAGCTTTCGGAAATAGCCTTCATAGCGGGATGACATCAGATCGAGCTCATTTCTCAGATCCTGAATAGCCGCGTCCGCGCGTCCCGCGCTGATCTCATTCAGTGCACTCTGATGCCACAATTCCGCCGCTTTTTCATATTTCTTATGCTGCTTGGCGCGTGTGATCGCAGTCATGTATATCTCGCGCGCCTCGTCAAAACGCTTGCTTGACGTGAGAAACGAACCGGCCTGCCGGCTGACGCTGACAAAATCGTCGCTCTTCAGCCTCGGATCCTTCAGTATCAGGGTAAAACGGTCCAGTGCCGCATCCTGTTGTCCGTCCTCAACGAAGCGTTCGGCCTCCGCCAGCTGCTCTCGAAATGACAGCATGGTTCGCCCTCCTTGCCAAAATTGCATTCAACATACGCTATGTTCAGCTGAGCGTCAAACGCCGCATTGTTGCAGAGATATGACACTTTATGTGGATCGTTCACAGTTTATTCAGAACTATTTCCTTGTTGACTGTGTAAAATTACCTTATACTTTTATTATCATCACACGGAGGTAAGCCATGATCGGCAAACACATCGGTAGGTTTCTGCTTGACTCAGGTGATCCTTTAGTTGTTGCGGCCGACCGGGTCGCAACCGTTCGCACAGAAAATAATTTGCTTCACGCCCTGACCCTTCTCTCCACACTCGGCTACAGTTCCGTTCCGGTTTTAGACATGGAAGGCCGGCTGCAGGGACAGGTCTCACTGGCGCACATAATCAGCGGCATAAATGCGATCCCGACATACGACTGGGATTCACTGCAGACGAGAAAAGTATCGGAGGTGATGGATACCGATTGCGGCTGTGTCAGCGAAGACGCAGAACTGGAAGACGTGCTGCAAAAGCTCGTCAATCACAATTACGTATCTGTCATCGACACTAAGGGCATGTTTATCGGCATTGCAACGAGAAAGAACATCTTGCGCAGGCTGAACCGCCTGGCCCATGATTTCGAGCTGATGTACGACATCACGCCGAAGGAAGAAGCGGCCGTCCAGATCCGCAAAGAGGAACGAAACCGCAAAGGCAACGGGCATTATGCCTTTGCCTGGCAGCAATAAGCGAACGAAATGAAGTGAACACCAGCCCTTTGGGGCAAAACAGCGGATGCAGGCGCATCCGCTGTTTTTTCGTCTTTTCAGCCCCCCAGCAGCTGTCCGATGCGGCTGATGCCTTCGCGGATATCGGCCTCGGATACACAATAGGAAAAGCGAAGCGTACCGGGTGAGAAGAATGCCTCGCCGGGGATCACCGCGACATGCGCTTTTTCCAGCATAACGTGAGCCAGCTGAGCGCTGCTTTCGATGGTGACGCCGGCAACGGTCCTGCCGAATACACCGGTCACGTCGGGCATCATGTAGAAGGCACCGTCAACCGGTCCGGCCGTAAAACCGGGCAGCTCGTTCAAGAGCCCCTCAATCACAGTCTGGCGGGCTGCGAAGACATCGCGCATCGCCTCGATGCAGGTATCGCCGCCGCCTAGAGCAGCCAGACAGGCCCACTGCACGAACGTCGTCACATTGCTCGTCATATGACCGGCCAGAATCGTCGCGGCTTTGGCGATCGGTTTCGGGGCAGCCAGATACCCGGCGCGCCATCCCGTCATCGCAAACGCCTTTGAAAATCCATTGACGATGAGGGCACGCTCTGCCAGTTCCGGACGCAGCGATACGACGGATGTGTGTGTCTTGCCTTTATATATCAGCTTTTCATAAATTTCATCGCTCAATACCCAGAGTTTTCTCTCCGCAATCAGGTCGGCAAGCGCATGCAGTTTCTCCTCGGTATAGACGGCTCCGGTCGGGTTGTTCGGACTGTTGATCAGGATCAGCTTCGTCTTTGGCGTGATCGCCCGCTCGATCGCCCTGATATCCGGCTGGTAACCGGGACCCGTCGGGACAAACACGGGCACGCCGCCCGCAATCTTGACCATGTCGGGATAACTGACCCAGGCCGGCGTCAGAATGATCACCTCATCGCCGGGGTCGATCACGGCAAGGAGTGCGTTCACAAGCGCCTGCTTGGCGCCTGTCGTCACGACAATGCCGGATGATTCGTAATGCAGGCCGTTATCGCGCTCCAGTTTTTCTGCGATCGCCTCACGAAGCGGCAAAATACCGGCCGCCGGCGTGTAGCGCGTTTTTCCTTCCCGGAGGGCGTTGATGCCCGCTTCCACAATATGCGCCGGTGTCGGCATATCCGGTTCTCCGGCATTCAGGCGAACGACGTCGACGCCTTTGGCGGTCAGCTGGGCGAGAGTTTCCTGAATTTCAACGGTGGCGGACGGATTCAGACCAGAAACGAGTTTTGAGATCACAACGAGAGCCTCCTCAAATGCGGTTGACCGCAGTATATCACGCAAAATCGGGCGGTATTCCGTTGTTTTTGCAGCAGCAAAAAAACCAAAAAAAGAGAAACACACGGTTTCTCTTTAATTCGGCAATCTGTTCGTCTCTTCGGTCAGGCGCCGTCTTCCATCGTCATTTCGATCATGCGGTCAATATCCTCCGGCGTCACCAGACCGCGCTTCAGCCCGAACACACTGCCGTCCCTGCTGATCATGTACGTCATGGGAATCGAGTGAATGCCGTACTCGGCAAAGCTTTTGCCGGACTCGTCCAGAAGCGACGGATACGTGTAGTCATATTCATTCAGGTACGCGATTACTTCGTCGGCCGTTCCCTCGAACGTCAGTGAGTTTTCTTCCGAAAACGGCGACGCCACACCGAGAATGACAACATCTTCCTTGTTTTCCCCGTACTTTTCATAAGCGGCTTGAATGTCCGGCATTTCAATCTGACAGGGACCGCACCAGGTCGCCCAGAAATTGAGG
>LSQX01366335.1_pt1 | contig 11592 bp, 7 predicted proteins | sample 654561 | NCBI WGS metagenome assembly LSQX01 (sample SAMN04489861, study PRJNA283612) | anaerobic digester metagenome | isolation source: 4 biogas reactors fed with cattle manure at either 37C or 55C with and... | place: Denmark: Kongens Lyngby | collected 2014 | reverse complement strand
TCGTGCCCTCGATGATGCCGTAGGCACCGCTCTCGTACTCGACCAGGATGACGGCCGTATCCTCCACCTCGATGTCGCGAACCAGGTGATCGCAGCGCGCGAAGACGCTCTTGACCGGGCCCATCAGCCAGAGGATCTCGTCGATCCCATGCACCCCTTGGTTCATCAGCGCGCCACCGCCATCCAGCTCCCAGGTGCCCCGCCAGCCGGCGCTCTTGTAGTACTCCGGCGAGCGGTAATACTTCAGGTAGGCATCGCCCAGCACCATCTTGCCGAACTTGCCGTCCTGGATCATGCGGCGAACCGCCTGGATGGTTGGGTAGGTCCTGCGCTGGAAGATACCGCCTAGCTTCACCCCAGCGCCGCGGCAGGCCGCGATCATGGCATCCATCTTCTCGCGGGTCACTTCCAGCGGCTTTTCGCAAAGAACGTGTTTTCCCGCCTTGGCGGCCGCAATCGTCGGTTCCCCATGGAGACCACTGGGCGTGCAGATGCACACCACGTCAATCTCCGGGTTCTCCAGCATCTCATGGTAATCGACGTACCAACGAGGCGCCCCATGCTTTGCCGCGAACTCCTGTGCCTTCTCTGGGATGATGTCGCACACGGCGGCAAGCCGCGCACCTCGAGCGGCCTTGATCCCGGCGACGTGCCAGGGAGCGTTCACACCACAACCGATAATACCAAAACCCAACTCCTCCATGCCACTCTCACTCCTTCCCGTAGCCGGCAGCGCCAAGCAAAGAGAGCATCGTGGCTTTCAGAAAGGCTGCCGGCAAAAAGAATCTTCGACGCGCATCCGCCGGTCGCCTGCCCGTTGCGGGCATCACGGCCCGTACACCGGGGATGGAGACCCCGTGCCCCAGAACCCCCAGGCGCTCTCCACGCCCCGCCCCGTGGCGCGCAGGAGAGCCTTGGCTACGGGGCGAATGGGGTTCAGGAACGGGCCGTCGTGGCCCGCGCCAGGGAAGCGGAGCCGGTCATGCCGGGCGCCCTGAGCCCCTGGCATGGGAGGAGTGCATGGCTAGAAAACCGCCAGAAGTGCTGGAGATGACCGAGATGATCGTGCTGCACGGCGACTCGCTGAACGGCACCGACGCGGAGCGCAGCGCGAAACTGGAGCGCATCAAGGAAGCGCTCCGCGAGAAGGAGATCGATTTCATCGACCAACCGGAGGATCTCCAGGTGTGGGTTGGCACCGCCGACCGCGAGGCTGTGCTTGCCACCATCGAGGCTCTCGGCTTCAAGCCAGATCTCTATCGGGTGTAAGCTGCCCGTCTTATGACCCCGGTGCTCCACGCGCAGGGGATGGGAAGCCTACGCGACGGAGATGGTCCTGGGAATCCCATCCGCGGGTTGATGCTCCGGGGGCAGGAGCGAGGCGATCTCGGCCATCACGCGCCGGGTCGCCTCGATAACGGCGGGCCGGCCCGTCTGACCGTAAAGGTCATCCAGCGTGAACGGCTTGCCGATCCGAATCGTCACGTGGCCGCGCCGGAAGCGGATGCTGCCAGGCGGGAGAATGCTCTGGGAGCCCGCGATCCCAATCGGGATGATCGGCACGCGTGAGCGAAGAGCAATGAGGCCAACGCCCTCTTCGCCCGGCTGAAGCCGGCCATCCTTGCTGCGCCGGCCTTCCGGGAAGAGCACCAGGGGGCGCCCCATCTCCAGCACCTGCAACGCCGTGCGCAGTGCCTGGCGGTCCGCCGCTCCCCGCTTCACCGGAAACGCGCCCACGCACCGGCACCACCACCCGATGAACGGCGTCTTGAACAGCTCCTCTTTCGCCATGCAGTGCGTGTACCACGGCACCACCCCGCCGACGAGCGGCGGATCCAGATGGCTGAGGTGGTTGGAGACGACGATCAGCNNCGCCATGGCGATGCGATGGTCACCCTCGCTGTCGATCTCAGCTCCCTTCAGGGCACGCGGGTCTCCAGCCCCGTGCACCACCATGCCATCCTCCAGCACATCCACGGCCACGCCGTAGGCGCGCAAGAGTGCCGCCGTCGTCGCAATCCGGTCGGTCTCCTTGATCCGGAGCGCGCCCGCGTCGCGGATCACCGTATCACCGGTAGCGCACGCCGCAGCCACAGCGAGGATCGGGATCTCGTCGATGAGGCGAGGGATGATCGCGCCGGCCAGAGACGTGCCCCGCAGCTCGGAAGCGCAGACGCGCAAGTCGGCCACCGGCTCGCCGGCCACCTCTCTCTCGCGCTCCACCGTGATGCGCGCGCCCATCGCCTGAAGCGCGTCCACAATGCCGGAACGCGTTGGGTTGATCCCCACGCTTTCGACCAGGATCTCGGAACCCGGCACGATGCAGCCCGCCACCAGGAGGAAAGCCGCCGAAGAGATGTCTCCCGGAACGGAGACCGGTTGGGCGCGCAGCCGCGCCGGCCCGCGCACGGAGGCGCGCATCCCCTCAACGCGCACGTCGGCGCCGAAGCCGCGTAGCATCCGCTCGGTATGGTCTCGGCTAACCGCCGGCGAGATGGCGGTGGTGACGCCCTCGGCGAACAGCCCGGCCAGGAGGACGGCGGACTTCACCTGGGCGCTTGCCGATGGAAGCGTGTAGGTGATCGGTTGGAGGGCCCCGCCCCGGATCGTGACCGGCGGGAGCGTGCCATCCCGACGCGCCAGGATCGTGGCCCCCATTTGGCGGAGTGGGATCCCCACGCGCTGCACCGGACGCCGCCGAATCGAGGAGTCCCCGGTCAAAACGCTGGTGAATGCCTGCCCGGCGAGCACACCCAGGGTGAGGTAGAGCGTGGTGCCCGAGTTGCCCACGTAGAGCAGATCCTCCGGCTCTTGCAGGCCGGCCTCGCCAGCGCCATGGACGATGACGCGAGTCGGATCCGGCTGCTCGATCTGAATGCCGAGCGCGCGGAAGCAGGCGATGGTGCTAAGGCAATCGGCCCCTGGGAGGAACCCCTCGATCTCGGTGACCCCCTCGGCCAGAGCGCCAAGCATCACGGCGCGGTGGGAGATCGACTTGTCTCCCGGCACGTCGGCGTGGCCGCGCAGCGGGCCGGCCTGGGAAACGGCCATCACCCTCATTGGCGTGCCCCCTCCACGCGCTCCTTGGCAGCGCGGCCCCGAGCAAAAAAGCCCTCAATGGCGCCGGCATCCTCCCGCTCCAGCGCCTCGCGCAGCTCGGCCAGGTGCCGCTCCAGCACCGCCAGCGCCTCCAGCAGCGGCGTCCGGTTGGTGAGGCAGACATCGCGCCACAGCTCTGGCGCGCTGGCCGCCACCCGGGTAACGTCGCGGTAGGAGCCCGCCACCAGCGGTGGCACCTCCGGGCGCGCCGCCAGCACCTCGGCCACCGTGCGGGCCACGCCCGTAGCGACGGCGTGCGGCAGGTGGCTGGTGGCCGCCACGATCTGGTCGTGCTCGGCCGGCGGCAAGAGCAGTGGCCGGGCGCCCAGGGCACGCACCAGCGCCGCCAGCGGTTCGACCGGCGCCGCGGCCGGCCCCGGCGTGAGCGCCCACCAGGCGCCGGTGAACAGCGCCGCGTCGGCGGCGGCGATCCCCGCCTGCGCGGAGCCGGCCATCGGGTGCCCGCCGAGAAAGCGTCCGGGCAGCAGCCGCTCGCCCACCGCCACGATTGCCGCCTTGGTGCTGCCCACGTCGGTCACCACCGCGTCGGCGCGCACGCAAGGGGCAGCCGCCTCTAGGTGGTCGAGGATCGTCCGCACCGGCGTGCAGAGGAAGACCAGGTCGGCCTGGGCGACGCCCTCCCGCAGGTCGAGGCAGCCGACATCGAGGGCACCCATCTGTCGGGCGAGGGCCAGGCTTTCCGGCCGCCGGGCCACGCCGATGACCTGCCTGGCCAGGCCGCGCTGCCGCAGCACCAGGCCGAGCGATCCGCCCAGCAGCCCCATGCCGACGATGCAGATTGAGGAGTAGGCTGTTGCCATAGCGAGATCGGGACCGGCGCGCCCGGCTCCAGAGCCAGGCGCGCCGGAACGTTCTACCCCAGCTCGCGGCCGACGGCACGGGCGATCGGCTTCAGCTCCTGCATGAGCTGGGCGAAGGCATGCAGGGGCATCGCCTGCTGGCCGTCCTTCAGCGCCCGCTCTGGGCGCGAGTGGACCTCAATCATCAGTCCATCGGCGCCCGCGGCCACCGCTGCCCTGGCGACGCCAGGCACCAGCGACCGCTTGCCGGCGGCATGGCTCGGATCAGCGATGATCGGCAGGTGCGATAGCTCCTTACACGCCGGGATGGCGGCCACGTCGAACGTGTTGCGCGTGTACGGCTCGAAGGTGCGAATCCCCCGCTCGCACAGGATCAGGTTCAGGTTGCCGTTGGCGGCGATGTGCTCGGCGGCCTGCAGCCACTCCTCCAGGGTGGCAGACATGCCGCGCTTCAGCATCACCGGCTTGTTCGCCTGCCCCAACTCGTGCAGCAGCGAGAAGTTGGCCATGTTGCGCGTGCCCACCTGCAGGCAGTCGGCATACCGCGCGACCAGCTCGACATCGCGCGTATCCATGACCTCCGTGATGATCGGCAGGCCCGTCGCAGCCCTTGCCTCGGCGAGAAGCTTCAGCCCCTCTTCCCCAAGGCCGTGGAAGGAGTAGGGCGACGTGCTCGGCTTGAACGCGCCTCCGCGCAAGATGTGCGCCCCTGCGGCCTTCGCGCCGTGAGCCGTCTCTAGAAGCTGCTCCCGGCTCTCCACAGAGCACGGTCCCGCCATGATGACCAGCGCATCACCGCCGACCACTACATTCCCGATGCGTATCTGCGAGCGCTCTGGCTGGAACTCGCGGTTGACAATCTTATATGGCTTCAGGATCCGGACCACATCCTCCACGAAGGGGAAGGCAGCGAACTGGTCCGCCAGCAGGTCCTTATCTTTTTCCGGCGCACCGATGCAGCCGACGAGCGTGCGCTCGACCCCGCGCGATAGGTGCACCTGGTAACCACGCTTTTCGATCTCCTCCGATAACGTGTGCAGATCCGCTTCCGTTGCGTTTTTCTTCAAAACGACGATCACTGTGCCAGCCTCCCGATCAGGGAATACCTGGAGTGTGCGGCTGGAGAAGAACGGGAGAAGCGGCGAGCCCCCGAATGCCCATCCCGCCCCACGCCTCAACGACGAGGCAGGGGCGGGTCTCAGTCCAGAGACAGACGCGCCCTTCTCCCGACCCTTGGCCTGGCTTGCGGCTACTTCAGCGCGGCAAGCACTTCCTCCAGGGCGCGAACGAAACGGGCATTCTCCTCGGGAGTGCCGACGGTCACGCGGAGATGCGTGGGATGGCCGAAGATATCGCCCGTTCGCACGATCACCCCGCGGCGCAGCAGCTCCTGGAAGACGACCCGGCTGTCCGCCTTAACGTCGATAAAGACGAAGTTCGCCTGCGAGGGCACATAGGGCAGGCCCAAACGCTCGCAGACGGCATAGAGGTACGTACGGCCGTCGCGATTGACGCGACGGCCGCGCTCCACCTGATCAGGATCATCCAGGCAGGCAATCGCCCCGACCTGGGCAATTGAGTTGACGTTGAACGGCTCGCGCACCTGGTGAATCGCCCAGATGATCTCCGGACGAGCGATGCCATAGCCAACGCGCAAGCCAGCCAGCGCGAAGATCTTCGAGAAGGTCCGCAGCGAGATCACGTTGCGTCCCTCGCGGATGTACGCGAGAGAATCGGGATACTCCGGATCCTCCACGTATTCGTAGTAGGCCTCGTCCATCACGACGAGCACGCGCTCGGGGATGCGGTCGAGCAGGCGATCCACGGCGCTGCGCGTCACGATGGTGCCGGTCGGGTTGTTCGGGTTGGTGATGAAAAGGAGTTTCGTCCTCGGCGTCACCGCGTCGGCCATCGCGTCGAGGTCGTGCGTATAGTCCTTCAGCGGGACCTGGATGCACTGGCACCCATTCAGGATCGCCGCCGCCTCGTAGCGAACGAACGAGGGGTGTGCCTGGACCACTTCGTCCCCCGGCTCCAGGTAGGCAATGCCCAGGTAATGGATAATCTCATCCGAGCCATTGCCGACGACGATGTGATCCGTAGGAACGTTGAGGTACTGCGCCAGGCGCTGCACCAGCGCGTAGCAGCTCCCGTCCGGGTAGAGGCGAACATTGTCCAGGGCTTTCTTCATCGCCTCAACAACGCGGGGCGAAGGCCCATACGGGTTCTCGTTGGAGGCGAGCTTGATAATATCTGTGATCCCGTACTCGCGCTCAACTTCCTCAATCGGCTTCCCGGGCACGTAAGGTACCAGGTCATGGATGTTCGAACGGCAAATGGGTGGCGCAGAGGCCGGCTTCTTGCTCATGATGGTAGAATCCGATTCCTTCTCACAACGATACAATACCTGTTACGAGGGTACTCTCAGTGTATCACACTCCGCGATATTCTGACAAGCAGCCGTTCATCCGCGGAGACCACGGATGAAAGCGACACACGCGGACGGGCCGACCGGGCGACCACGGCCAGCCCCGCAGACCGACACCGGCGGGCGCCTCGCCGCAATCGCTCCCGACCAAGACGGCACCGTCCATATCCGGCCCCTTCATCCGTGGTATCTCACCCCCCATCGGGCCCGTAGCACTCGATCTCATCGACCATCAGCCAGCCACGGCGCTTGAAAGTGAGCCGGATGAAGCGTGCGTCCGTCGCCGGCGCAACGCGCACCGTCATGAACGCCGCCGCGGTCTTCTGGCCCGTCTCTTCGGGGCGTTCGGTGGTCACGAGCGGCGTGGACCACGTCGTCCCATCGGCGGAGAGCTCCACGCGCATCTCCTCGGGGAAGTAGACCCCAGCGCCCCCGCCTCCGAAGACGTGCGCGCGCACCAACGCCACCGGGCGGGGTTTCAGCAGGTCAAGCGTAACTTGCGGCTCGCCCTTGAGCCAGCCGACTTTCGTGCGCCACCCTCCGCTCGCCGAACCGCAGATCCCATCGGTGAGGTAGGCGTCCCCGTCGGCATATCTCGTCTCGGAAGTGGGCGTGGGCGAGAGGTGGTAGGCGCAGCCCCTGGCGATGTTCGCCCCGCCGGAGAAGACGGTCAGCTCGCTCAGCATCACCCAGACGCGCCCCGTGAAGTCGAAGCGCACGAAGCGCGCCCGCTGCCGCGGGAAGCCCACGCGCATCCACCCCAGCGCGTCGATCTCGCCGCCAACCATGCGCTCGGCTGTCTTTTCTGCGACGGTCTCCGTGGACCCAACAGGGCGCCACGTCTCCCCATCCGCGGAAAGCAGGACCACGAGCCGTGACGGAAAGTTGACGGCTGCGTAGCCGCCGCCTTCCACGTGGGCCCCAACCCCTTCTATCTCCCTTAGCTCGCCCAGGTCGAGCACCACGCTCGGGTTCTTGCTAAACCAGCCAACCGTCCGGCCATCGCCGAAGCCCTGCTCGCACAGCTTGCCATCGGTCAGCTCGCCGCCGCTGTCCGGGTATTTCGCCTCGAAGGAAGGCGAGAGGGTGTACGGACAGTGTTGCGCCCAACTGCGCGCCGGTAAGACCTGCACCTCCTCGAGCGCGATCTCCCCTGCCCCGTCCATTTCGAGCGCAAGCTGCCGAACGGGCGCCAGCGGCAGCCGGGCGGAAAGCAGAGCGCGTCCTGGATCCTGCCACACCACCTCGCCCTGCTCCCAGGCTCCCTCGGGTGCTACGCGCACGCGCAGGGAGGGCGCCGGACGGCCGGGCGCCTTGCGCGCTCGCACGCGTACCTGGGCCCCGATCATCTCGGAGCATTCGAAGAGCAGCCGCGCCGGCCCCTTCGACCAGCGAAGCGGCACGGCGTCTCGCCGGCCCTCGGTCAACCACGCCGGGCTGCCCTCAGCGGCCGTCTCTCCCTCTGCGCGAGCGATGGCTCCCCAGAGAGGGTGTGCCGCCGGGGGCACCACCACCTCGCCGAGGAAGAGCGAGTCCGTCCCGCCAGCCACCTCGATGCGCACGCGCTGCGCTGGTGCCGGGGAGAAGTGCAGCAAAGCAAACCCTGCCAGCCATGCCCCACACCGCTCGGCGGAGACTGCCTTCGTCTCGGCGCGCAAGACGAAGGCATCCGACCCCGCATCGGCGGTGTAGACCCGCACCGCCGATGGCAGTCCGGCGCGCTCCTTGGCCGCGACATGCAGGCGCACATCATCCACGAGTGTCGGCGCGGGCAGCTCGATCATGATGGTGGCGGAACCGCCCTTCATGGGGATCAGCGTGTCCTCGCGGCCAGCCTGTGTAAGCCAGGTGTCATCCACGAGACTCGGCTCCAGCACCGGCGTGCCACCGGCCACCTGGAGCAGGCAGTGCGCGCCCTCCGCCAGAGAAGTCGGCCGTCGGGTGTAGGTGCCTTTGTGGAACCGGTACAGGTCATCATAGAGCTGGCTCTCGCCAGGATGGGTGCTCGCGGCCAGTCGGGCAATCACATCGCCTCCCTGGTAATAGGCGCGCACGGCCCCGTGCTGATAGCCATCCAGCGCATCGACGCCGTGGTTCAGATACTGCTGGAAGAGCCAGCGCGCGCCCGGATCGCCGGGGAGGGCAAAGGGTGTCTCCATCTCCACGCCAAGCCCGAGCCGCCAGGCATCGTTGGCGTTGAGCGTCAGGCGGTTTTGATCGGCCAGGGCAAAGCCGCGCTCGGGCTGCATGAAGGCATAGTTGGGCTGGACGATGGCGAAATCGATTCCCAACTCGCGCCACTTCTCCAACCCGGGGGCGCGAAACCACGGGATCCAGTGGAGGCCATAGCCACGCGCGTGCACCAGGTCGGCGGTCGCTTTGACAATTGCCTCGTCGCTCCGCGCGATCCCCTCGTTCATCCAGTAGAAGCCCCACAGCTTCAGGTGCTTCGGGGAGAGCGCCTTCCAGCGCGCCAGCGCCTCGTCGAGGAACCAGCGCACTGCCTTCACCCGATCCTCGCGCAGCGAGAGATCCTCCGAAACGCCATCGCCGTCCACGTCGCCAAACGCCTTCGCACGGGAGGAGGGATAGGGGATCATCAGGATGACCGGGCAGACCCGGCCGCCCTGGCCCAGGCGCCGGCCCACAGCCTCGATCTCCTGGTCGAGGGCATCCAGGCATCTATCGCGGGCGAACGTGACGTTGAGGAAATGCTCCCAGTCGGCGCGGTTAGTGGCCCCATCGATGTAGGTCGCCCCAGAGGGCGCGCCGCCATACATGAGGAAGAGGAAGGCGTCGTAAAACCAATCCTTGGGCTCCCCCCGCTCGTCGACATAGGCAACGTAGGGGCGGAACTCCTCGGGCTTCCATGCCTTGCCCCCCTCGTAGATCAGCATGATATCGCGCATGCCGCCGCTTTGGGGAGAGGCCGGAGGGCAGAAGCCGGGCGCGGCGGATGCGGTGGTCGCGAGGCAGGAAAGCAGGAAGGTGAGCAGGAGCCACATGGGTCACCTCTCTTCCGGGGTCCGGCGTGGGGCATCCCCCTGGCATCCTTCCCCGTCTACCAAGCCCCACTCCCCCTGGGGAAGGCGGAACGATTCGCGCAGCCCTGGCTGTGGACCATTTCTCCAACCCAGGGCGTTCACGCCCTTCCCTGGCGCTAGCACAAGGCAGGGCGCCAGGGAAGGGACAGGAAGGCGCGGCGCTACTCGCGCGCGAGCTCCATCACGCGGTCGATGTTGTCGATCACCTTGCGGAAGCCGCGCACGTAGCGCTCCATCAGCTCCATCGTGTTCGGCGGATAGACGCCGCTCAGGTACGAGTGGGATTCGATGAATTCGATCGTCCGCGGATAATCCTCCGCCCGGTACTCCACATCCCGCCCGAACTGGCAGGTCCACGGGCAGCCCTTGCCGTAGCCCTTCTTCTCCTGGAAGACCGACTGTCCAGGCACGGGCATCGTCTGCCACTGGCCCAGGCCCACGCCCTCGGCGCGGAGCGCCTTGATGACGGCGTTCTTGAACTCTTTCACCGGAACATCAAGCCCCAGCTCCTGCGGGCGGAACTCGACGACATAGCTGAAGTAAACCGGGTCGGCATAATCCGGGGTGTAGGGGCCCTTCACGCCCGGAATCTGCGCCAGCTGCTCAGTGAGGTAGGCAGCGAACTCCTTGCGAACGGCGTTGTGCTGGTCCAACCGGGTGAGCTGGCTGAGGATAAAGGCGTTGATGAACTCGTGCGGGCGATACATCCACCCCAGGCCAAAGGCGTTGTACTCGCGCGGCTGCCCGGCGACGACCACCTCGCCAAACTCGCGCATCATCGTGGCGTGCTTCGCCCAGGCTTCGTTGTTGGTGGTGTAGAGGCCACCCTCACCCCCGGAGAGGTTCTTCGACCGGTTGCACGAGAACGCGGTGGCATCCGCGATGGAGCCCACCTTGCGGCCCTTGTACTTGGCACCGTGCGCCTGGCAGCAGTCGGAGATCACCTTCAGGTTGTGCTTCCGGGCGATGTCGAAGATCGGGTCCATATCGCACGGCATGCCGTGGATATCGACCGGGAAGATCGCCTTCGTCCGCTTGGTGATCTTCGCCTCGATCAGCTTCGGGTCAATCGTATACGTCTTCGGGTCGATGTCGACAAAGACGGGGATCGCGTTGTGGTGCAGCACAGCCGCCGCGGTGGACCAGAAGGTGAACGCGGGCACGATCACCTCATCGCCCGGCTCCACGCCACACGTTGCCACGGCCATGTGGCAAGCTGCGGTGCCGCTGTTCGTCACGACGCAGTACTTCGCGCCGCAGTACTCCGCCCATCGCTCCTGCAACTCCAGGCAGCGCGGAGCGCTGGAACCATGCAGGTGCCCGCTATCGAAGACCGCCAGCACCGCATCCTTGTCTTGCTGAGTCATCGGAGGCCATGCTTTGACCATGCCCTCCGGAACGACGCGATCGCCACCATCCAATGCCAGCTTCTCGGCCATTTCTCATCCTCCCAAGATCCCCGATGGTGCGCCAATGGCCACACCGCCCGCGGTTGGCGCACGTGCAATCAGCACGCTGCGTCCGGATAGGACCGCGAAGCCGGGGCACGAGCCAATAGCTTGCGCCGCCCCGGCTGGGGCACTTGCTTCTCCCTATTCGAGCCGGCTGCCTCTTTCCCTGCCTGTGGCAAGAGGGGTGCTGTTTCTACCCAGAGGTCAGGAGGAGGCAGGGAGCGATGAGGCAGCCAGAACCGCGGTAGCCGGCTGTCGGGCCCGGCTAAGCCTCCGGCGCGCTCTCCCCGGCGGCGTCCTCCGGGAGGATGCCGCGCAAGATGACATCCGTCGCCTCGACAGCAAACCGGTGGAGCAGCGGGCGCATCACCTCCGCGGGGTCGTCACGGTGGGACATGAAGAAAGAGTAACCCGCGCCCCAGAAGAGGTGCGCCGCGGCCTGGGTATCGAACGGGCGGAGCTCGCCGCGCGCCACCCGCACGCGCAAGAAGTCGGAAAGGAACTGGATCCCCTCGCGCGCGTCTTCCTTGAGCTGGCGATGCGCGGCCGGGAGTTGAGCGACTACTGAGAAGAGCACCTTATTCAGTTCTCGGCCCTCAAGCAGGTGCTCCAGGACGAGGATATACAGCTGCGTCAACGCCTCACGAACTGGAAGCGGTTCCAGCTCTGCCCGTGCCCGGTGCAACGGCTCGACGGGGTGTTGGCGGCGCAGGACCGCGAGCAGGATCTCCTGTTTGCTTCGGAAGTAG
>LSQX01268442.1_pt2 | contig 11592 bp, 7 predicted proteins | sample 654561 | NCBI WGS metagenome assembly LSQX01 (sample SAMN04489861, study PRJNA283612) | anaerobic digester metagenome | isolation source: 4 biogas reactors fed with cattle manure at either 37C or 55C with and... | place: Denmark: Kongens Lyngby | collected 2014 | reverse complement strand
CGAGAAAGCATCTGCTCGCGGGTCGTCAGCATGAAGCGCCCATCGGGCGTGAGGCTCGGCGAGGCGTAGGAGCCGGCGTTGCGATCCACCAGCACCGGTTCGCGCGAGCCGTCGGATGGCATGGCCCAGATGCTGATTCGGCCGCTCACCGGGCCGGGTGTCGCGAAGAGGACGATCGAACCATCGCGACTGAAGACCGGCCTTCGCGGCAGTTGACTTGAGCTGTAGACAACCTGCGCCGAGGTCAGATCCGTCGCCGGTCCCACAAGCAGATCGTAGGTGAAACTGCCATCCGGAAGCTGACTGCCGCGCCGGGCGACGAGCAGCTTGCTGCCGTCATCGCTCCACCATGGCGCGTAGTAAGGGAGGCGCTTGTCCGGCAGTTCAGTCTCCTCGACGGCGCCACTCTCGGGATCAATCTCCACCAGCATCCAGCCCTGCCTCCGCTCGTAATGCCGCGCGCCGATGCGACCGGTCGCGGGATTCCAGGCGATCTCCCCGAGGTACTGGCTCTGCATTACCACCTTCGGCTGCGCGGAACCGTCGCTCGGAACGACGAGAAGCTCACGCACCGCCTGTGGCCGCTCCTGCCCCTCCACCTGGCGGCGGCCGTAGATCGCCACCGCAAGGAGCTTCCCGTCCGGGCTCCACTCGATCGACTGGATCGCGTCCTCGGTTGCCCAGACCATCGTCTCCTGTGGCTCACCCTCCGCCGGAATCGTGAAGAGCACCCAGCCACCGGGGCCGCGGCTCCGGTAGGCGATGCGCGTGCCGTCGGGGGAGTAGCGTGCCTCAAAAGCGCGATCCATGATGGGCTCTATCTCAGTGACGACGAGGCGGTTTTGCAGCAGCCACGCCTCCGGTTCATGGGGGGCGATCCGCACAAAGCGGTCCCACGCGCGCCGCGCCAGATCATGCTCACCGGCCAGTTCCCACGTCAGCCCGAGTTCATACAGTGTCGGCGCGTGCTCCGGATCGAGTTCATGTGCCCGCTTCAGCGCATCGAGCGCTTCATCGCTGCGCCCAATCTGCCGCAGTGCCACACCGAGCGCGGTGTGTGCCGGGGCGTAATCGGGCGCTACATTGATCGCGATCTCCGCAGCGCTGAGTATGTCGCCCGGGTCCTGAGCGTCCTCCACCGCAACCGCCGCCAGGCCGGTGTATGCTGCGGCCGAATCCGCGGCGAGGTGGATGGCAGCCTCGAACTGCTCGCGCGCATCGGCATAGTCGCCCTGCGCAAGAAGCGCCTGCCCCAGCATCACGAGCAACTCGCTGTCGTGTGGGTAGTAGAACAATAGCGAACGCAGCGCGTTCTCGGACTGGCTGTAGCGACCGACCTCGAGGCAGAGTTCACCGCACAGTCGCAGCGCCTCGAGATGGCCAGGCTGCTCCTCAGCCCAGGCGGCGGCAATGCCTGCCGCCTCGGGCAGCCGCCCCGCCTCAACGAGCACGTTGATACTGCCCGCCGGATCCTCCTGAGCGCTGGCCACCGGCACGAAGAACAACAGGGCGGCCGCAATTCCGACCGCCCCTGACCAGCAGTTAGACCTGCTAATGCGTTCAGTCATACGTTGCAGTCGCGCCTCATCCCGAAGTCCTATTCTGCGCGAAACACTTTCACCTGCACCTCGTCAGATTCCTCCTGCTGCGTGATCCACTTCGCCTTGATGGTGTAGTAGAGCGGCACAGCGATGTTGTCGGGCAACGTCGGCGCCGCCACCCACACCCGCCACGTCCCATCATCCTCGATCCGGTGTCGCGAACCCGGAACATCGCGCAGTAGTTCGTCATCTTCCTGCGCGCGCGCCTCAGTACTCACCACGATTAGCGCTCCAGGGCGTCCCGTTCCCGTCACTTCCACGCGGCCCCGTATGCGGTCGCCGTCGCGGGGCGAGGTGATCGTCACGCCGGTCATATCTATCGGAGCGGGCGGAGCGACTGCAGCGCCACCGCCAACGGTAGTCCCGGCTTCGGCAGTCGGAGTCGCGGGCGTCGCAGTGACCGCCGTGTTTCCGGGAGCGGCGGTCCCAGCTTGCGTCGGAATCGGCTCGAGCGGTATCGCGGCGCCACCGGGGCCGATGAGCGCTGCATCGGCGGCGATGGGGGAGAGGCGGCAGGTGAGGCGCTGGCCCGGTTGGATTGGCACATCGAGTCTGTGCGTCAGCGGATTTGCCGACACCGTCGGCGGGACCGCCTGGGTAAAGCCGAAAGTGCCGCTTCCTGTACCGGTGATCTGAACGTCGTAGTTGCCCTGAGGCAGCAGCACGACCATCCCGTGCTGACCTCCGCTCTCGGGGAAGCAGTCCACATCTACGCCCGGTATCTCGTAGGCCCAGGTGGACTGGTCAACCCATCCCACGCGCCGGCCCTGTGCGTCTGTTATGAGCATCTGGACCGGCGAATGAACTGCCACCGCAGTGGTGTCGGTCGTTCCGGGCGGGAGATTGCTGATGAACGCGTTGCGGTCATTGACGTTGGTGAGCGCGAGATACTGGTTGCGCTGTTGCTCGGGAAGCCGGCGCAGGACCGCCATGTGCTCCTGGGAGATCTTCAGGCGCGGTGCCGGGTAGGCACTGGCGCCGGTGAGAGGGTACTGGTCTTTGTAGACGGAACTCGGCGCGACGCCGAACCAGAAGCGGCTCTTCCAGTTGGCGATTGTGAACGTCTCCGGTTGCTGATTGGGCCACGGGTCAAGCACGATGCCCGTCTGCTGCCAGTCCGTGCCCTTGGGGTAGATCACAACCGCCTGGTGCCCGCCGTAGTAGGCGTGAATCGGCCCGTAGTCATACCGCTGGAAGACCTGCTTCTCGGTGTCCGTGCCATTACGCATCGAATCGAGCATGTCGAGCACGGTCCCCTGCCACCCGCCGCAGACGTAGGGGGTGTTGGCGTCGCTGAAGACCGAGTAGACGTTGTTCCAGAAGCCCGCGGAGGCGACGTAGGTGGGATAGCTGCCCTCTGTGGGCCCGGTGCCGAGGTTGTTGAAGCGGCTCATAATAAGCTGCAGCGCCTGCTGCTGCGTCATTGCCTGCGCTGGAGCGTCGCCGCGTACCACGACCCTGACGGTACGCGAGAGCGTGCCGCTGTCCTCATCGTCTTCGAAGACCCCGCCCGGCGCTTCGCGGCGGAAGTGGAACTTGACTCCGCCCGAGACGGTGATCTGGTACGTGCCCGGCTGTGTCGGCGCCGTCCAGTTCACGCGCTCGCCCCCCGGATCCACGGGGCTGACGGCTCCCTGCCCGCCTGCCGACCAGGTGTACTTCTCCTCCGTGACAGTCCATTTTCCGGTGCCGTGAAAGGCTTCCGTCTGCACCTGATACTCCATCTCGTTGAAGCCATGCACAAGGATCGTGGTGTTGGGGCCAACATTCGCGTAGGTGTCCGGCCACATCATATACGCGCGACGTCCGCCGACCACCTTGGCGCGCAGGTTCACGGTCTGGCCGGGAGCGACGGTCAGCGCCACCTCGCCCGTTGCGGGCGTAGCGTCAGGGCCCGCGTTCAATTCCGCGCCGTCAACCGAAATAGCCAGCCAGTAGGGGGGCTGTTCCCTCGCTGCCTCGACGGCGCAAAGCTGCGTCGCCAGCAGCAGTGCGACCAACGCGATTGCCCGACCTGTCACCCTCATCACTACAGCCTCCTCAAACCTGCGGCACCTATCGGAACACCAGGTCTCATCACATTCAGACGGTACCAAAAAAGGGGGCAGGGGCCACCTCAAAAGCACCCCTGCCCCGTACAGATATACAGCGGCCCCACCGCTTTGTCAATCAGCCCTGTAGACGCGTACCGTTGCGGGCTGAGAAGTGCCGTCGTTGGCCGTGTATGCTTTGATGATGTAGTACAACGGCTCGCTGACGTTCTCCGGCAGTGTCGGCGCCGCGATCGAGAAATGCCAGTTGCCGCTAGCGGGCACATCATGGCGGATACCCGGCACCACTCGCAGCAGATCATCGTCATCCTGCGCGCGCACCTCAGTCTCGATCACCAGGAACGAGCCGCCCGGTGCCGTGCCCATGACTTCGACCCTCGGGCCGATCCTCGCGTCGGCGGTCGGCTGCGTGATCGTCACCGTCCCCGTCGGTCCCTGCGCCATCTCCGGACCGGCAGCCTCACCACGGATCAGCAACGTGAGGCCGATCGTTGGCAACTCGACGCGATCGCCCTTATACTCCACCCGCTCGCCCAGTGACTCAGCGGCAAAGCGCAACGGGATGTAGGTCCTCCCGTTTCTGATGCGCGGCGGAGTATCCAGCGTCCGCGGTTGACCGTTGAGAGTCGCCATGTTCGAGTCAATCCGCATGCTCACGTTGAGCGCGGGCGCGGCAATTGTTGCAGTCCTTGTCCCGGAATCCCAGCCGACCTGCGCCCCGTAGGCCTCGAAGATCCCTCGCAGAGGCACAAGCAGCCGCCCGTTCTCCTCTACCCGGTCGATCCAGATGGTGTCCTGTCCCCACCCAGCCGTCACCAGCAGAACCAGCATCAACGATGTAACCGCCAGCGTGCGCATGTCGTGCCAACCCCTTTCCGTCTGAACTTCAATTCTGTGTTCCGACTTCGCCGCGGTCGTGGTTCTTCCCTGCCTGAAGGTAGAAGAGGCCCGGGGGAGAAGAGGAGCCGTCAGACGTGAATGATAAACGCGTAAGGAGCATCCTGATGTCGAAGGCACTTGTCTGGGAGTACATGACCGTGCAGGAAGTGCGTGAAGCTCTCGAGGGCGGCATGCGCACGGTGCTTGTGCCGCTTGGAGTCACCGAGCAGCATGGCTACCACCTGCCGCTGCGCACCGACTGCTACAACGCCGAGGAGATCAGCCGCCGCGCCGCTGAAGCGACGGGCTGCTTCCTCGCACCCACCCTGGCATACACCTACTCGGGGGGCGAACTGCCCGGCACGATCAACGTCAGCCCGCACGTGGTCACGCAGATCGTGGTCGAGATCCTCAACTCCCTCTGCCTCCAGGGGCTGCAGAACATCGTGCTGGTGCTGGGGCATGGTGGCAGCGAGAACGACCGCGCCACGCAGGAGGCCGCCGAGATCTTCCTGCGCAATAACCCCCAGTTCCACGATCGCAATATCGCGGTCTATCGCTTCTGGTTGAACTCGCCGACTTGCGAGCGTGCCTTTAAGGAAGGCGACTTCCACTCGGGATGGTTCGAGACGTCAATGCTCCTCTACTGGGTGCCCGATCAGGTGCGTGATGAGTTTGTCCTCGACGAACCCGAGGTTGTGCAGATGATGCGCGAGGACCAGGACGCCTATCAGCTTAAGCGAAAGAACGTGGAGCACGACCTGGTGGTGCCGGCGGTCCGGCAGCACCCCGACATTAAGGTCGGCGTGATGGGCGAACCGGAGAAAGCGACGGCTGAGATCGGCCGGCAGATCACCGAGGAGGCCGTGGGCGGTCTGCTTGGTCTGATAAGTAAGATGCGCTCGGCGGGCGGCTGAACCTGACGGCCAGGCGTACACGATAGCGGCGCGGCCACAGTCGGCCGCGCCGCAGAGATCCGAGCGGATGGAAGTCACTCGACTTCTATCTTCTTCCCGGCCTCCTCCGGCTTCTCGCTCTTCTTCGCGTGGACCTCGAGCATGCCGTCGGTCAGCTTCGCGGAGACCTGCTCCTCATCAACCTGCGCGGGAAGCGGAAGCCGCCGCGCCCACGTGCCGTAGCGCAACTCGCGGCGGAAGTAGCCATCCTCTTCGACTTCCTCCTCCCGCCTGGTCTCGGCACGGATCAGCAGCGTGTTCTCCTGGATGTTGACCTCCAGGTCCTCCTTCTTCACGCCGGGCATCTGTGCCTTGACCACGACCTCGTCCTCCGTCTCGTAGACATCGACCGCAGGCCCGTAGTCGGCCTCATCTGAGATCTCCCCGGGCGTCGCGAAGAGCCGGTCGAGCTCGTCAAAGAGGTCGTGTGCCCGCATCATCGGGCGCATCAGCATCTGCGGCCTTTGTCGCCAGCGAATAAGAGACATCGTGTACCCCTCCTCTTTCTGATACAACCTGGTCTCGCACGTCGTACTTCACGCTGGATAATAGCGCATTAGTGTATGTCTGTCAAGGGGTTTACATCAATACTATCACCATGCCTTCATTCGGCGCTTGACAGTGCGCGGCGCACCACGAGTTGCCGGGAGACATCCTGTGCAGGCGTCGGAGGTGTCCGTGGCGAAGGACTCACTGGGGCGGATCGAAGAACGACAGATCGAGGCCGTCCGCCGGGGCGCGTATTGGTGAAAACAACCTGCCGATTCAGGTTGACCTGCGGGCGCTAATCGTGCATACTCTGCCGATAACGCAGTCTTCGGCTGCGAAAACATGACCTCATGTACGGCAGGGGGCGTGGTCCGGTTCATGCAGTAGCGAGATAGATGAAACCTGGCAGCCTGACAGGTGTCTACTAAGACAACAGAGGACCTACTGTAGACGGTCAATGGCCCATTCATCGGGCTGATTTGAAAGCATGCCGACATACAGGTTGGTCATAATCGGAGCTCTCCTTGCGGCTCTCTGCGGGGTACATGATTCGTACGCCCAGGGCAGCGGCGGGGGTAATGGGTTCTTCCTGGAGAGCATCGCCCAGGATGGGACCGAGGGTGGCAGCGCTCTCATACCGGACGCTAACGAGTATGAGATCGACCTGAGCCTGCCCTCGGGTATCAACCTGTACAGTTCCTTCAACCGCAGCGAAGTTGCGGACCGCGATCTTATCTTCAACACCGCCATCAGCGAGACGAGCAACACGGGCGTGACGCTCAGCCTCGGCTCGCGCACCTCAATGAGCTTCAGCCGGGAAGAAGCAACTCTCAGCGATGTGCTCCTCGACCTGCAGACACGCGACACCACTACGTCAATGTCCTTCAGCCAGGGCTTCGGCGGTGGCAGCAGTTCGGGCACCTTCAGCATGATGCGCTCGCTGCAGAGCGAAGAGGTTGGGACGCAGGAGGAACTGCGCACCCTGATCCAGTCCATGGCGCTCGACACCGGCCTCGGCGGCGGCGCACATCTAAGCGCCGGCTTCACGCAGAAGCAGTCGGAGGAATCGGCGTTCCGCCTCCAGGAGACCGGCTACAACGCCGACCTGAAGATGGCGCTGTCGGGCGGCGACGGTCTGGCGCACTACGATTATCTGCAGCGGCTGGTTGAGGGGCGGGGGCTGCAGCAGCAGCGGCTCGACGTCGTGGCGCCATTCGCCATCCACGGCGGAGTGCTGACCGCCGAGCATCATCTCGTGGAGAAGATCACGGACGAGCGCACCGAGATAGACCGAGAGACGAGCTTCGTCGTCCCCCTCGACCTCGTCCTCTCAGGTGCGCACGCGAGCTATCTGGAAATCACCAAGGTCCGCGATGACAATCGCGAGGAGAAGAGCACGCTTTCGTTCTTTGCCCCGATGCGGCTCCTGGGCCATGACGCGTCCATCGAGCACATCGCCACGGAGCTTGTGCGCGGCGAGAATGTGGAGGATCAGCGCATCATGCGTTTTGCCGCTGACTTCGGCGGCAGCAAGGGCCTCATTGAGCGCACCGAGACCATCAAGTCCACCGGCGACAGCGTCGAGCGCCGCGAACGGTTGCGCCTCCAGTCGCCCAGGGTTGATCTGATGAGTTGGATGAGCATTGATGCCAGCCAGGTGCGGGATGCGCTCGAGGGCGAGGAGACTTCGCGGCGGTCGCAGGTAGCGCTCAACTTCGACCCGTTTGAGCCCCTCGAGATCCGAGCCATCTACACAAAGCAGGAGTCGCCTGGCGAGGACGACCGGGTTGACCATGACATCCGGACCGCATTCAGGCTGTCGCCGAACTCGCAGCTCACCGGCAGCATCCTTGAGAAGCAGCAGGAAGACGGTTCGCCCGCGATAGTCCGCCATCTTGAGATGCAGCGACAGATTTCGCAGGCCGGGAACATGGATCTTCGGGTCGGCTACGCCTCCTACGGCGCACAGGAGGAGGATGCCGAACAGGGCATGGTGGCGGAGGTGAGTATCGGAGACGATTCCGACATCGGCCTGAGCGCCAGCTACGCGGAGTATGACGAGCGGAAGATGACGCAACTTGTTGAGCCCAGCACCAAGATCGAGTTGCGCGCCGGTGATCCCAGCGAGATCGGTCTGCGCGCGGGCTACCTCGGTCAGGCGGGGCGACCTGAGCCTGAGCGGTCGCTCGGCCTGGCGATGAACGCCTTCGACGGCGCGCTGCGCCTTGACTACATTCGCAATCCGCTCGACCCGCGCGGGCGCGACGTGATGGTCTCTGACGTCTACGAGTTGGCCTACAAGCGCACGATCCTCGGCTCCGTCTCGATGGACCTTGGCTGGCGCTACTACGTGCCTCGGGAGGTAGACCCTCTCGATCGCGATCACTTCTTCAAGCTGCAGCTTGACGGTGGCAATGTCAACGGCGGCGGCCTCATCGCTCTGAAGTACCTCTCCGGCCACTTCGTGCCCTATCCGCGCACCGGAGAGCCCCCCGCTTCGCTGCTCGACCTGACCTACGAGAAACGTTGGTCCGACGAGGGCCGCCTGTTGCTCAGCCTCTCGCGGGAAGAGCCGCCTCGCGACTCGATCGGCCTGGACGATAACTTCGAGGCGCAGGTGACATACCAGACGGCCTTCTAAGCACGCCGCCGGCGCCTGGCAGCGTGGCCCCTCCGTGCGAAGTGCGCTACACCACCTGACCATCCGGTCGCCACGGCTGTGGCGGCCATGCAGGATTCCCCGGCGCAGATCGCGCATATAGCAGCCACACTGTGGACAAGGAGGGGCCCGCGTGGAGTTCGATCTGCGAGACAGGATCGATGACCAGTACACCGTGCTGGAGAAATACCGGGGTGGCATGAGCGTCGTCTACATTGCCATCGACGAGTTCTCCAAAAAGCGCTTCGCCGTCAAGACGGTCAAGCAGGAGATGCTCGAGGACCGCACGGCGGTGGACCGTTTCGCGCAGGAAGCTCGCACCTGGATGAACCTCGGCAGGCATGAGCACATCGTCGAAGCCATCATCTACCGCGAGATTAAGGGCCAGCCTTTCCTCTTCCTTGAGTACGTGGACGGCTGCAACCTCGGCGAACTGATAGACAATGAGGACCAGCTATTCCCTCCGCAGGTGATAGACTACGCGCTGCAGGCCTGCGAGGGGATGCTGTACGTGCACAATGCAGAAGTCGGCCCCGGCGACAGCGGCGTCATCCATCGCGACCTCAAGCCCGCAAACATCATGATCGATCGCCGGGGACAGGTGAAGATCACCGACTTCGGGCTGGCGAAGGTCTATGGTGTCTCCACCCGGCTGACGGACGCGGGCATGGGCCTCGGCACGTACGTCTACATGCCGCCGGAGCAGTTCCTCGATGCCGCCTCCGCGGACCGCAGCTCCGACATCTACTCATTCGGAGTGGTCCTCTACCGCGCCATCACCGGCCAGTATCCCGTGCGCGGGGACAGCGTGGGCAAGCTCATCCACAACATCCTCGAGGCGGAGCCGCGCAGGCCGAGCGAACTGCGGCGCGGCCTGCCCGATGCGGTAGATGACCTCGTGCTGCGCTGCCTCGCGAAGAAGCGGGCGGATCGCTTCGAGGACTTCGGCGCCCTACACGGTGCATTGTTGCAGGTCCGCGAAGAGGTGGAGGAAGCCTTCGGCGATGCCGACGTCCTGCGCTGCGAGGTCTGCGGCTATCGCAGCACCTGGAAGTACCTCTCCTGCCCGATCTGCGCTGGAAGTATGCCCCCTCTCACGCATCGCAAGGAGGTGCAGGCCGTCGAGCCGCCAGAGGTGGAGGTCGAGCAGCGGCGTTCGACGCCAGAGGAGGTCGAGCGGGCGGGCTCCATGCTGCAGGAGGCGCTGGCCCTTCGCGAGGAGGGCAGGCTGCGGCCTGCGCTTGATCTGCTACGCAACGCTACGGAGTTGCGCCCGGATTTCGCCGAGGCGCGCGCCATGCTGGATGAAGTCGCTCTGCAGCTTGCCCGCAGCCGCGCCGATGAGCCGCAGCCCACGTACAACTGGCCGATGTATCGCGGGAACATCACGCGGTCCGGCTACACGCCCGAGGTGGTCCTTCCGCCGTTGGTCAGGCGCTGGCAGTTCGAGATCGGCTCGTGGGTGCTCAGTTCGCCCAGTGTCGCGAACGGTGTCGTCTATGTGGGCGCAAGGACCGAACGCGCCGGGAATGTCGGCCGGCTCTGCGCACTCAGTGCCAGGCGCGGCGAACTGGTCTGGGAGCTGGGCACCAGCTATGAGATCAACACCGGGCCGGCAGTCATCCGCGGCGAGCGGCTCTACGTCGGCGCTCACCGGCAACTCCTGTGCCTCGACGCTCGCAGTGGCAGTCGGGTCTGGGGACTGGTCGCGGACGATCTGGTGGAGACCAGCCCCGGTGTCAGCGGCCAGCGCCTCTACTTCGCCGACGCCTCCGGCACAGTCTACGGCCTCGCCCTCGACGAGCGGCGTGTGCTGTGGAAGACGCCCACGGGCATGCCGATCTTCTCATCGCCCTGCGTCTGGCACGGCAGCCTCTACATCGGCTCCAGCGACTATCTCGTCCGCTCGCTTGATGCCGAGACGGGGGCCATCCAGTGGGAGTTCGCCACAGGCGGCGAGGTCATCAGCACGCCGGCATACGCCAACGGCCTCGTCTACGTCGGCTCAGCGGACCACCGGCTCTACGCGCTCGATGCCACTACAGGCGCAAAACGCTGGGAGTTCCAGACTTCCGAGGAGATCCACAGCTCCGCGGCCATCTGCGAGGACCGGGTGATCTTTGGCTCGCGGGACGGGCGCATCTACGCGCTCGACGCGCGGAGCGGCAAACGCCTCTGGCACTTCGATACCGGCGACTGGGTGAACTGCTCGCCGACAGTCAGCGGCGGGACGGTCTACTGCGGCTCCCACGACGGCAAGCTCTACGCGCTCGAGATCGACAGCGGGGTGTGCGTTTGGGAATTTCAGACCGATGGCGAGATCGCCTCGTCGCCCGCTGCCTCACACGGTGCCGTCTACGTGGGCAGCAACGACGGGAGCGTCTACTGCTTCCGCTCGCGCGGGTAGATCATTTCACATAGGACGGGCTTTCGAGCCTGTCAACGTTGTTTGTTCGCAGGAAGCACGTGTGCGGGCGAGGGCGCCCGCATTACACAAGGGCCGCGGTTGACAGGCTGGAAAGCCTGTCCTACACGACATCTCCTACGCCGCCCTCCGGCAACCGGAAGTTCCTCCGCGGCTGCCAGCCCAGCACCTGCCGCGCATGTTCGATGGTGTACCATTCGGTGATCGTACGCGGGTCCAGCGTCCCGTCATCAATCCAGGCACCGATGCCGGGATAGAGTGCCTCCAGGCAGCCGCGCCGGTCGGCGAAGAAGTTCAGCGGGTCTATGCGCGACAGCGGGCTGTCGGCGGTGATGATGAACGTGTCCTGCCGAATTCGAGCATCGCACTCCAGCGCCGCGAGATGTGCCCGCGCGACATCGCGTACTTCCACCATGCACGAGAGCAGGCGCAGCGTCGCGGGGAACTCAACGCTCTCGTCGCAGATGAAGCCGGGGCGGAGGATGATGGTGCTCAGACCGTGGCGGGCGCTGGCAAAGCGGCAGATCTGCTC
>LSQX01038715.1_pt1 | contig 11592 bp, 12 predicted proteins | sample 654561 | NCBI WGS metagenome assembly LSQX01 (sample SAMN04489861, study PRJNA283612) | anaerobic digester metagenome | isolation source: 4 biogas reactors fed with cattle manure at either 37C or 55C with and... | place: Denmark: Kongens Lyngby | collected 2014 | reverse complement strand
ATCTGGGTGATCTTGGCATCGCGCATCATCTTTTCGACAGGATATTCTTTCATGTAGCCATATCCGCCGAATACCTGAACGGCGTTTGTCGTGACCTCCATCGCCACATCGGACGCCCAGCATTTCGACATCGCCGAATAAGCGGTAACTTTATCGTTGGGATTGGAGTCGATCCATCTTGCCACGCTGTAGACCAGCGCACGGGCGGACTCGACCTTCATCGCCATATCCGCCAGCATAAATCTCAAGCCCTGGAACGCTGATATGGGATGGCCGAACTGGACACGTTCGCGGGAGTAATCGACCGCCAGCGACAAAGCTCCCGATGCAATCCCAAGCGCCTGCGCCGCAACGCCCGGCCTGGACTGGTCGAACGTTTTCATAGCAGTGAAGAAACCCGTCCCGCGCCTGCCAAGCATATTCTCTTTGGGAATCCGACAATCCTGGAAAATCAGTTCGCTGGTTGCGGAAGCGCGTATTCCCATTTTGTCTTCTTTTTTGCCGAATGAGAAGCCCTGCGTGCCCTTCTCAACCACAAAACACGACAAGCCTCTAGGGCCGCGGTCGGGATCGGTTATAGCAAATACGGTATAAATATCCGCCTCGCCGCCGTTAGTGATCCACTGTTTGGTGCCGTTGATGATATAGCTGTCCCCATCTTCGATCGCCCTTGTCTGCAGGCCGGCCACGTTTGAGCCTGCGTTAGCCTCCGTCAGGCCGAATGCCGCGATTGTGCCGTCGGCAATCCTCGGAAGCCATTTTTCTTTCTGTTCCTCCGAGCCGGATACGAGGATGGGAAACGTGCCCAATCCCGTCGCCGCAAACGCGAGGGATATTCCTCCGTCTACCTTTGACAGCTCCTCGGTGACGATGCACATATTCATAATGGGACTATCCCCTGCCATTCCGCCGTATTTCTCGTCGATAAATACACGGAAGATGTCAGCAGCAGCCATATCCTTAACGACCGGCCAGGGGAATTCGTTGGCCTCATCGTAATGCGCACTAACCGGTTTAATTTTCTTCTCCGCCAAATCCCTGGCGACATCTTTCATAAATATCTGCTCTTCAGTCAGGAAATAATCCATCTGGTTTGATGCCCTCCTAAAATCGGGTTCCCAAAAGGGTCCGAACACGCGCACAAGCGCCTGTTACTCCTATGTCGGTTCGCCGTCAAAGCCTGTCTTTCCTTCACATTGCTGTAATTGTATAAATCATTATGTTTTTGGTTTTAACCGCTGCCTGCCGGGGAAATGTGCAATACAAAACAAATCGGAGGTGACCAAAATGCCTGTCGACCCTGTCTGCGGGATGAATGTTCCCGAAGAGCACATGGCCGTGTGCACCACCTATAAAAACAAACACTACTGCTTTTGCAGCGATGTATGCAAAGAGGAGTTCGACTATGACCCGGAGATGTATGTGGCAGATGAGGAGGCTGCTATGGAAAGCGAGGACGCGCTCTGATTGCGGCGTTTGATGACGGATAATATCATCAACGGAAAACTGGCAGCAAACTATTAAGCCGATGGCAGCAGGGTGGCGACGCATTTTGCCGTCGCGGATCAATCTATCACGCAAGCGACAATCAATTCGGATTGGCGGGCTGTTGCTCCGGGATTACGAGAGATATTTCCCCTGGCTTAACGAAGCCCTGCTTGCGAGCCGCCTGGACAATGCCGCTCCGGGTTTTTATACCTGTCAGTTGGCGTCGGAGCCTTTCGTTTTCCTCGTGCAGGGCGTTGTATTGGGAGACGATGCGGTCTTTGTCGCGCTGCTCGGTTTTGATCAGCTTCAACGGACGCATTGCCTTGTTGAAGACCCAGATGCCGACAACAGCCACAACCGCAAAAACCAGTACCCTGGCAATGGCCGGAACGATTTTTTTTGGAGTACGCTTGCGCTTTCTGAGCGGGCTTTTTGTCCTGATTTTAGTCCTGGTAGAACGAGATGCGTTCACCGGGCTGACCTCCTTGTCTGCTGATGTCCAATACTACCGCAGCGCGTGTTTGTTGTCAATGCATTTTCGGGTAGTATTTGCAGTTCGGCAGGTGCAAACCAGGTGCATGTCTAAGAGATATAGTAGAAAAAAACAAAAAAATCGAATGGAGGCAATATTTTGAATAAGCCGGCCGCAGTAGTGCGCAGGGATATTATTGCAAGCTCAGGTCCCAGCATCTACGGCATCTCGCGAATGGATAAAGTCAGGTCCCCCCAAAATGAGATGTTCACGTTCCTTGGGGTATGTGATGGAATCGCTTATGTGGAACGAGATGACAAGACCAGGGGCAAAGCTTTCGAAGAGATTGACAGCGAACTTTTCGCAAAATGGAGGAAGGTGCAGACATAGAGGAACTTATCGTAATACGGCACGGCGAACCTGACCATTTAATAAATAATCTAACCGGAGGGTGGACAGACAGCCACCTGACCGAACTCGGTCAAAAGCAGGCTTTGCTGACCGGGCAATGCCTGTCGGAATTGATCGGCGATCGGCCTTTTGGTTTTTATGCGAGTGATCTGTCGCGCGCGATTGAAACTGCAGAACTGATCGCTAAATCCCTGCCGATCAAGCCCGCGCTGGCTCCGGGGCTTCGTGAGCTTAACAATGGGATTGCGGCGGATATGCCCAATGACGAGGCCGCAAAGATTGCCCATCCGATCACCGATCCGCTGGTGGACTGGGTTCCATATCCGAACGCAGAAAACTGGCGGCAGATGTCGGAAAGAGTGGTTGGTTTTCTCGAATCCATCAAGGACAGCCACGGCCTGGCGGTTTTGGTGATGCATGGAGGGTCGGCGAACGCAGCGATATGCTGGTGGCTTGGCCTTGGCATAGGACAGACAAATATAGCGTTCGAACTCGACCCTTGCAGCATCAGCCGATTCAATGTTAATCGATGGAAAGAACGCAACATAGTGAAGATCAACGACACTGCACACCTGTGATGATCGTGTTCTAAGCGGCCGTGCCGGAAATAGACTGCTGCTATCTTGCGGGCAATGCTGTGTCTAGTGCGCACTGCCTCAGTTTGATTGAGTCGAATCACATACGGCAATTCCGATCAGGGCTGTCCGGGTTGCCGTATGTCGATCATTCTGGCTAGACAGGGCTGCTTTCCGAGCTTCCTACGTCAACAAGGCCAAGGACCGCCGCCCGGCGCATAGCCTGTACTCGATTTGATACTTCCAGTTTTTCGTAAATCTTGGTTAAATGATAGTCAACAGTGCGCTTGCTGCAAAACAATGCAAATGCCACTTCGCGAGAACTCTTTCCTTCTAATACAAGGGATAATACCTGAGTCTCCCGCTTGGTAAGTTTTACAGTTCTATCTTTGCGATTGTTATCCGCTCGCTCGATTGCCACGAAGCTACTCCTTTCATCACCGCGCCGCTATCTTCGCGACAACGGCCACGACTGCACCTTATGTATCTTATAGATGCTGGAACGAACTCGTGGGGAGCCTATCCCCATAATGGGCTGAGCAGCGCTGATGCCAAATAGAGCGGAAGGCTTTTAGTATATTACATATAATAGAAAGCTTTCCTGCTCGCAATTCAAGAGTATTGTGATGCGGATATGGCTATCAGCATTGGGCGCTGCGACAGCCTGCGAGACCGAAGATAGTTTTTGACAGTTGATCGGATCGATCAATCTGCCTGGCCGCCAGGGCCTTATAACCTCCCAGTTTTGATTCCGACTGTTGTCCGCCCATCCTTTCAGCGGGCCGGAATCTTCCGAGACCAATCCTCTGCCTCTTGTCTTCTTGACTACCGAGGAACCCAGCATAATTACTGGTATTGTATTCGCAGTATAACCCAAGAAAATGGGCATGTCAAGGAATGAAATACAGAAAAATCAACGAGATTTACGAGGCTGGCTGCCCGCTTTTGCCGGATTATTGCCCTTGACTTGGCTGTCTGCTGCGCAATATAATGTGGTCGGTAAATGAGAGTCCAAATGGCACACTCCTCCTCCTCAAGATCAGTCACAGGCAAGGCTAGCTCATCTACGTCCGTAACCCGGTCGCTGGATACGGAAGCCCAGTTCGTCAAGGGAGTCGGTCCGCGATTGGCGACTGTGCTGAAAAAGCTCGACATTCATACCGCAAAAGACCTGCTTTATCATATCCCGCGCCGCTATGAGGACCGAACTCACTTTGCCAGAGTCGCATCATTGCAACACGGGGAAACGGCCACAATATGCGGGACCGTGCTGACTGCCGATAACGTCCACACCAGAGGCAAACTGGTGCTGACCAAGGTAGTGGTGGATGATGGCAGCGGGTGCATTGTGCTGACCTGGTTCAATCAGAAATATCGCAAAGAGCAGTTCAATAAGCTGCGGGGCAAAGAAATAGTGGCCTATGGGACGGTGCAGGGAGGCAGATGGGGAGTCGAAATGGGTTCCCCGGAAGTTGAGATATTTTCCGATGAGGAGGACTCGCTATCCAGCCTGCGCATAGTGCCGGTGTATCCGCTGACCGAAGGCGTCTTTCAAATCAATTTGCGAAAGATCATCGCGGGCGCGCTGGATTTGTATGCGGAGTTGCTCGAAGATGCGCTGCCCGAAGAGCTGCGCAAACGGCTCGGACTGATGGATATTCAAAGCGCAATTCGCAACATCCACTTCCCTGAGGACGATGAAAAAAAAGAGGCTGCGCGCAAACGACTGGTTTTTGAGGAGTTGTATGTGCTGCAACTGGCGCTGGCGATGAGAAAACGCGGCATTGAGGCTCCCGGACGGGGAATCGCATTCAGCATCCCGCCGAATTTCGACAAGGAACTCCAGGAACTTCTGCCATTTGATCTGACCGGCGCACAGAAGCGGGTTATCGGAGAGATCGCCGCCGATATGTCACGTCCGACGTGCATGAATCGACTGCTGCAGGGAGATGTCGGCTCCGGAAAGACCGCTGTCGCACTGGCCGCGATGCTTATTGCTGTGAAAAATGGCTACCAGGCGGCGTTGATGGCCCCTACCGAGATATTGGCCGAGCAGCATTATCTGGGAATATCGGATCTGCTGGGCGAACATGATTTGATGGGGATTCGAACGGATATGCTAACGGGCAGCCTCAAAAGCAAACACCGTCGAGAAGTTGGGGAACGGGTGGCGTCCGGGCAGACTCAGATTGTGATAGGTACCCATGCGCTGATTCAGGAAGGCGTTGAGTTTCGCAATCTTGGGCTGGTGATAGTGGATGAGCAGCACAGGTTCGGGGTGATGCAGCGTGCGGCTCTTATGGAGAAGGGCCTTATGCCGGATATGCTGGTGATGACGGCGACTCCGATCCCCAGAACTTTGACTTTGACTGTCTATGGAGACCTGGATATATCTATTATCGACGAACTGCCGCCCGGCAGAAAGCCCGTTAAGACACACTGGAAGCAGGTCGGCGAACGAAAAAAAGTCTATGCAGCGGTGCGAACTTTGATCGATCAGGGCAGGCAGGCTTATGTGGTGTGCCCGTTGATTGAGGAGAGCGAAAAGCTTCAGGCTCAGGCCGCGACAGAGCTTGCCGTATATCTGCAGACGGAGGTATTCGGCGACCTGAAAATAGGATTGCTGCACGGCGGAATGAAGGCCGATGAAAAAGATGCGGTGATGAAATCGTTTCGCGCCGGGGAGATACATATTCTGGTATCGACAACGGTGATTGAAGTTGGAGTCGATGTGCGTAACGCGACCGTTATGGTGATAGAGGATGCGGACAGATTTGGCCTTGCGCAGTTGCATCAACTTAGAGGACGTGTGGGACGTGGCGACGAACAGTCATATTGTGTTATGATTTGTGAGGGAAACAGCCAGGACTCTATAACGCGAATGACTACGATGGCGACAACCAACGATGGATTTGTCATAGCCGAAGAGGACCTGAAGCTGCGCGGGCCGGGTGAGTTTTACGGGACAAAGCAAAGCGGCCTGCCCACACTTACCATAGCTGACATATTTCGAGATGTTCCGATACTCGAGATTGCCCGAAAAGAAGCGTTTGAAACGATTGAAAGAGACCCGGACCTGTCCGGCGAAGCATTCGCTGGATTGCGCCGGGATCTGTTGAAAAAATACGAGGCTTTGGAGCTGGTTGCAGTGAGTTGAGTTGGACTCGTATTATTCTGCGCCGCTGTATAATTGAAAATGAAAGCTATTTATCCGGGGTCTTTTGATCCAGTTACAAATGGGCACATAGACATTATCGAGCGGGCGGCCAAGCTCGTCGATAAGCTGGTCGTCGCGGTGGCTATGAACCTCGAAAAGGAAGCTATGTTCGAAACGCAGGAAAGAGTCGATCTTCTTCGTCAGGCATGTAGACACTTAGCGAATGTTGAGGTAGACTATTTCCACGGTTTGACAGTCAGCTATGCCCGCAAGCACGAGGCGCGGCTTATAATTAAGGGGCTGAGGGCGGTTTCGGATTTTGAGTTTGAGCTTCAGCAGGCCCTTATGAACAAGCGACTTGATGACGGAATCGAAACGATGTTTATGATGACCAGCGCGGAGTATTTGTTCCTTAGCTCCAGTATGGTCAAGCAGCTTGCTATGCTGGGAGCTTCTGTGACAGGGTTGGTCCCGGACGGGGTTGAAAAGCTGTTGTTGGAAAAAACAAAATTAATGCAGCGTTGATATTGCTGGTGGCCATCGTTAAGCAGGGTTGGCCATGCTTCTGAATCTAAATGTTTAAGCAGGGAGGGCACAAAAAATGAGTGATGAGCGAATGGTGGTGCAAAGATCCTCTTATATGAGCGGCAGAGGTTCTCAGGAGGATATACTGAAGCTGCTGGATAGTCTGGAAGAGTTGGCGGAGAATTCATATTCTCTGTTTGGGAAAGCCTGGGGAGTGGATCTCGAGGAGTTCCATATGCTCACCAATAAGGTGCGCGCGTCGCTGCCCGATGAGGTTCGACGTGCAACCAGGGTTGCCAATGACTCCGATAAAATCGTATCGGCTGCTAAAGAAGAAGCGAACATTATAGCCGAAAAAGCAATTGACGAGGCCAACAGGGTGGTTGAAGAAGCCAGGCAAATGGCCGCCAAACTGATCGATACCAGCGAGATCAATCGCCTTGCCAAAGCACAGGCGCAGGATATAATGGCCAATGCGGAAGCCTCGGCGCGTGAGATTCGACGAGGCGCGGATGAATATGCCCGCGACGTGCTTGCTGCGATGGAAAACCACCTTGCCAATGTGATGGGAGCTTTGCAAAAAGGCAGAGAAAAACTGGAAGTGCGGATAAGCTCTCAACAGCCTGTAGAGGCCGCTATTCCGGCAGGACGCGGTATTAGAAGGTAGTTTGTTTACGTAATAACGTCACAGTATGGAGACATCGAAGATGCCCGATATGAGGTGGCGGCTTTCGAGTCGCCACCTTGTCTTGTGTCGGCAGGGATAATGGAAACGATGTTAATGTCATCGGACTGATGTCAGGGAGTAAGAAATGTCAAAGGTGATGGAAACAGTCTTCAGCAAGGCAAAAGCCGCACAAAAGCGGATTGTATTGCCGGAAGCTGATGATGTCAGGACCGTGGCTGCGGCCCGCAAGATTCTGGACATGGGATTGGCTCAGGTCGTGCTGGTGAGTGAGGAAGACAAGATTGCCGCAGCGAGCAAGGAAGCCGGAGTGGACGTTTCCGGGTGTCGGATTGTTGACCCGGTAAAATCGCCGTTGCGAGATGAGTATGCCAAAAGCTTTTATGAGCTTCGCAAATCAAAGGGCATAACCGAGCAGATGGCTTATGAGATTGTGGCGGATCCGCTTCATTTTGGATGTATGATGGTTTTGTCAGATGAAGCCGATGGGCAGGTGTCGGGCGCAACGCACTCGACTTCGGATACGGTGCGGCCTGCTTTGCAGATTCTGAAAACGGCTCCGGGCTGCAAGCTGGTGTCCTCATTTTTCGTTATGATTGTCCCGAACTGCGAATACGGCGAAGATGGCGCCTTTATTTATGCCGATTGCGGGCTGGTGATGAACCCGGACTCCGAGCAACTGGCCGAAATTGCTATCCAAAGCGCAAAGACGATGAAATCTCTGCTGGGCTTTGAGCCAAGGGTAGCTATGTTGTGTTTTTCGACCAAGGGCAGCGCGTCCGACCCGATAGCGGACAAGGTTATCGAGGCTACGAAAATAGCTAAGGAGCGGGCGCCGGACGTGTTGATTGACGGCGAACTTCAGGCCGATGCGGCTCTTGTGGATTGGATTGGGCAGGCAAAAAGCCCTGGCAGTTCGGTTGCGGGCAGGGCGAATGTTTTGATTTTCCCCGATCTTAACGCGGGCAATATATGTTATAAACTGACGGAGAGGCTGGCTAAGGCTGACGCTTATGGCCCTGTTCTGCAGGGAATCCGCAAGCCCGTAAACGACCTCTCGCGAGGCTGCAACGTGGATGATATTGTGAATGTGAGTGCGATTACCGCGGTGCAGTCTATCGGGTGCTAGGAACTCGAATTTCGATTTGCGATAAATAAAATAAGAATAAAGGTGTTGAATTGAAGATATTGGTTCTCAACAGCGGCAGTTCGTCGCTAAAGTATCAGTTGATCGATTCTGAAACGGAAGAAGTGCTTTCGAAGGGTTTGGCTGAACGCATCGGAGTCGTGAGCGGCGGAGGCAGAATAATGCACGAGTCGTTTTGCGGCGAGGTCGTATTGGACGTCGAAATGGCAGACCATGAGCAGGCTATGGAGCATGTCTTTGAGCTGCTGACCAATGCAAAATGCGGGGCGGTGGCAAGCGTGAGCGAGATTTCAGCGGTCGGCCATCGCGTTGTGCATGGCGGGGAGAAATTCGTTCAGCCGACGCTGGTTGATGAGGTCATCGTCGAAGAAATCGAACAACTCAGCCAACTGGCTCCGCTGCATAACCCGGCAAATGTCAAGGGAATACGCGCGTGCATGCATAAGATGCCGAATGTGCCGCAGGTTGCGATTTTTGATACGGCCTATCACTCGACTATCCCGGACTATGCCTACATCTACGCCCTGCCCTACAAATTTTATGAGAAATACGGCGTGCGGAGATATGGTTTTCATGGCACTTCGCACAAATATGTAACCAGGCAGGCTCAGAAAAAGCTTGCGGAGCAGGGATTGGAGCCGGATAAGACGCGGATCATCACCTGTCACCTCGGTAACGGCAGCAGTCTGGCCGCTGTGCTCGGAGGCAAAGTCGTCGACACCAGCATGGGAATGACTCCCGCTGAGGGTCTGGTAATGGGTACCCGCGCCGGGGATCTCGACCCTGCCATATTGGTATTTCTTGCCAAGGAGTTGCGCGCCATACCCAATGAGATTGACGACATTATCAACAAGAAGAGCGGCCTGCTGGGCGTGAGCGGTGTATCGAGCGATATGCGCGATATAGAAAAGGCGACCAGTGAGGGCAACTACAGGGCCAGGCTGGCTCTGGAGCTGTTCTGCTACAGGATCAGGAAATATATCGGCGCATATTCGACGGCTCTGGGCGGCCTCGACGCCATTGTGTTCACAGGCGGCATTGGCGAAAACAGTTGCGAAGTCAGAGAGCGCGTCTGCAAGGGCCTGGAGTTTTTGGGAATAAAGATAGACGAGGAAAAGAACAAAACCCTGCGCGGCCCTGCGGATATAAGCGATCCGTCGGCCGCGACTAGGATATATTTGATTCCCACTAATGAAGAGCGAATGATTGCCAGAGAGACCGTTGAACTGTTAAATAACGGGCAATAGACGACGTAAATAATCTGCATATCGGGTTTATGAGGCGGATATTTCGTTGTTTGCGCTACAAAAACACGCTTGGCGACGGCTCAAAGAGTTATTGCGGTTCCGGAGGCTTTTACGTACTTCGGGGTTTGTGGTAAAATGGGCAGACGCTTGATGAGTATGACTCGGTGTGGGGGTGAGATATGAGGCTGGACCTTGGCGAAATCGCTGCCCACCTGGGCAAGCGCATCAAATATAGTTTGAATGAAGGCCCGATAGTCGATGATGAAAGCGGCTTAAAGTGCGTTGAGCCTGTAACCGGGGAGGTTGCATTCAGCAATACCGGCCAGACTATCGATGTTCGCGGCAAATTTCAAACCGTGGTCGAACTTGAATGCGGCAGGTGCTTGAAAGCCTACAGGATGCCGGTTGAGTCGGATGTCGAGGAAGCTCTGCCGTTGGAAGGCCAGCCCTGGGCGCCGACTGTCAGTGAATCGGTGGACGATGAAACGCCCGATGAAGAGGCTGAGCCGCTGTTTGTGGATAATGTTTTCGATCTTGACGAGTATTTGCGACAGTCTATACTGGTCAATGTGCCAATAAAGCCGCTGTGCGATGAGGTCTGCAAGGGCCTTTGTCCGCAGTGCGGTAAAAATCTGAACGACGGATCATGTGACTGCACGGTTGAACCAGACGAGTCGCCGTTTGGAGCATTGAGATCGTTGTTCAAAGATGAACTGGAAAGTTAGAGCTGCGAGCCAAGAGCTGCGTTGAGCAGTTTCCGATTGTCGGCTTCTTGCTTCCGATCAGGAGAACTAAATGCCTTTACCAAAAAGACGACACTCTAATCAGAGGACGCGACTTCGCCGGACTCATTATAAGCTGAGCTTGCCGGGAGTTTCTGAATGTCCTCGCTGCCACGCACCGGCGCTTTCTCATCATGCCTGCCCATCCTGCGGCTACTATAAAGGCCGCCTTGTGGTCTCAGTCAAAGAGAAGCATAAGAAGGGAACCGATTAACATTGTCGCCGCACGACGCTGAGGTAGCTCAGGGATGATTATAGCCGTCGATGCGATGGGCGGTGACTATGCGCCTTCCGAGATAGTGAAGGGCGCTGCTCTCGGCAGTAAGAATCACGGCGTTGATGTGATCCTGGTCGGAGATGAGGCCAGGATCAAATCCTGTTTGCCGCCTGATCTCAGCCGATCGAGCAGGGTCGAGATTAAGCACGCCTCCGAGATAATCGGCATGGACGAACATGCTTCCGCCATTCGCACGCGCAAGGATGCCTCCGTTGTGGTTACGGCATCGCTTGTTAAGGAAAACAAAGCTGATGCGATGGTGTGTGCAGGCAATACCGCAGCGGCGATGGCCGTCGCGGCTCTTCGACTGGGCCGCATTGCGGGAATAGACCGCCCTGCCATCGCCAGCGTTATGCCAAGTCCGGGCGGCGGAACCGTGATGCTGGACGCGGGAGCGGTAGTGAACTGCTCTTCGGAGAACCTTAGACAGTTTGCCGTTATGGGCAGTATTTATGCGGACAAGGTCCTGTCGATAGCCAATCCGCGCGTGGGGTTGCTGTCGGTAGGAGAGGAAAAATCCAAGGGCAACGACGTTATTAAGGCCGCTCATGAGGCCATAAGCTCGACATCGCTGAATTTCATTGGCAATGTCGAGGGTTGCGACCTGTTTTCCGGTCGAACGGATGTGGTGGTGTGCGATGGGTTTGCGGGGAATGTGGCTCTGAAGACTGCCGAAGGGCTGGCAGGCTATATAGAAAGACTGATTAAAGAGGAGCTGCACGCCCATCCCCTCGCCTATATCCCTCTTGCAATGCTTAAACCGTTTTTGGGACGAATTAAGAAGAATCTCGACTACAGCGAATATGGCGGAGCGCCGCTGCTTGGG
>LSQX01029137.1_pt1 | contig 11592 bp, 6 predicted proteins | sample 654561 | NCBI WGS metagenome assembly LSQX01 (sample SAMN04489861, study PRJNA283612) | anaerobic digester metagenome | isolation source: 4 biogas reactors fed with cattle manure at either 37C or 55C with and... | place: Denmark: Kongens Lyngby | collected 2014 | reverse complement strand
TCAAATTATAAACAACAAAATTCAGAAAAATATATGAGAAAACAAAATTATTTTGAAAAACAGTTCTTTTTTCCGATTAAATTGATTTTTAGTAAAAAATTTATTTTTTATGAATATTTATTAATTCCTTGATAATCAAAAGTTATGGATTTAATCCTATATTTTGCGCAAAAGTTTTATTGAATTTAGAGGTTGGGAAATTAAAAAAATATCGTATCTTGCACTCCATTATAGTTGAAATTATATAATTATTATTAATAGATTGATCTATGAAACAGCCATATATGATAAATCTTAAACTCAAGAGAATGATTAATGGCGTGTTCNNTGTTCCATACGACCTTAGTGTTAAAATATAAAATATAACCGTATGAAAAAAATAATTTTTGTACTTTTTTTGTTTGTAATCGCTACTTTGCACGCATTTTCTCAAACCGGGATTAGAGGTGTTGTCAAAGTAGAGAATTCAGAAGAACCCTTACCTCGAACTACGGTAACGGTAATGCAGCAAAATTTTTCCGCCAATACCAATGCCGCGGGTGAATTTGTAATTACATTTTTGGAGCCGGGTGAAGCAGATGTTCAGTTTTCCAGGTCCGGCTACCTGCCCAGAATAGTTTCTGTAACTATCGTAGAAGGCGAAGAGACCGATTTGGGGGCTGTGTACCTGGAAGTGGATGTGCAAGAAGAAGCCCGTCAAGAGGCTATTTTGCAATTGACAGAATCCGATTTCAGCGAAGATGAAGGAAGAGCATCGCAAAGTATCTCCGGAAGTTTATCCCGCGGAGATGTTTATCTCTCACAGACATCGTTCAGTTTCAGTCCCATGCGTTTTCGCTTGCGGGGATATGAGCAGGAATTTGAATCCACCTATATTAATGGTGTCCATTTCAATACGCTCGACCGAGGCGGATTTAATTATTCAAGCCTTGGCGGTTTGAATGATGCCATGCGAAACAAAGACATCGTTGTGGGATTGGAGTCAAACTCTTTCAGTTACGGAAATTTGGGAAGTAACGTGAACATTATCAACCGAGCAAGTGTATTTGCGGCAGGAACAAAAGTGAGCGCTTCCTACACAAACAGAATGTACAAGCTTCGCGGGCAGGCTACCTATGCTACGGGAGTTTTGCCGAATGGTTGGGCATTTGCCGCTTCCGGGCTGTTCAGATGGGCGGATGAAGGAATTTCACAAGGAACATTCTACAATTCTGCCGGCTATTTTCTTGCTGCCGAAAAGATTTTCAATCCGCGTCACAGCCTTTCGCTCGTTACTTACGGCGCTCCTACACAACGAGCTCAACAAAGCGCAACCACACAAGAAGCTTACGACTTGACCGGGTCAATTTATTACAACACTTATTGGGGATATCAAAATGGGAAAAAAAGAAATTCGCGCGTAGTGAAGACTTTTGACCCGACAGCTATTTTAACACATGACTTCAAAATCGACGACAAACAACGTCTTCGTTCGGGGATTGCATTCCATTATAGCCACTACAGCAATTCGGCACTCGCTTTTTACAATGCTCCGGATCCGCGACCCGATTATTACCAATACATGCCAAGTTTCCAAAATCAAGCGGCTGACTCGGCTGCAATAGCCGACATGTGGCGTTTTGAAAAAGGGAAACCGGTCTATCCGAATATTTCACAGGTAGATTGGCATGCGTTGTATGATGCAAACCTTCGGAATAACGTCTCCAATCCGAATGGTACGGCAAAATACGTAGTCGAGAGACGTCATAGCAATTTGATGGAAACTGCCTTTAATTCCAACTATACCAATCAGTTGACACGGATACTGAAACTGACTGCCGGCGTGGAAGCCAAAATAGCGAAAGACATGAACTACAAAACCATGGATGACCTACTTGGCGGAAATCAATGGATCGATATCGACCAATTCGCGGAACGTGATTTGACCGGAATTTTGGAAGGCATGTCGGATGATGTGATTCAAAACGACCTGAATAATCCGAATCGGGTGATTAAAAAAGGAGATAAGTTTGGCTACAATTACGATATCAATGTTTTACACACAAGCGGATATTTGCAGAATGAATGGAATTGGAACAAATTAGAACTGAATTACGCTGCAAAAGTGACTTACACCCAATTCAATCGGGTGGGGCATATGAGAAACGGACGTGCGCCTGAAAACTCCTTCGGTGCAAGTAAAGTGCTCTGGTTTTTTGATCCATCGCTGAAAGCGGGAGCTACTTACAAGCTTGATGGCAGAAACAGAATCACTGCGAACGTCTTAGCTGAAACTCGCGCGCCACTGCCTTACGGTGCGTATGTGTCTGAGCGGATAAAAGATACGCATGTGCCGAATTTGACCAACAGACAGATTTTATCGTATGATTTGAGCTATGCGTTTTTATATCCTTTCATACGAGGTAAAATAGCTGCATTTCAAACTCACATCAATCGTTCTACTGAAAGTCTGGGATACTATGATGATGAAGAACGCACCTTTATCAACTACCTGCTCTCAGATGTAAACAAGGTTTATAGAGGAGTGGAAGTCGGTGTGACGGTAAAACTAAACACAAACTTTTCCGTTTCGGCAGCCGGTACTTATGCCGATTATCGCTACACGAACAATTCAACAGGTACATTGAGCTTTGAAAACGGAGCTCAACCTGATAGGACTAATTTATTGGTACTTACCAAAAATCTAAAAATCAACACCGGACCTCAAACCGCGTTTAATGTAACCCTGGATTATTTTCACCCGAAAATGTGGTTTGCAGATATTACGCTCAATTATTTTGATAATAATTTCCTTGATTTCGCTCCAAGTCGTTTCACAGCAGTTAATTACGGTAATGTAAACGGAGATTTTTACCAACAAGATAATCTAAATTATGTGTGGAAAAAATCTTTGGATGAGAACGGAAATTTCAGCGAAAGTAAATTCACCGAACTAATGAACGACAAAAACTTCAAGAGTACCTGGGGACTTGCTGAAGACCAATCCATAGAGTGGGGGCGATACGGAGGACTTGTCAGAGAAAAGGATAAAGACGGCAAAGTAACCCGTTTGGCAATGAGTGAAGTGCGTCAAAAATTAGGCGTGCAAGAAAAACTCAAAGCCGGTTTCTTGGTAGATGTTTCGGTCGGGAAACTGATTTACCTGAAAGACAGGCGGTCACTGAATTTGAACCTGAGTTTAAGCAATATTCTGAACAATACGAATATGATTACAGGTGGATTCCAGCAAGGACGTATTCCGATTGATGCGGGTACAAAGCAGATTGACACGTCAAGATTGAATTATTTCCCCAATAAATATTACTATGCCTGGGGCTTTAACTTGTTTTTCAATATAGGTTACAAATTTTAATTCTAAACCCTTTAATTTTCTCAAGAAATGAAAACGAAATATTTAATATTACCCCTATTAGTCGCAGTTTTAAGCTTGGTTTCTTGTGCACAAACCGATTTTGAAGCGATGCCGCTCACAGAGCTGACGGATGCTGAGAGATGGACTGCGAATTACTCGGTAGAAGATTTAATCCATGATTTCTCACAAGGTGAAAGCGAATATCCGGTTCGTCCAAACAGTGGTGATCAAGATCTATTTAGAGTAAATACGATTCCTAAAGATGGTACACCCATTATCATTTCGGGACGCGTGGTATCAAGCGATATAGAAGGAAATGTGTATAAAAGTCTTTTTATACAAGATGTTACTTCTGCCATGGGACTTAAAATTTCAATCAACGTATCAAGTTCTGCAGCTGTTTTTCCTGTCGGACAGTTGATACATATTCGTTGCAATGGACTTGTATTAGGTAAATACGGAGATTTATTCCAATTAGGAACATTGTATTACAATAATCACAGCGATATACCAAAAAGAGGATATGAGCCGGGAAGAATTCCGTATCCAATTCTCAAAAATCATATTCAATTGGACGGGCTACCCGACAAAAGCAAATTAGTGATTACCGACATGACTATTTCTGAAATCAAATCGTCAGACATGTCGGTACATTCGAAATTAGTTCGGATTAAAGACGCGAATTTTACGGGATATGGCGAAATAAATTTCAATAGAGCTCTGCTCAAAGAAAATGAGAAGTTTTTCGGGCGTCCAAAACCGAGCGTGACGGGAGTTCCTATCTCTCGTGAAATAGAGGATGCCACCGGTACTATCAATATTGCCACAAGTGAATATGCCAAATTTGCCACTTCGCCGCTGCCGGAACCATCCGTAAAAGGCGACATTGTACTACTTGTAGGATGGTATAGAGATAATGCACGCTATGCCGGTTCTTGGCAAATGACGCTCAATTCGTTGAGCGATTTGGGCACAGGATTTGATGCTTATTTAGAGTCGATAAATTACAAAAGATAAGTTTTAATCACTTAGAAATCAAATAGATATATAGCATTTTGAAATTAATATCATAAACTAACCAAAAGAAATAATAAAATGAAAAAAAGCTTTTTATTGAGTGTTTTAGCTGTAATTATATTATTCGGATTTGCAGCTTGTAACAACATAGACGAACCTAAACCCGATAATGGGAATGGAAATGGTAATGGTAACGGAGAAGGCGAAGTAGCTGTTCTTTATAAAGAAAGCTTTGGTAATGCTGCTACAGCTGCGCCTTGGCCGGCAGTTGCCGATTACACCGGATTCAAAAAAGAAGGCCTCGGAGCTGAAAAGGTAACTTACACTTCTCAAGGTGGATTAGTTACCATTCGCAGCAATCAAGCATCGAAAGATTACGAAGGAGCTTCAGGCGAATGCAACGCAATGGCTGCTGCAGGCGGTGCAAGTCTTATAATTAATGACATCGCAACTTGTGGAGCCACAAATCTTTCGTTATCATTCGGAAGTATTGTAGTTAGTGACACGCTGCAAGTATCATACAAGATTAACGGTACAACCGAATGGAAAAAAATTGATTATACCAAAACTGACGGTGGTTGGGGCTTGGTAAAAGACGTTTCGATTATATTGCCGACCGGAACGAATACCATCAAACTTAAATTTGATGCTGCCAAAACTCAGTATGGAACGAGAATCGACGATATTTCACTCACAACGAAAGACAAAACTTCTGCTGCCATTGTTGACCCGGATACAGGTGGAGAAGATTTAACTGAAATTTCCATATCTGATTTACGCGCATTAAATGCAGATGAAGCAAAAACAGCTAAAGTGACTATTCCGGCAGGCAAGAAAATTATTGGAATAGTGATTTCTGATGGTGAAAATGGAAATTCTGTACAAAATAATTTACAAATTGTTTCAGAAAATAACGACGCAGGTATTATGGTTCGTTTTTCAGAAAATCAGAGTCATGGGTTTGTTTTAGGAGATAAAGTGGAAATCGATGTGTCAGGACAATCGTTAGAGTTTTATAAGAAACTGTTACAGATAAATGGTGTGCCGATGGCTAATGCAAAAAAACTTGGTTCAGGAGTGAGTGTTGTTCCTGCAAGCGCTACAATCGCGCAGATAACTGAGAATATGGATTCTTATGAGTCACGATTGGTTTTAATCTCCAATGTGCTGATAACCAACAGCTCCAACACGTATAGTGGAAATTCTACTATAAATGATGGCACAGGCTCTATGACACTTTACACACGCCCAGCGGCTACATTTGCTTCAACAGCATTGCCTGCAGGCTCACAAAATATCACTGCTTTTGTTACGAGATATGATGATACAAACCAGGTTAGTATTCGGAACTTAAATGATGTTGTTCCTGCAAATCCAAACGCGACGATACTTCAAATAACTTCATCTGATGCTGTTTCAGTAGAAGTAAACACTTCATTTAGCCACACATTTACAACTCAAGAATCAAATCTAACAGGCACAACAGTTATCTCATGCGACAATTTACCTTCATGGCTTTCAATCTCAGATAAAACTATTAATGGTACTGCGCCTGCTTCAAGTGGAACATATACTCTTAACATAGTGGCTACTAATAATGACGTCACTGCAACTCAGGTATTTACAATCAATGTAACAACTCCAACTGTAGCGGGAGAAAACTTATTGATCAATCCAAGTTTTGAAAATTATACAGAAGCCATTCCAGCTGGTTGGAGTTTAGGTACAAGCCCAAACAATGCTCCTTTTGAAAAAATAACATCAGATGTTCAAGATGGTAGTTTAGCCGTAAAAATTGCTGGAAATGCCGATGGTCGTTGTGATTTAAAACAATCGATATCAGGAATTGTACCAGGAAAGACTTATGTTGTTTCGTTCTGGTATAAAGATAATACAAAAACAGCAGGCTCTTCTGGAATTCGTATTTGGGCTAATTTTACGAAAGGTGGTAATTATGTAGCTCCGACAGGAGATCTAATCCCGGCTATACGTCCCGGTCAAACGTTGGAAAGTGTGACGACTTGGACAAAATACGAAGTAGAGGTTGTAGCTCCGGCAGATGTAGATGGATTTAACTTCGAAATTAGAGCAACCAAAAACAATTCAGGTATTATAGATAATTGTTCTTTTAGCGAAAAACTCTGAGTTAGTTAGATTGGAAATTATCGCTGTAAAAACAATTATTGTTTCTTAGAATTTAAAATAGAAAAGGAGAAAACAACCCAATGCTTTCTCCTTTTTTATTTTGTCCCAATTTTAAATCGTCAATCGTTAAATTGTCAATTTAAAAGTAGATTTATTCTCCATTCATCGAGATCAAAAACTCTTCGTTGTTTTCAGTTCTTTCCATCCGTTCTTTGAGAAACTCCATTGCTTCAATTGAGTTCATATCCGACAAATAACGTCTAAGAATCCACATTCTGTTCAGCACATCGGAGTCCAAAAGCAAGTCGTCTCTTCGCGTACTTGAAGCCATAATGTCCACAGCGGGGAAAATTCGCTTATTAGACAGTCTTCGGTCGAGTTGAAGTTCCATGTTACCGGTACCTTTGAATTCCTCAAAGATTACTTCATCCATTTTCGAACCGGTGTCTATCAACGCGGTTGCAATGATGGTGAGACTGCCTCCGTTTTCAATATTACGTGCTGCCCCGAAGAAACGTTTTGGTTTGTGAAGCGCATTCGCGTCCACACCACCTGAAAGTACCTTCCCGGAGGCCGGAGCTACCGTGTTGTAAGCTCGCGCCAATCGTGTGATGGAGTCGAGTAAAATCACCACATCCTGTCCGCATTCCACCATCCGTTTTGCTTTTTCGTGTACCATGCTCGCCACTTTTACGTGTCTTTCGGCCGGTTCGTCGAAAGTAGATGAAATAACTTCGGCTTTTACGCTTCGAGCCATATCGGTAACTTCTTCCGGACGCTCGTCAATCAGCAATACAATCATGTAAACTTCCGGGTGATTTTCGGCTATCGCGTTAGCTATTTCTTTGAGTAATACAGTTTTACCTGTTTTCGGCTGAGCAACAATGAGTCCACGCTGACCTTTGCCAATCGGACAAAACAGATCAACCATTCGGGTAGAAAGTGTGTCATTTTTACCTGAGTTTAGTATGAATTTCTCATCCGGAAATAGTGGAGTTAAGTGCTCAAACGGAACTCTGTCTCGAACATACTCGGGAGTTCGACCGTTAATTTGCGAAACGCGGATAAGCGGAAAGTATTTTTCGCCTTCTTTTGGAGGGCGGATTGCACCTTTTACCGTATCTCCGGTTTTTAGTCCGAAAAGCTTAATTTGTGATTGCGAAACGTAAATGTCATCCGGAGAAGTGAGATAATTATAATCCGGTGAACGTAAAAATCCGTAACCATCAGCCAGAATCTCAATCGTACCGATTCCTTCTAATACTTCTTCAAAATCATAGCCTTTCTCTTTCTCAACGTTCTGACGCGGTGTAAATTTGATTTTTCCGTGATTGTCGCTCGCTTGTTTTGGTTGTGCCTGAGATTGACTTGCTTGCTCTGTTAGAGGAGCTTCTTCTGCTTTTACTTCAGCTTCAGTAGTTGGGGTAATATCTAATTCATCAGACTCAACAAATAATTCTTCAGCCGGTATTTCCACTTTTTTTGATTGTTTAGCCGGAGCAGTTTCTTTTTTTGGAGCAGCTTTTACTTCTGTGTTACTGTCATTTGAAGTAGCGACAAGTTCTGTTTTCTTTGTAGTTGTTTTTGTTCTGGTTGTAGCTCTGGTCTGTCTCTTGGTTTTTGCAGCCGGTTTTGCCGCTTCTGCTTTTTCAGTCGAAGCTGCTTTGGGGGCTTTTTCTTGTACAGTGCCGGCGGCTTCTTTTTTTGATTCGTTTTCCACTTTTGTCACTTCTTTTTTAGGAGGTTCTGTGTTCGGCTTTTGTAAAGCCTCTTTCTTTTGGGTTTCTGCTCTTTTTGGAACAATTTTCATTTTACGTTTACGGCTCTCTTCTTTGGCTTCCGCATTTGCTATTTTTTGTTTCGCATTTACATCTGCCTGTCTGTCTAAGATTGCGTACACAAGATTTTCTTTTTCGATGTTGTGTTCAACCCTTAAACCTAATTCTTTCGCGATGTCTTTTAATTCAGACATTTCTTTTGCATTAAGTTGCAAAATATTAAAATTTGTCATAAAATTTTTTGATAGTGATAACTATATGAGGGAATACTTCCAGGATGTTGTGGAAGTTGTTGTTATAATGTGTAATTTGATTGTATATTTTGACTTCAATCGGACGATTGAAGGTGAAAACTAACGTGTTGCAAAGGTACGAAATATTTTGGATTAACAAAAATATATGAGAATATAATGCGTATAAAAATTAGCGAGAGAGCTAAATTAACGTGATTTCAAGAATATTTTTTGTCTCTTTTTTTACTCTGAAACGATTATCTAATCTATGCCCAACAACCCATAAAATCTTACTTTCGGAAATAATTAGCCAGGTTTCTTCTTTTTGATTTCGGGTGAATTTTTCATCTATAAAAAAATCACTTAATTTTTTGCTGTTTGTCATTCCAAATGGGAAAAATGAGTCTCCTTTTTTCCATTTTCTCAAAAAAAGCGGAAATGTAACCTCATCCGCGTCAATGTGGATTTTAGTCTTTATTTTGGAGGGAGTGAAGTGTTCTTCTTTCTCAAATATGCTGATGGTCAGATTAATAGGAAAAGAAATTCGGCTGTCAGTTTTTTCAATAATATATTCGAATGGGCTTTCTTCCTCGTTTTTATCAATGATAAGGAAATCACGGTCTTTCAGCAGTCTGTGTGAATCGGAATAAAAGCGCAGACCGGGCTGTTTGTCAAGGCTCAATGCTATAGAGTGAATCACCTCTGCATTAAATTGATACGGGTAAAGCAGCTCGTATAGTACGGTATGAAAATGAGGCTGTTTTTTTAATTTTTCGATTTCAATATATAGTTGTCCATTTTTTGTTTGTACTACCTCCTTTTTTATCTCTTCTATTTTATCAGAATAAATCTTCCAAGCTCCTTTCAATCGCTTGATATTTCCTTCTAACGATTGATTAACAGAAGGGTTGAGAGATGCCATTTGAGGAAGGATAATATTCCGAATTTTATTGCGGTTATAATTGTTTTCAGCATTTGTTGAGTCTGTGACGTACTTCAAATCAAACTTCTGAGCATATTTCTCCACCTCCTCCCGATTGATACTAAGAAGCGGGCGAACAATATTTCCGTTTTTTGCATCAATTCCGGTTAAACCCTTTAATCCGGTTCCGCGGATTAAGTTCAGCAGCATCGTTTCTATGGAGTCATCGGATTGATGCGCCACCGCTATCGCCTTACAGTTCGTCTCTGCTGCTATTTTACGAAACCAAGAGTAACGAAGTTCACGCGCTGCCATCTCGATAGAGATTTTATTCGATTTGGCAAATCCAATCGTATCAAAATTGATTTTTTTGAAGATTAAATTGTATTCTTCAGCTAAATTTTTCACGAACATCTCATCCCGGTTTGACTCTTTTCCGCGTAGATGAAAATTACAATGCGCTACTATACATTTATACCCCAATTTCAGCAGAATATGTAACATCACAACTGAATCCGCGCCTCCGCTCACACCTGCCAATATCCGATCTTCAAAATCAAATAGTTGATTTTGTTCAATAAATTGTTGAACTTTTCGGAGCGTATTCATCTGTTTTTCGTACTTTTGTAAGAGCACAAAGATAATTAAAGTTTTTTGGAAAATGAACTACAACGAAACTATACAATACCTTTATAACCGCTTGCCTGTTTTTCACCAAGTAGGGGCAAAAGCGTACAAACCGGGGTTAGATAATTCAATTCGGCTGATGGAAAGTTTGGGAAATCCACACAACTCCTATAAAACGATTCATATTGCGGGAACGAACGGAAAAGGTTCTACATCGCATTTTTTATCAGCTATTTTGCAGTCAGCCGGATATAAAGTCGGGCTTTACACTTCGCCTCATTTGGTTGATTTTAGAGAACGGATTCGTGTGAATGGCGAAAAGATATCAAAAGACTATGTAGTCAATTTTGTAAAGGAAAACGAATCTTTGTTTGAAGAAATTAAACCTTCTTTTTTTGAAGCTACAATGGCAATGGCATTTCAGTATTTTTCTGATAGTGAAGTAGATGTGGCAATTATTGAAGTGGGATTGGGAGGGAGATTAGACAGCACAAATATTATAAATCCAATACTTTCTGTGATTACAAATATCGGTTTGGATCATACAGAGTTTTTAGGAAAATCGCTTGATAAGATTGCAGAAGAAAAAGCCGGGATTATTAAAGAAAGAGTTCCCGTGATAATCGGAGAAACTCAGAAGGAGACAAAAAAAGTGTTTCATAAAATAGCGAAAAGTAAAAATGCGCCAATCGTATTTGCTGATAAGGTGAATGAGGTTTCTGCCGTGATTTTTTCAACGGGAGAAATGATAGTGAAACATAAAAAATTAGGAGATATTCAAGTTGGTTTAGGCGGTGATTATCAGTTACATAATGTTGCTACTGTAATCACTGTTTTCGAAGAGTTAGAAAAATTGGGTTTTCATGTTTCTTTTGAAAATTTGAAAAAAGGGCTTAAAGATGTGGTTTCAATGACGGGTCTTCAAGGACGTTGGCAGATTGTGCAAGAAAACCCATCTGTCATTTTGGATACCGGACATAACAAAGAGGGGATTCAGTATGTAGCGGAACAACTTAAACATATGAAATTCAATAATCTACACGTTGTTTTTGGAATGGTTGACGATAAGGATATCGAAGGTGTTTTAGGTCTTTTGCCTGAAAACGCTACATTCTATTTTACCGCTGCAGAAACCAAGCGAGCAGTTCCTCCCGAACAATTAAAAAACTTTGGTGAAAAATTCAAACTACGCGGAAATAGTTATAAGTCTGTTGAAGAAGCTGTAACTGAAGCGCTAAAGGTTGCAGGGGCTGAAGATGTTATCTATATCGGTGGAAGTAATTTTATAGTAGGAGAGGCGTTGCCATTATTCACAAATTGATTATCCGCGTTTTATTCTAATAAAATTTGCGATAATGACAAACATAGCATCCAACGGCTTCAAGAAGTTTCCTGAATTGTCCCCTTTGAAATTAGAGCGGTCATAAGTTGCTGTAAATCAATGCTAATTTGTTTTATTTAGCTAATTTTACCGCACTAATTATGTTTTTAGCATGAAAATTAGAATTGGAAAAACAG
>LSQX01377025.1_pt2 | contig 11594 bp, 12 predicted proteins | sample 654561 | NCBI WGS metagenome assembly LSQX01 (sample SAMN04489861, study PRJNA283612) | anaerobic digester metagenome | isolation source: 4 biogas reactors fed with cattle manure at either 37C or 55C with and... | place: Denmark: Kongens Lyngby | collected 2014 | reverse complement strand
GCATTATGATCCACGGGAATATAACTTTTATGAGGGGTATATTCAATGTGATCTGTTATTGCTATGGCATCCAGTCCGTCTCTGAAGGCTTCTCCCACTCTGATGGTAGGCCATACGTTTCCGTCAGAAAAAGCAGTGTGAAGATGCAAATCACATTTCAGGGTAACATATCCCGGGAGATCCGGAAGATTAATGATCTTTCTCTGCCCTGTTATCAGGGAAGCTGTGGAAATGATCAGCAAAACAAGTGTAGTCAGTCTTTTCATGAATGGAGGATTATTTTGGTTTTTGGTTATTTCAGGATTCATGGCCTGTTCCCTGTATTTCCTCATAAAAATATGCAATTTTTTCGTCGAAATCGTCCCAGGTATATATCTTTTTCTTCCTGTTAAAGAAATAGAAATTAAGCATGGCAAAGTCACCTGCGCACATTGTTGCATGGACAAACAGCAGCAGGGACAAACTCCATTTCCAGAGGCCGGGCAGAATGAAAACAAGCAGTATCAGCGCAAGGCTGATAAGGATAAACGGTGCCAGTGCTACAAGTTTGAATTTTTTCTGACCGGTTACATAGCGGTGTGCCGTTACATAGAACATATACTGTTTCAGATCCATTCCCATTCTGATCCTTCTGGCACCGGCCGCCAGATAGATTATTATATGGATCAGCTCGTGAAGGGGTATCAGAAGCAGCGGAAACACGATCAGACCGAGGAATGAATGCAGTACGATGCTCATCAGGGGGAAATAGCCCGCAATATTTATTCTCACTGTAATGGCAATACCCAGGAAAATTATACAAACCGCCCAGAAAAAGATCATTACTTCCGATTTTCTCCGGATATAGTCAACAACGAAATCGATCAGTTCGTCATATGGTAATCTGAGCACTTCCCTGTATTTTGACGGATCTTCAAGATCCTCCACCTGCAAAGCCATAAAATAGATTTTAACAAATTTAACTTTTTACGGGAAAAATTCCTTCTGCCCCTGAGAAACATTCTGATGTTGACCTCTGCTATCATCAAATGGCCCGTAATTTGATAAATTTGCATATTATACCGGTGAATGTGAAAAATTTCTTTTTTATAATAACCCTTTTTATGATTCTTTTCCCGGCTCCGCTGCTGGGCCAGACGGATACAACCGGAAAGACTGGCGGAAAACCGGCTGTTACCGATTCACTTCAGGAAAAAATACATGTTTTGCAGCAGGTTGAGAGAAACGGTGTGATCCTTCCCGAAATTGAAATAAAGGAAGTGACGATAATAGGCCGTCAGCAGGAAAGCAGCAATCCGAGGAGGGCCAGGGCACAGATAGAGCAGTATGACAGACTTGTTTACAATCTTAAAAAAACTTATCCTTATGCCGTGATAGCCAGGAATAAACTTTCTGAGGTCAATACCCGGCTGGAACAAATCCCGGAAGAAAAGGAGAGAAGGAAATACCTTAAAGATTTCGAAAAGGAATTGTTTGCCGAATTTGAGGCTGATGCAAGAAATATGACTATCACCCAGGGAAGACTTCTGATCAAGCTGATAGACCGGGAAACACAAAATACATCCTATGAACTGATAAGACAATACCGCGGCTTCCTGTCGGCCATTTTCTGGCAGGGGATAGCAAGGATTTTCGGATCCAGCCTAAAAGCCGAATATGATCCCTTCGGGGAAGATGCCCTTATTGAATTGATTGTCAGGGATATTGAAATGGGTTGGTTGTAGCGTGGCAATGACCCGGTAATAGTATGAATTATGATCGATACTTAAGCCGCAAACGAGACGGTAAGCAAGACCCCGCGTAATTCGGCGGGACGGGTGGGACGAAGCCAATCGGATCCAATCTGGGGGACGAGCCCGACGGAACCGTCATGTGGAACGAGCTATACAAACTACTTAATTTTTAATAATTTAGTTACATTATTTTGGATGAAAAGAATTTTCATTGCAATAAAAATTATTCCTGAGAAAACTTTTCTGGATATTCATTCCTCTTTTCAGGCAATTCTGGAAAATGAAAAAATCAGATGGGTTGATACTTCCAATATTCACCTTACTCTGGCTTTTCTGGGGGATACTGCTGAGGAAAGGATTCCTGAACTGGCCGTCATGCTAAAACAGAAATGTGCGGGATCCGGGGAGTTTGATTTCACCCTGGAAGGAGCCGGTGTTTTTAAGGATCTCAGGAATCCCCGGGTTATATGGATGGGGATCAGTGAGTCCAAAAAGCTGATCAGTCTTTATGAAGAAATAAAGACAGGATTGACAGATATGAACTTTTACACGGAAGACCGTCAGTTCAGACCTCATATTACGATTGGAAGGATCAGATTTATCCGGGATCCGGATAATCTCGGAAAGGCCCTGGGGATGTACAGGGATCAGTTCATACAGAAGGTGAATGTGGAGGAGCTTACATTGTATGAAAGTATTCTGAAACCTTCAGGCCCGGTCTACAAAGCCCTGGAAAAATTCAGGCTGATGTAGTTGTTGCCATAAAATTCACCCAAACAGGCTTAATAATGTTGCAGGTTCATCATGTTTTTGATCAATCTTTTATACAACGAACTGATCCTCCCCACAACACAGTATTGGATCCTGTTGATAAATCAGAAGCTAAATAGCCTTGGGCCCGATACCATGCAGATGTTGATTTATTTCCAGTTGAAGTCCACAATAAATTACTTTCCCTGATATATACAAATGACCCATCGTCTCCACGAAAGCCTCCGGGCAGACCAGTAAATCCACTTGAATTTGTTGCTCCGACATTAGGACTCTTCCAGTAATCAGTTCCAGCAGCCTTCATCTTACCACCAGCAACATCAGGTCCACCTAAAAAAGTCTCAATAATCTTCCATTCCTTAAGGTCAGGTACATGCCATCCTGAAGGGCACAGTTTTCCTGTTTGTACCGTGTACCAGTTATATAGAGCACCATAAATGTCTTTATTAATCACATCATTATTGTACCAGCAATAAGCCGGCTTGAAAAGCTGGCTCCATTCCGGGTTACCGGTTATCAGCGGAATGCTTGTCCCATCATTATACCTGGTTGTTTTCAGGTTCTCAGCCATCCATATCTGTGAACCAATTCCTATGGTCTGATATATGTTTCCGTCTGCATCTGCTACTGTACCTTTCTCTCCTGTCAGATCTACGGGTGTGGTAAATAATAATTCATTCCCGTATGAAGCGCCTGCCTCACTTGTTGCGTAAGCCCTGACGTAATAGGTAATTTCAGGTTTTAGACCGCCAATCCTGAGTTCGAAGGGTACAAGGTAGGGATAAAGATGGGTGCTGACCGTACTGTCTTCAATTGTGGGCGAAGGAGAGTCGCTCCAGCACAAGCCTTTTTTAATCAGTTTTGTACTGCCGGCAGATATTACAACGCCAATGCAGGAAGCAGACGTTGGTGTGACAACAGATACTTCAGTTGTATCTACTTCAGGTAAAACAGGTTTTTCTTTTTTACAACTGATCCCGAGTACAATAAAGAGCATTGATATACTTGCCACGCAGGCTGTAACGCTTTTATTTGCGTCTTTCATTGTCTTTAAACATCAGTTTTTATCTTAATGGCATATTTTTATCCTAGAAGAATAATGAAGATTGCGAATTCACTGGCAATGTCAGAAAATTAAGACAGCTTACAAATAATATCTTTTTCATAAGCAGGAATTATTAAAATGGATTTGACCTCAGTTCAGTTTTATGCAGACAATTTTTTCATTAAACTGAACTTGTTATCAAAATTATGAAATAATCATACCTGAGTCAAGAAAATCCTCTGATATGTTTTTAAAAGTCCTTTAAGATTTACCGTTAAGAAGATACAATTGTTCAGACATTTTGCAGGGTGAATGAACGCTAACTTTCCGGTAAACCATAAAATTCACACAAACAGGCTTAATATTGTTGCAGCGTTTTAACCGGTAAAAACGTATATATAAAAAAGAGCAGGGAATTCAGTATCATGCTGTAATTGAAAAGCCGTCAAGATAAAAAAATATCCGCGTTGTGGAAATTGTCAAAGATCAAGTGTAAATTGGAGTAATCTCAACCTTAACCATACTGCAATTAATTACCAAATGTCCAGTTTATTTTATAATTTACTGGACAATTTTATTACTTTTGCGAAAGCAATTTATTAATGAAAATATCTGAATATATATCATTTACAATCGACAGGCTTCCGAAAGGATATGTTTTCACCTATGCCGACTTTATTACCGAGGTGAACAAAAAAGAAGCCGTTATAAAAGCACTTAACCGGATGGTGGCTTCCGGTAAGATAATGAAACTCGCCAAAGGTAAATATTATAAACCCGAAACCACACCGTTCGGAAACCTGTTGCCCGACCAAAAACAGGTAGTAAAAGACTTGTTGGAAGAAAACGGTAAAATTATCGGTTACCTAACAGGTTACAGCATATACAATCAATTGGGTTTAACCACGCAGGTTAGCAATACCATACAAATAGGGCGAAACCAAATAAGGCCAAGTTTTAAACGCGAACGTTATACCATTTCATTTATCAAACAAAAAAACACCATTACAAAAGAAAATATTCCCTTATTACAAATTCTGGATGCCTTACGGTACATAAAAAAAATACCTGATGCAGGAATAGAATCATCGTGTCGAAGGTTTTTAAGTATCTTAAAAGAATTAACCGAAAACGACAAGAGTTCATTGGTTCGGTTGGCGTTAAAATATCCGCCGGTTACAAGGGCTTTATTAGGAGCTATGTTGGAGCAATTGCAGCAAACCGAAATAACACAACCCTTGCTTAAATCGCTCAATCCTATTACTAAATACAAGCTTTCGGGCATTTCGAAGGTTTTAATTGCCGCCGAAAAATGGAATCTGTTATGAAGCTGCACCACGATATAAAATTATTTTCGGACACATTGAGGGCTGCATCACAGCACGTGGATATTAAATTGGAATTTGTAGAAAAAGATTACTGGATGACATTGGTGTTAAGTCGATTGGCAAAAAATAAATATGTTAATGAATCGGTTTTTAAAGGAGATACATCGCTATCAAAAGGATATAATCTGATAAAGCGATTTTCGGAGGATGTTGATATTGCCATTATAAACGACAAGGGTAAAACAGGTAATGAAATTAAGACCATCATCCGCACTATTGAAAAAGAAATCACATCCGATTTAACCGAAGTGCAAATGGACGGTGTTACCAGCAAAGGTTCACGATTCAGAAAATCTGTTTTTGAATATGTGACCACAGATAAAAGTAATAAGAACAACAAATTGATTGTCGAGATAAATTCATTTGCCAATCCTTTTCCTTTTCAACGGCTTACCATAAAAAGTTTTGTATTTGACTTCTTACAGCAGACAGGAAATGAAAAATACATAGAGCAATACGACCTTCAACCATTTGAGGTAAATGTGTTGAGCAAAGAGCAAACGTTGTTGGAGAAAACAATTTCACTAATCCGGTTTTCATTCGAACAAAAAGCCGTTGAAAATATTTCGAAAAAGATACGGCACTTTTACGATTTATACTTCTTAATGAAAAATCCTGAATGCGCTGAATTTGTTGCATCTGATTCGTTTAAGAAACAATTTGAAACTATCCTGCAACACGACAGGGAAATGTTCGAAGAACCGATAGGATGGCAAACTAAGTTAATTTCAGAATCTCCTTTAGTGGCAGATTTCCCAGCCATCTGGGAACAATTAAAAGAAAAATATCAAACTGAATTATCAGCGTTGGCATATAGGACAATCCCTGCTGAAAATGAAGTGGCTAAATGCTTTGAAGAATTAATAAAGAGAATTGAATGAAGTTCACTGAAGAAAAATTAGAAAAGGCATTTGCCGAATTGTTATTTACCGTTTACAGCGCCTTATGTAGCAGGTGTTGCAGCATTAATATTACCACAAAAAACAGTTTATGCAGCCTTATCGCTGCCACCGCTTTTCGATGTAAGTGGTCCCGGATCAAATGTTCTTAATAGCACAGAACATTATATTGCTGATATTTTACCAATGGATATTTCATCGTATGGTATTTATTATTATGATTGGTCTGTTACCAATAAGCTTCAGTTTGAAAGTTCTCACGTTTACCGAGCGGATGCTTACATTAAGGGTATTTCTCCCGGATTCGGCACTATCAGTTTTTATACGACAAATGGTTGTGGATCATCTGCTTTTAATTATCCGGTAAGAGTGGTATCAGGGCTGCTCAGGGTTTATCCTAACCCGGCAAACAATGTAATTCACACAAACAGGCTTAATAATATTGCAGCGTTTTAACCCGTAAAAACGTATATATAAAAAAGAGCAGGGAAGTCAGGATTCAGTTTATTTAAACCGGCCGTGATGTTTATCCGGATTTTATCTGCTCATATTCATAAGACCGGCTGGTATTTTATATAATATCATAAAGAAAAAATTAAGCCATGGAAAACATCATTTTAAAAACCGCGATTGGCTTCCTGGTCCTGTTAATGATGGGGACAGGATGCGAAAAAGAAAAAGAAAAAGACCCCGGTGAATTTACCGAGAAACAGATCCTCAAATTCTCCGATTTCGGATGTTCAAACATTTTCCTTAAGCCCGCGTATATTCGCAATTATCACAATCATTATGTGGTGACCTCTCAGAAAAGCCTTGAAAAATATACATATACTACAAGTGATTGTATTCTTCAAATTGACTTTTCAAAATACATCGTGATTATAGGAGACATAGGGTTTCCTACAGGTGTTTCACTCTATAATGAAAAGATTGAGGAAAATAACGTGGAGATTGTATAGACGGTAACCTTCTTAACGAATGATGCCACGGTACCTCTAGGAATTCAGTATCATGCTGTAATTGAAAAGCCGTCCGGACAAAAAAATATCCGCGTTGTGGAAATTGTCAAAGATCAGGTGTAAATTGAAGTAACCTTAACCTTATAACCTATGAAAGCTCTATTTTTAATTGGATTTATTTCTATGTCCATAAATTTATTTGGGCAAAATGATTCTTACTACTGGTATAAAGGTGAAAAAGTACCTTTGAAGGAGGCCAGCCATAAAAAATTTATCCTTTTTGAAAAAGAAAATGAGGATCAGGTTATTTCGGACTTTGCCAGAAACTCATGGGAGGTAATTAAAAGCAGTGTGGACAATACAGTTAATACATTATTCCCATATAATGCAAACAGAGAATCCAGGACAAAAAAATGGGCATTTGTAATCAATGAAGCGGGCAAAATTTCAGACTCATTGGCTTTACAGTTTTCCTCAAAAGTACTTTATGCATCGCCGTTTTTTATGACTAAGCAAGGGGAGGAAGTGGGACTGTTTTCCCGATCAATGGAATCTAAAAAATACTGGAAAAGAATATGAAACACTTTATAATGTCTGTTGGAGGAAGCAGAAATATTTATAAGATCCTGCTATTATCAGTAATTGCTTGCGTAATGCAATCATGTGAAGATAATGATATTGACCCTGCCAGTTATGAAAAATATATCTCGATAAGCGCTGATCAATACCCTGCAATATCTCCTGACGGTACACGCGTAGCTTACTATCACAGATGCCTGGAATTCCCTGAACCTGTTGACTATCCGACAGGCTTATATGTAATGGATGTTGATGGGACCAACAGAAATCTTGTAATACGAGGTGACCATTTTAGCCCGGATTGGTCTCCTGACGGACGAAGTCTGGTATTTAGCTCAAATGGAACATTACAAATCATTAACGTTGATGATGATAACATTCGTACTTTTAACGGACTGCCAGGCTTTCCTGAACTCCCGTTACATACACCTGATTGGTCTTCCGACGGCGAAGAGATTATTTTCAGCGCTCCATTAACAACAAATGGCGGAGTATTTAAGGTAACCCCTGATCTCTTATCTGTTAAACGGATCTTACTCCCCGTTACAAATAACGGCATGTATGCCTCGTGGTCACCTGACAGGTCGAAAATAGTATACCAGAAAGGCAATCGCTCATTGGAAAGTGTTGAAATATTTATTATCGATACTGCGATGATTTCTGAGCAGCAACTGACTCATGATAAAAAAGACGACAGAGCTGCCAAATGGTCGCCAAACGGAGAGGTAATAGCTTGGAGCAGTGATGTTAGAATAACGACGATCAATATTAACGGCAATAACAGAAAAACATTGGGTTATGGTCGATATCCGTCATGGTCACCGGGATCGGATTTTTTGATCTACAGTTTTGCCAACAGTGATTATACCAAAGAGGTTCTATGGAGGATAAATATTGATGGTTCCAATAATAGCCAGATAACCTTTTAACCTGAAAAATATGAAAAAAATTATTGGTTTTGTTGTCCTGGTTTCTTTATGCATTGCATTTACTGTGTTTTCAGTTCAGAGAAAATCAACAGTGAACGTTCTGAAATCAGTTGAAAATGTAAGAGTGATAGCTCATTTTGACAGTAGTATCATTTCCGGAACTACCCTCACGTCCTTTACCTGTAATATGAAGTCACAAGAGGTAAGGGAATTGCTCGAGCACTACGATGTTCATGAAACGCAGGCGATTTTCCGTAACAGGTATAATTCGTTAGGCTTATTACAAACCCCGGTTATTAAAAATAATAATCGCTATTTTCTGGAAGGATGGCAATTAATATTGGTCAAAGGAAAGTCTGAGGCCGAAGAGCTTGTATGCCTGTTAAAAGAGCAAAAAGGGGTAAAAGAGGCATTTATTGAGCTGCCATTGCGGGCAAAGCCATCGATTTCCCCAAATGATCCGTATTTCGTTAATGGATCTCAGTGGCACCTTAAATCCATCCAGAATCCTTTGGCAGATATTGATGCTGAAGCGGCCTGGGATATAAACAGAGGCAGAAATGATGTCATAATAGCGGTCGCTGATGGAGGAGTTGACTACAATCATCCCGATCTTGATCCGGGTGACAGAAGCCGGGTTATAGCAGGTTACGATTTTGGAGATTTTGATTCTGACCCGATGGATAATCTGCCTGATAATCATCCCGCGAGTTATGCTGACCACGGGACAAGAGTTGCCGGAGCTATCGGCGCTATTACTAATGATTCCACAGGTGTAGCAGGGATCATGTGGAATTGCAAAATTATGCCTCTTAAAATGGTTTCAAGCTTAAGTATATCCTTTCCTTTTATAGGTACCATATTCGATTTTTCTACTACAGTATTACCATCTTCAACCGCAATGGCAATCGATTATGCAGTTAATCATGGGGCTCATGTTATAAATATGAGCTATGGAATTTCGGGGCTGGGCTATACATTAGCCGTTGTTACTCAGCAATTGTCGGTATTATATGATGCGATCTCCAATGCGTATGATAATAATGTAGTATTGGTTGCAGCTATGGGAAATGAATATCAGCAGGGCAATCCCATCGAATATCCGGCTGGATTTTATGAGGTTATAGGTGTCGGACAAACTAATAATTCTTTGGAACGAGTTGAAACATCTAACACTGGACCCAACATCGATGTTTCCGCTCCCGGTTCTTATTATACAACATCAAGAAATAATAGCTACGCATATTTGGGCGGGACGTCTTCTGCTACTCCGGTAGTTTCAGGGGTAGCCGGACTAATAATCTCTCAGGGAATGGACAGAGGATTTAATCTTACAAATGATGATGTTAAACACATTCTTGAAATAACTGCTGATGATATTGAATCATATGGTTTAGGATGGGACGAAGAAACGGGTTACGGAAAAGTAAACGCATATAACGCTTTACAGTTACTTGACGAGCCTAATGCATTGTATCATTATACTTCTACCGGAGGGACATCTGTTAAACTGCAAACCTTGGATCAATGGATATTGATAGACGGGCGTTGGGAACTTGCTCCCGGTATGTATCTCAGTGTCGATCAATACAAGATCACCAAACATGTTGTTTTTGATGTGCCATTCTGCTCAATACCACAGGTATGGATGCGGGAGAGGCAAAGTAAAAGCCTGAGTTACGGCAATCCAAACGGCGGACAACCTTTTTGCATAATAACTAACGTTTCCAATACCGGTTTTGACCTTGAGTATGTCACCTATTATGTTCGATATAATCTTGCGGGGCAGACTCTTAACAAATGGTTTCCGGCAGCGCCTGCATCGACTTATGTAGCATACACGGCAGTCGGCGAACCAAATCTCGCAGCAACTGCAGGTCCCATCACCGGCCCATCAGGTGTCTGCTCATCGGGGACCGCATTCACGATTGAAAATCTTCCGCCTGTTTCTTCAATTATCTGGACATGCGGGCCTTACTTAACAGTTACTTCCGGGCAGAATACCTCCACGTGCACATTCTCGGCGACGTCAACCAGCAGTAGCAGCACGTGGGTAAGAGCTACGCTGGTTACGGATTGCGGCAACATAATATTACCACAAAAAACAGTTTATGCAGCCTTATCGCTGCCACCGCTTTTCGATGTAAGTGGTCCCGGATCAATTGTTCTTAATAGCACAGAACATTATGTTGCTGATATTTTACCAATGGATATTTCATCGTATGGTATTTATTATTATGATTGGTCTGTTACCAATAAGCTTCAGTTTGAAAGTTCTCACGTTTACCGCGCGGATGCTTACATTAAGGGTATTTCTCCCGGATTCGGCACTATCAGTTTTTATACGACAAATGGTTGTGGATCATCTGCTTTTAACTTCCCGGTAAGAGTAGTATCAGGGCTGCTCAGGGTTTATCCTAACCCGGCAAACAATGAAATCACACTCGGGATAGATTATGGTGACAGGAAATATAAGGAATATGCAGAAAGAGACTTGTTTAGTGCGAATGAATACGTTGTAACTATCTATAACCCTTCAGGCACACCTGTTTTTGTTAACAGGTATAATTACAAGGAGATAAAGATAAATGTATCGGGATGGCAAAGGGGTATATACTATGTAAACCTGAAGACAGGAGAGGAAGAATACAGCACGACATTCGTGGTTGAATAACACTAAAGAGGTTTTATGCCGTAGAGTTTATTATAAAATTTAACCGGTAAACCATGTAATTCATACAAAAAGGCTTAATAATGTTGCAGCGTTTTAACCGGTAAAAGCGTATATATAAAAAAGAGCAGGGAAGTCAGTATCATGCTGTAATTGAAAAGCCGTCCGGACAAAAAAATATCCGCGTTGTGGAAATTGTCAACCTTTCTTTAACACAATATTATTATGAAAACACTTAAACTGCTTATGCTCTTTTTTTTTCTTATCGGATTTATCAACTGTGAAAAGAATAAATCCGGAAAAGAGAACAGCTATGTCTTCATAAAACCATACTGTGATATGGTGACTGTTGGCGGAGTTGTCGGAATCAGAGAAAAGTGCTTTAATTCGGGTGATACGGTTTCTGGCAGAGTAATAACTGATGGGCAGGTTACAATCCGGATTGCTGCTCACTCAGAGCTTAATGAAGGTCCTCCGGGCCCTCATAGTTATCAGGAATTCTTAAACGTGCCTGCTGAATATCTGAAGAAAATAAAGGACCGGAATTGAAAATCTGATTCTTACAGTCCCTTGCCTTTGAGAATAGTACCGGTTGTGCAGAATAATATCTTTATATCAAG
>LSQX01352869.1_pt1 | contig 11594 bp, 8 predicted proteins | sample 654561 | NCBI WGS metagenome assembly LSQX01 (sample SAMN04489861, study PRJNA283612) | anaerobic digester metagenome | isolation source: 4 biogas reactors fed with cattle manure at either 37C or 55C with and... | place: Denmark: Kongens Lyngby | collected 2014 | reverse complement strand
ATACCCTTACAGGGCATAGATACCCCTACAGGGCGCAAACACCCCTACAGGGTGCAGACACCCTAGAGGGTGTAAACGCGCACGTCCTCATAGATCTGGCGGATGAGGCCCAGCTCGGGCATGGTCGAGCCCTGGCCCATGGTTGCCGCGGTGCCGGCGGCGACGCCCCAGCGCAGCCCCTCCTCGGGAGGCAGGCCCTGGAGCTCGGCCCACAGCGCGCCGGTGAGGAGGGCATCTCCGGCGCCCACGGCGCTGACCTCGGCGATCTCGGGCGCCCGGCCGATCCACATCGCCCCGTTGGCGGCGTAGGCCGCGCCGCGCCGGCCCAGCGAGACAAGCGCCCGCCGGGGGCCGAGGGCCAGGATAGCGCTCAGCACCCCCCGCGGGTCGACGTCCTCGGCCAGCGGAGCGCCGAGGAGCTCGCCGGCCTCGACGAGGTTCGGCTTGACCAGGCCGGGCCGGGCGGCGCAGCCCCGGCGCAGGGCCTCGCCGCTGCTATCCAGCGCCACCCGCGCCCCGCAGGCGTGCAGCCGCTCGATGAGGCGAGCGTAGGTATCGGGGGGCGCGCCCTGGGGCAGGCTGCCCGAGAGGATGCAGAGGTCGTCCTCCACCAGGCAACCCGTCAGCCGGCGCTCCAACGTGGCAATGTCCTCGGCGGTGACGGTGGGCCCCGGCTCGTTCAGTTTCGTCGTGACGCCGGTGTCCTCGTCGATGACCGTGATGTTCGAGCGGGTCTCGCCCTGCACCTCGGTGAAATCGCACAGGTAGCCTGCCTGGGTGAGGCCCTCGACAAAGACGCGGCCCGAGTGCCCGGCGACGAAACCGGTCATCACGCTGCGCAGGCCAAAGTGGCGCAGGGCCATGGAGACGTTCACGCCCTTGCCGCTGAGGTCCACCCGAGAGGACGTGGCCCGGTTCAGCTCGCCGACGCGCAGCCCCGGAAAGGTCAGGGTGCGATCCAGCGAGGGGTTGAGCGTAACCGTATAGATCATGACCAGGATCCTCCCTCGCGCAACATGCGATAGCGCGTGCGCACCGCGACGCCGAGCGCCTCGGTGCTGCGGATGCCGCACAAACTCTCCAGGACGTGCTCGACGCCCTGTGCGTCGATGCGCCACTGAAGTTCTGTGGCCATGGGGTCCGAAGGCTCGTCGTAGGCCAGGGCCCCGGCGATCCCCCAGGCCAGGTAGACGGGTACCGCGGCGGCAAACTCTGCGACCCGGGCGGCGCCGACCAACCGGTCCTCGGGGGCCAGCTTGCGCAGCGGGTCGCGGGCCAGGCGGACGACGGGGTCGGCCAAGGCGCGGTTAGCAAAGCGCGCCAAGAGATCGTCGACGTGTCGGCGGAGAGAGGCCTCGTCGGCGCCGTAGCGGGCGGCAATTCCCCGGGCCGCCTCTTGGAGCGCCCCATCGAGGATGGGGCGGATGTCGGGATCCTCGAGGGCATCGTAGCCCATCTCCAGCCCCTTGTGGTAGCCGAGATAGCCCAGGATGGCATGCCCGGCGTTGTGCACGTATAGCTTGCGGGCTGCATAGACGGCAAAGTCGGCGACGGGCTGCATCCCCACCACCGCGGGGACCTCGCCGACAAAGTCGGCGGCATCCACGGGGAGTTCCTTGTAGGGTTCGGCGATGATGAGGGAGGGGTTCTCCTCGCGGAGCTCGGGCGGAGGCGTGGGCACCATGCGGCCGATGACGGTATCGACAAAGCCGATGTGGGTCTGCATGTAGCCGCGCCAGGATTCCGGTAGGCGCTCGGCGACCAGGTCATGAAAGACGCGGGCCGCGTCCGCCAGGTTCTCACCAACGATGATGTTCAGCGGGTCTCCGACATCCCGCTCGGCGCGCCGGCGGATGCCCTCGGCGACGAGGGGAGCGATGTGGGGAAGGGCCCGGGCGCCGACGGCGGTGGCCCCGAGGGAGGCCGAGGCGATCGCCTCGGCGACGGCGTCGACATCCTGAGCGAGAAGGGCCTTCACGGGCCCCACGCGCACCTCCTCTTCGCCGGCGTTGTCCACCAGGCGGAGGGTGTAGGCCCCCTCGGTCCGAAGCGCCTCGGCGAGGGGAACGTCGACGTCGACGAACACGACGTGGTAGCCGGACTCGCTGAACAGCTGGCCGAAAAAGCCGCGTCCGATGTTGCCGGCCCCGAGGATCACCGCCTGCTGGTTCATCGCTAGTGCATCTCCTGCCCGCCGGTGACGTTGATCGCCTGGCCGGTCATGTAGGAGGACTCGTCGGATGCAAGGAAGACCATGACGTTGGCGACGTCGTCGTACGTGCAGCCGCGGCCCATGGGCACCTGGTCGAGGTACCTCTGGCGCACCTCCTCCTCGGTGATACCCCAGCGCTTGGCGTACTGGGCGTAGAGGGAATCCACCCACAGGGGGGAGTCCAGGAGGTTGCCGGGGCAGATGGCGTTCACCCGGATGCCGTCCTCGGCGAGTTCCAGCGCCAGGCTCTGGGTGAGGCCGATGCCGCCGAACTTGCTCGCGGCGTAGGCCGAGTTCTTGCCGGAGCCCTTTTTGCCCGACTTGCTATTAACCTGGATGATGACGCCGCTCTGCTGGGCCTTCATGGGCCGCACGGCGGCGCGGGCGACGTGGAAATAGCCGACCAGGTTCACATCGATGACCAGTTTCCAGCGGGCGGGGTCGATCTCGTCCACCGCGCCGGCAAAGAGGACGCCGGCGTTGGAGACGCAGATATCCAGGCGGCCAAAGCGCTCCACCGCCCCCTGGACCAAGGCCTCGCACTGGGCTGGATCGGTGACATCGGCGTGGGCCGCCATGGAGCCCACGCCGTGCTCTTGGGCAATGGCGCGGGCCACGGCCTCCGCCTTGTCGTCGGCGATGTCGGCCACCACCACGTGGGCGCCCTCGCGCCCCAGGCGATGGGCCAGGGCCTCGCCCAGGCCCTGGCCGGCGCCGGTGATGATGGCCACCCGGTCTACGAGGCGTCGGGCAGCGGTCATGGCAGGCACTCCTTGAGGAATTCGGCCTCGGCCTCGACCGTCCAGGCATGCTGGGGGCCGAGGAGGGCGTAGACCTTGGGCAGCGTGCGCTCGAGGTCCTCGAGGCGGGTGACGGGCATGTCCAGGATCTGCGGATAGACGACGACCTTGCCGGGGAAGGCCTGGGAATCGACGCCCTCGAGGCCCTCCTTGACGCCGCTGAGGCCGGCGATGGCCGCCACGGAAAGGTTGGGGTTCAGCGCGCCGGATTCGGCGGCGCCCAGCATGCCGCGCAGGTCGCGGATGGCCGATCCGCTGGTGCCGGTAAAGCGCACCCCGCGCTCCACGACGACGCGGAGGTCGATGTTCGCCCGGGTGCCGCGGGCCAGGCCGGCAAAGATGTTCATCATGCCGCCCTCGGCCAGCATGGGCACGGCGCCCTCGATCACCCGGGCGGAGGGAGCCAGGACGACGATGTCGTCATAGCCGGCGCCGTCGGTGAGGGCGTGGAGGCTGTCGTTGAACTCGACGGGCGATTTGCCCTCCGGCGTGCGGGCGAGGAACTCGCTCACCCCGCGCTTGGCCGCGATGAGGGACTCGTACTTGGTCTCCAACGCTCCGAGCCGCGCGGGATCCAGGTCGCTGGCCACGATGCGGCGCGGGCCGCCCTCGGCCTGCAGGGCGCGCTGGACGTGCATCTGGCCCATGGGGCCGGCGGCGCCGATAAAGAGCGCCGCGCCATCGGCGGTCAACTCGGTGCGGATCGGCTGGTAGGCCTGGGAGAGATCCGCCGAATCGGTGCCGGTGAGGCTGAGATGATCATAGTGCAGCCGGCCGACGTCGACCGGGGCGGGCCCATTCAGGGCGTCGGCGCCGACGATGCTCAGCTGGCACCCGTGGCCGGCCAGGGGCTCCACCAGGGCGTAGAGGTCGGCGTCGGGCCCCAGAAAGACGATATCCGTGTAGCCCCCTTCGCCGGCCTCGGCCCGGACGCGCTCGACGAGCGCCTCGGCAAGCGCCCCAGCGCCGATCTCCAGGGTGACCAGGGAAAAGCCATCGGCCTTGGCGCGGGCGGCCAGTTCCTCGCCGAGGGCGGCGGGGACGCCGGCCGCGACCACTTTACGCGGGGGCTGCCCGCCGGCATAGGGCGTGCCGAGCACCGTATCGCCGCGGGCCGCGGGGCCGCCAACGATGAGGACCGTGCCCTCGGGGAGCCAGCCAGCGCGATACTGGACATCGTAGGAGGCCGTCACGCAGGCCCAGGGCTCGGTGAGGGCCGCCTGGGCGTAGCCGGTCTCGGGGCGCACCGGGAGGAGGTAGCAGCCCTCGTCGCCGTCGAGGACCTCGGGCCCTACGATGTTAAACTGCGAGAGCCCGCCCTGGAGGGCATAGCCGTAAGCCAAGCCCTTGCCCCGGTAGTAGATGTCGGCCTGGACGATGTAGCGCTCACCGGGCTTGAACTGCTCAACGCGGTTGGCGCCTGCCTGGACCACGGTCAGGACCACCTCGTGGCCCATCACCACGGGGTTGGCGCGCATGTCGCGCCCGCTGAGGCGGGGGTGCGACTCGCCGGCGTGGAGGATCTTGGTATCGGAAAAGCAGAGCCCCACCGCGTCGTGGCGGACGAGGATCTCGTCGGGCCCCGGCTCGCGCATCTCGGCCTCGATCGGCTGGCCGTCGCGGCCGAGGTTCTCAAAGCCCGCGCCGTACAGCGGCCAGAGCCAGTAGCGCTCGGGCAGCGGGCCATCGGCCCGCCGGTAAGCAGCGAGCTTGGGGTCGTCGTACAATCGCTCGTTGGACATGGCACGTACTCCTTGGCGGTTAACGCCCGGCTCGGAGGGCCGGCGCTAGCCGATCTTTAGCTGCTGCCGGCGATACAACTCGTCGGGCCGGGTGTGGATGCGGCGAACGTCCGCCTCGGAGAGATAGTGCGGCCCGCCGAACGCATAGGTGCCGGCCAGCACGCGGCAGGTCTTGACGAACATGGCGGTGATGTTGTCCACCTCCTGGGGCGACTTGCCCAGGGCGATGAGGCCGTGGTTCTGCATCACCACCACCTTCGGCGGCTGGCCCCACTCGTCCGCGTAGCGCCGATAGGCGTCGCGGATGGCGCAGGCCAGGGGCAGCCCGGGATCGGTGTAGGGAACCAGGAGGGGCGCCGGGCCGCAGACGACGATCTCATCGGGAAACAGGCGCCCGGGCGGGTCACCCAACATGGCCTGAGAGCAGGCCAGGGCGTTCACCGCCACCGGGTGCGTGTGGCCGACGTACAGGGCCCCCGCCTCGGAGAGGGTGAGGGCGTGCAGGACCGTCTCGACGGACGGGTGCCGGGTGGCCGCCGGGTCCACCCGGGCGGCGTTCAGGGCCTCTTTGACGTCGTCGTCGGAGAGGCCCCGTTGGTCGGCGAGGGCCACGACGGGCTCCAGGGCCACCCGGACAAAGCCGTTGGCGTCGATGGTGCGCAGCTCGGTGCCGGACGCCTTGACCCAGAAGGTGCCGTCGTCGCAGAGCCCCGAGGTGTTCCCCTCGCCCAGGATCACCAGATCGCGCTCGGGCTCGCCGAGCCGCCGGGACATGTCCACCACGGCCTGTAGGACGATCTCGCAATTGGCCATGGCGCTAGGCCCCCGGATACCCGGAGCCGCCACCGGCCGCTCCGCGCTCGGCAGCGACCTTTTCCAGGTAGCCGCTCTTCCGGTAGGCCGCCAGGGGATCCATCGCCACGCCCATCTCCTCGCGGACGGCGGCCAGGAGCGGCCGCATGTCGGTGCGGAAGGCATCCAGGAGGATCTCCTCGGCGCGGACGATGTCGCCGGCGTCCTGGGCCTCGGCGAGGGCCTGGCGGTCGACGATCAGCGCCCGGGCGTAGGCGATCTGGCAGTTGACGATGGACTGGATCATCGCCTCGACCTTGGGCTTGACGTTGTGCGACTGGTCGATCATATAGGCGACGTTCATCTCCACGTTCTCGTCGCGCTCGCCGTCGATGAGCTCATTGTAGATGAGGAACAGCTCGTAGGGGTTGATGGAGCCCACGGTGAGGTCGTCATCGGCGAACTTTTTCGAGTTAAAGTGGAAACCGCCGAGGCGCTCCTCGTCGATGAGGTAGGCGACGATCTGCTCGATGTTGGTGCCCAAGGGGTGATGGCCGAGGTCCACGAGGACCTGGGCGCGCTCGCCGAGTTTCTGGGCCATCAGCAGCGAGGTGCCCCAGTCGCCGAGGTCGGTGTGGTAAAAGGCGGGCTCGAAGAACTTGTACTCGATGAGCAGCCGCATGGGGGCGGGCATCGCCTCGTAGATGGTGCGCAGGGCGTCCTCCAGCCGGCGCTTGCGGCGGCGGAAGGAATCCTGGCCGGGGTAGTTGGTGCCGTCGGCCAGCCAGAGGCTGATGATGTCCGAATCCAGTGTCTTCGCGATGTCGATGCAGTCGAGGCAGTGTTGAATGGCTTTGTTTCGCACGCGGGCGTCGGGGTGGGTCAGGCTACCGAGCTTATAGTCCTCATCTTGGAACAGGTTGGGGTTGATGGCGCCCAGGGTGAGGCCGAGGGACGCGGCGTGATCCTGCAGGGCGGACCAATCGTCGACCAGGTCCCAGGGGATGTGCAGCGCCACCGAAGGGGTGATACCGGTAAAGCGCTGCACCTGGGCGGCGTCCTCGAGCTTTTCAAAGGCCGTTCGCGCGGCGCCCGCCTGCGGGAACACCTTGAAGCGGGTACCCGAATCGCCATAGCCCCACGAGGGTGTCTCGATGCGCTGCGCCTTGAGGGCGCCGCGGATCTCGGCGACGTCCAGGCCCTTGGCGGCCAGGTTCTCGGCCAACACGCGATACTGCTCTCTCCAGTCCAGCACGGTGCTCCTCCTTTACATTGGTCGTGAACCGGGTAACCCGCCGGCGCGGGATCTAGACGATCTCGACCTGCACGCTCCGGGCGCGCAAGCCGGCGATGACCTCCTGGAACGCCCGGGCGCCGGGCGCGCCGCCGTTGGGGGCCTCGGGGGTGGTGAACACGCGATCGATCTCCTCGACCCCGGCGCAGGAGGCGTAGGCCACCTTGCCGATCTTGCTGCCGTCGAGGACGACGTTCACCTCGCGGACGCTGGCCACGAGGCGACGCTTGAGGTCCACCTCGGGCCGATGCGCGTCGGTGAGCCCTTCTTCGAGCGAAAGCCCCCGCCCGCCAAAGAACCCCCGCTGAAAGTTCCCATCGGCCAGGGCCTGGCACTCCCAATCGCCGACCACAGAGGCCGCCTCGTGCCAGAGGGGGCCTCCGGGCATGATGACCGTGATGCCCGGCGAGCGCAAGAGCTCGAGCGCCACGTGTAGCCCGGTGGTGAGGACCGTGAGGTCGTGGCGAGGGAGCAGGTAGCGGGCCACCTGGAGCGCCGTGGTGCTGGCGTCCAGGATGAGGGCCTCACCATCGGCGACGGTGGCGGCCGCCGCGCGGCCGATGCGCTCCTTCTGGGCCATATGGATGCGCTGGCGGACTGTGAACGACAGGGCGCTCTCGTCTTCGGCGGCGGGCAACGCCCCACCGTGGGTGCGGATCAGGCGCCCGGCGCGTTGGAGGCGGTCGAGATCGGCGCGCACGGTGACGGCAGACACGCCCAAGTCGCCGGAAAGCTCAGCGACGGAGACGAAACCGGCTTCCCCCAAGCGCTGAGCGATCCACTCCAGGCGTTCGTGTCGCGAGAGGCGACGGCTCATGCGCTACTTTCGTTTACTTTCGAATGGCTTCCACTCTTTCCGGGAGCGATTCTACCACGGGCGGGGGCAAGCGTCAACGTGGAGCGGCGAAGAGAGACGACCAGACCGTCCACGGCGACGCGGCCGACCCCAGCCGCTGGGAGGCAGCCCGCTACACCCCGAGAGAGCGGCTTGATGAGTATGTTGACAAACCCCTACCCCTGTGATATGCTTGCCGCAACATCGCCCGAGGGAAGCGAGAACGCGATGCACACTCAGCACCTGTCCGGCAGCCTTATTCTGGTCCTAGTAGCGCTCCTCGTTATTGAGGAGCCATTGCCGGTTGGGAGGCGCTCTCGCTAGGGTCATAGCGAACGCAGAGCCAAAAGGGGGCCTCACCCAACCGGGTGAGGCCCCCTTCTTTGTCCGGAGAGTTTCCGCGGAACGACGTCGTCTCCAAGTGTCCTCGAAGAGGTGGACCCGGTAGCGGGTGCGTGGCGCCCCTACCAGCGGCCGGCAGTTTGTTGCCCCGCCGTGTGGCTGCCCAGAGGTTCACCAAAAGGAGCACGACCCGTGAGAAGCGACGCCGTCAAACGCGGACTCGAACGCACCCCCCACCGCTCGCTACTGCGCGCTCTCGGGCGCACCGACGAGGAGATGAACCGGCCCTTTATCGGCGTCATCTCCTCGTTTGCCGAGATCGTCCCCGGCCACATGCACCTCCGCCAGATCGCCGAGGCGGTCAAGGCCGGCGTCTATATGGCCGGCGGCACGCCGTTCGAGGCGAACACCATTGCCGTGTGCGACGGGATCGCCATGGGCCACCAGGGCATGAAGTACTCCCTGGCCTCCCGGGAACTGATCGCCGATTCCGTGGAGACCATGGCCCTCGCCCACGCCTTTGACGCCCTCGTCCTCATCCCCTCTTGCGACAAGGTGGTCCCCGGCATGCTGATGGCCGCCGCGCGGATCGACATCCCCACCGTGGTGGTGACCGGCGGGCCGATGCTGGCCGGGCGTCGCGGGGGCCAGGCGCTAGACCTGAACAGTGCCTTTATGGCCGTGGGCGAGGCCACCAAGGGCACCATCTCGGCCGAGGAGGCCGAGCGCATCGAGCGGGAGTGCTGCCCCGGGTGCGGGTCGTGCGCGGGGATGTTCACGGCGAACACGATGGGCTGCCTCACGGAGGCGTTGGGCATGGCCCTGCCCGGCAACGGCACCATACCGGCGGTCGCCTCCGGGCGGCTGGCGCTAGCCAAGGAGGCGGGCGTGCAGGTCATGCGGCTGCTGGAGGCCGGCATCACCCCCTCGGATATCCTCACCGCCGACGCGTTCCACAACGCGTTCTCTACCGACATGGCCATGGGCGGATCGACGAACTCGGTCCTGCACCTGCTGGCGATCGCCCACGAGGCCGGGTACGCGGTGGACCTCGACGACCTGAACGCCTTCTCGGAGCGGACGCCGCACCTGTGCAAGCTGTCGCCGGCCAGCGACCAGCACATCGAGGACCTCTATTACTCGGGCGGACTCGGTGCCATCCTCTGCGAGTTGCAGGGCATCGGCCTGCTCAAGGAGAACGCGCGGACCGTCACCGGCGGCACGGTGGCCGAGAACCTGGCTGCCGGCTCGCGCTGGGCGCCCGACCGGAGCCTCCTGGATCGCGACGTGGTGCGCAGCCCGGAGGACCCCTATTCGCAGACGGGCGGCCTGGCGATCCTGTTCGGCAACCTGGCACCCGAGGGAGCCGTGGTCAAGCGGGCAGCGGTGGCCCCCAGCATGATGCAGCATCGCGGCCCGGCGCGGGTGTTCGACTCGGAGGAGGAGGCCACCCGGGCGATCATGGCCGGCGAGTTCTCCGAGGGGGACGTCATCGTCATCCGCTACGAGGGCCCCAAGGGGGGCCCGGGGATGCGCGAGATGCTGACGCCCACCTCGCTCCTCTCGGGAATGGGGGTGGATGACCGGGTGGCGCTCCTGACCGACGGGCGCTTCTCCGGCGCCTCGCGGGGGGCGGCCATCGGCCACATCTCCCCGGAGGCGGCCGCCGGTGGACCGCTGGCGCTGGTGCAGGATGGCGACGTCGTCGAGATCGACATCCCGGCGCATCGGCTGGCGGTGGATGTCGACGAGGCGGAACTGGCCCGCCGGCGGGAGGCGCTGGGAGCGTTCGAGCCCCGGGTCAAGACGGGCTACCTGCGCCGGTATGCCCAGCAGGTGACCTCGGCAAGCAGCGGCGCCATCCTGAAGGACTAGCACCGTGCGGCCTCCAGGCGCCCTCGCAAGAGGGGCATCTACCACGGGTTCCACGGAGGAACGGATGAAACGGATGAAGAGAGCGACGGGACGATGAGAAGGCAGAGTGGGGCGGGGCACGAAGGGGATCGTGCAACCCCCATCCTCCCCCCTATCCGTTTCATCCGTCTATCCGTGACATCCGTGGTAGGTTAGGCAACTCGGTACCGGATCCCCGCACGAGGGATACAGGGTAGTGCTCCTCGTCCAGATCGTAGCGACCGAACGAAGGAGTGGACATGAAGATGAACGGAGCCCGCATCCTGTGGGAGTGCCTGGTTCGCGAGGGCGTGGACACGCTCTTTGGCATCACCGGGGGAAAGGTCATCCCGCTGTACCACGAGCTCCTGAACTACCCGATCCGGCACATCACTATGCGCCACGAGCAGGCCGCGGCGCACGCCGCCGACGGCTATGCGCGGGCCACGGGCAAGGTCGGGGTATGCCTGGCCACCTCGGGCCCCGGCGCCACGAACCTCGTGACGGGGATTGCCAACGCCCAGATGGACTCTTCGCCCCTGGTAGCGATCACGGGGCAGGTCGCCAACGCCGACCTGGGCACGGACGCCTTTCAAGAGGTGGACATCACCGGCATCACCATGCCGATCGTCAAGCACAACTACCTGATCACCGACGTCCGCGACCTGGCGGTGGCCGTCAAGGAGGCCTTTTACGTGGCGCGCTCGGGCCGGCCCGGCGCGGTGCTCATCGACATCCCCATCAACGCCCAGGTGAGCGAGTGCGAGTTTGCCTATCCGGAGGCTGTGAACCTGCCGGGCTACCGGCCGCACGTCTACGGCAACATGCGCCAGATCCGCCAGGCGGCGGAGATGATCGCCCAGGCGGAGCGGCCGGTGATCGTCGCCGGGCGGGGGGTGCTCGTCTCGGGGGCGGTTGCGGAGCTGCGCCAGTTTGCCGAAAAAGTGCACGCGCCGGTGGTGACCACGCTGCTGGGCAAGAGCGCCCTCCCCGAGAGCCATCCCCTGTGCCTGGGGATGGGCGGGATGCACGGGGAGGGGTACACGAACCTGGCCCTGCAGTCCGCCGACCTGATCGTCGGGATCGGCACCCGCTTTGACGACCGGCTGACCTCCACGGCGGAGACCTTTGCCCCGCAGGCCAAGATCATCCACGTCGACCTGGACCCGGCCGAGATCGGCAAGCGCGTGCGGGTGGACCTGCCGATCGTGGGGGACGCGGGGAACGTCCTGCGCAGCCTCCTGCCGCTGGTGGAGGCAGCAACCCACGAGCCGTGGCTCACCCAGATCGCCGAGTGGCGCGCCGACACCTGCTGCCGGGAGGCGGTCTGGGAGCACTCGGAGGAGGTGGTGCCCCAGTACGTCATCCGCAGCCTCTGCGAGGTGACGGGCGGCCAGGCGCTGATGGTCAGCGACGTGGGCCAGAACCAGATGTGGGAGGCCCAGTACTACCGCCACGAGCGCACGGGGGGGCTGATCTCCTCCGGAGGCTTGGGCACCATGGGCTTTGCGCTGCCGGCGGCCATCGGCGCGGCGGTGGGCGCGCCGGACGCCCCCGTATGGGTGGTGGCAGGGGATGGCGGCTTTCAGATGACCCTCCAGGAGCTGGCCACCGTCGTCCAGGAGCGACTGCCGATCAAGATCGTCATCCTGAACAACGGCTACCTGGGCATGGTGCGCCAGTG
>LSQX01017391.1_pt1 | contig 11594 bp, 4 predicted proteins | sample 654561 | NCBI WGS metagenome assembly LSQX01 (sample SAMN04489861, study PRJNA283612) | anaerobic digester metagenome | isolation source: 4 biogas reactors fed with cattle manure at either 37C or 55C with and... | place: Denmark: Kongens Lyngby | collected 2014 | reverse complement strand
CAATAACTTCTTTAACATTTTTGCCTAATATATCATAAACACGATTATTTTGTTCGGCGATTTGTTCCGCTTCGATTAACATTGCCTTATCTTTTTTTATTTCTTTTGCGTGTTCTTTTTGTTTTTCAGCGGGTAAATTTTTGAATTCTTCTGTATTTTGATAGGCAATTTTTTTATCTAACGAAACTCTAATTTTGTCAATTTTATTTTTTTCTTCTGCTTTTTTATTTTCTATGTATTTTTCTATTTTTTCAGCGTTTTCTTCGAATTTTTTGATAACCTTAAGTTTGGTAATCGTGCCATAAAAATTTGTAATCATTTTCATTGGTTCGCCAAGAAATTTAGTAAATAAACGTAGCACTTCATTTTCGGTTCTTAACAATTCTGCACGAGAAATCATATTGCCTGATGATTGATAGCGTTCGATTGCTATTTCCGTTATTTCTAAAGCCTCTTGTTCTGTATAAAACGCCTTCGTTTCGGGGTTAATTGTTTCGGTTAGCGTAATTAAGAAAGCACGGTTAATCATATTGTCTGTAATCGTGATACCACTCATTAAAAATTCAAGTGCGTTTCTTGCTGCATTACTTTCCCACGCGCTTTTTGTCGCTTCTTTGACTTCATATCCAGCCATTTTTGAACGGTTTTTATAAATTTCACTATTTTCAATTAAATATTTGGCTTTCGTTTTTGAACCCTTTAAAAACAGATTTTTAATAAACTTTGCCATAAAGCCAGAATTAGAAAACACATTGTTGCCTTCTCCAAACATCGTTCCGATTGTAATAAAAGAGGCGTATTGTGTCGCAACAACCTTAACATTTAACGCCAATGTGGCAAGGAAAAAGTTTTTGCGCAATTTACCAATAAACTTGTTAAAACTTTGTCCTACGCCGTCCTTTTCTGCTGAATACACGGCAATGTCCTTTAATAATTCTTCATAGAAAGTGATAATATCTTTACTATATGGAGCAATTTTTTCAGCAAGAGAGATACTTTGGTTCGAGCCTTCTACCGCTTGTTCCGAACTGAATAATTCGTTTAAATCTCGCGCAACGCGATATAAACCGTAATAGTTCGCAACTTCCTTTGCGTATGACGGAATTAGATTATTTATACTATCAATAATTAAATTACTTCCGCTATCAGTTAAGGCTTGTGCAAGACCGTCAAAAACACCTAAATCTAATATGGTGTTTACGTCGAAAGCACCTTTGCCCATATATGATTTGTTCGCATTTCTAAATGGTATATAAATTTGCGAAAAGTCTTCTCCAGATGGTAAACCAGCCAATAGTTCATTTTTTTCTTCTGGCGAAAGATTTTTCATTGCCTCAGAAACGGCAAGCGCGTCGTTAGGTAGTTCAAGCCCATTTATATCTTTAAAAGTGGCATTTACAAATGGATACATTTCTTGGAAAAACTCCATCGTTTTTTTGCTGTAATCCAAAACAAACTTATCCGCTTTTTCTATAATGTCATAGAGTTCATTTAAAAGGTTTATTTTATCGACTACTTTAGCAACACGACTTTTTTCTTCGCGTTCTAATTTGCTTGAAACATTTTCGGCGATTGTGACATTATTTCCCGCTTCAAAGTGTGTTGTTTTTTCTCCATCCATTAATCCGGCATCAATCAATCTTTCGCGAATTACTTCTCTTTTTAAGTTGTTATATAGAGTAATAACTTGCGACATCGCTAATTGAACAGGATTTCCTAAAACATCCTTTAAATTATTTACTTCAACATAATTTTTTTCTAAAGCATTTATTTTTTCTCTGTTATGTTTTAACCAACCACCACCTTCAAAGAATTCAGTGAAATAGTTTAAAACTTTAAGTTGTTTTTTACTTCCTTCATATAATCTATTTTGAATGATTTGAGGCAAACCGTTTTTCATAAAAAGCGACGCTATTTCCGCATATGTGAAAGGGTCAGCAATCCACTTAACTTTACGGAGATTATCGACGAAATTGTTGTCGCCTATAACGCCACCTTTTCGTTTATGCGTGCGTATGCCGAATTTGTTTTTTGTTGGCAACCGAGAACCAACGATGTCAAGCATTATATCGCCCCACAAATGCGCTTGCCTTGCAACGGTTTTTATTGTGTGTGCATATTCGCCAGCGCTATCTATTGCCAACGAACTAATTTGTAAGACATTTGTTGCGAGTTCAAATTTTTTAAGAGCATAGTGAAAGGCATTGAGTGTTTTTGGGTTTTCCAAATCTAAATCAAAAATACTTTCGTAAAGATTTTTAAGTGGTGTTAGACCTTCGTGATTTTTATTTTTCGTTTCTAAAAGTTTTCTAATCCCCCAATAAACCTTTTTTGTATATTGGTATCCCTTTGGATTGCTTGGGTCTAATTTGTTTACGTCGTTATCGACATAAGTATTATCAATATATGCCATTGTATTAGCGATTACTTTGTTTATTCCGGCAATTAGAATTTGTTTATCGAAATCTGTTATTTTATTTCTGCTTTCTACGAGTGCGTTAATGTGTATAACAGCATATTTAGCGACCGAAACAAAAAGATGATTATAAATTTGTTCATTGTTATCGTTGTATCTAATTCTTTTTTCTGTGTCTTCAACTATTCTTGATATAACTTTATTTTTTTCTGCTTTGCTTTTTTCATTAAAGTTTTTAGTAAAAGCGGAATATTTTTTTTCTAAAATTTTATAAAACGGATTATCAAAAATATCAATCTTTGAAGAGTAAAGATTATCAAAAGCAGAAGACAATGTTTTTGTAACGGGAATATATTTTCTTGAAAACAAAACCGAAGACGGGATGCCATCTGAACCGTTTTCTACATTTTCTTTATATAATTGTTGTGAAATATTATCGCCAGACATCAAGGCGTCTTTTGAAAAAACATTATTTGCGTCAATGAAAATGTTATTTTTTATTTCATTAGGGTTATTAAGTCTTACAACTCTAACGCCTTTTGCTTCTAATTCTTTTAATGACTTCTCATTTCTTTCAACCAGTAAATCAAAATCATCTAACATTTCGGAGTTATCGTATTTTTCGATAAACGTTTCTCTATCTCCTTCTACATAATAAATTGTTGCGATGTCTTCGGTTTTGACGTTTGCTTTTCCTTCTCTTGCGTATAGAGTGAAGTCGCGTTGAGTTCCATCGTAATTATATGGTATTGCTAATAAAAATTTCTTTAGTTTATATTCTTCTGAATTTATATCAGTGGCATCTAAAATCGCTTTGTGAAGTAGGTCTGTATCATTATTGTATTTTTCGCCGTTTAACTTATGGTATCTATCTAAATTTTCATCTACTTTATCTAAAAACCACGTTTTATGTTCTTTTTCGGACACAAGATTTAAAGCGTTTTGCCCTAAAAAAATTAAATCTTTTATGTTTCTGAAAAATTTCATTTTATCTATGAACGCATCGTTTATATGTGTTTCATAACCAGAGCGCCTTATTGCCTCAGCGAAAGTTTCTTGTGTAATTTTTGAAATTTTCGTTTCTAAATTCGGGTCTTTCAAACTAAAAATTCTATGTGTCTTTTCGATTTCCTCTGAAATGACGCCGCCATTCTTATCAATTATTTCTTTTGCGTTTTCGTAATATCGTTCTACTGCTTGGTCTGTCTTTAAAAATCCTTCGTTAAATAATATTATATAGTCTCCAAAAACCTTTCTAACCGGCGTATAATAATCGGTCGAACCAATTAATGTTTCGGGTTTTTCTAAAACGCTATTTTTTAATAAAACAATGATGTGCGGAGTGTATAAACCTTTTCCAGAGAACATTTTGGATGCCATATATTCAGACGACAAGTCTTCAAGTGCAAAACTTTGTCCGACACTACCTTCTGGGCGCAGTAAAGCCTCAAGTCCGTATTCACTTGTTCCAAATGCAGCAAAACGAGCGTTTTTAATTATTTCTTTTGTTTTTGGGTGGATATAATCAAGCGTTAGTGCAAATTTATATTTATCCCAAGAAAGAAAATCATTTCCTTTAATAGTGATGGTTTCAATATCCGAAGAAAAGTCAGTTATCATAAAATCGGAAGGAAGCCTTATGTGATTTTTATGTAAATAAACGGGGTATCCAACTTTTTTTAAAAGATAACCTTTATCAATAAGTTCTTGGTCTGTAACTTTTATAAATAATCCTTCTTTTGTGTAAAAATGAACCGCTTTTTCTGTGTCGCTTATTTCTTCGCTTTCATAATCCATATCTTCTTGCGTTTCCATTAATTGTTCAAAAAGTAACGATGACAAATAGTCATCATCAACTTCATCCATCTTTGAAAACAAGGTCGCGTCTTTTTCATTGTTATCAAGCATCAGATTATTAGAACTCTTTATTTGGTCATCAAACCACGCAACCGCACCGGTAATTTTATTTTCGGAGTTGTAAAAAACATAACCGTCATATCCCGTCGCTGCACGCAACGCTTCTTTAAGCGCGAGAATGTTTTTGGGGGAGTTAAATTCTAATGCCATTAAATCAACAAGAACACTTAATTTTTTTATTTCGCCAGAATTTATTTTTTTAGAATATTTTTTTATTGTTTGTTCGTTTAAGTCTGATATATCTTTTGCTTTGTTAATAATTTTATTAAACATTTCAATCGTAACATCGACACTGCTATTAAGAGGTTTTGTGATGTTGGCAAAAACTTTCGTCGTTTCGTTTGTTATTTTTTGGGCTTCTTGTTCATCGACAAATAAAATGTAACCACTTTTCGTAACGCCATTTTCTTCTAAACCGTAATATAAAGGATTATTTGATTTTGTTTTGCCAACCTGCGTCATACTAAAAACTTGCCCGTTATCATCTTTTAAAACGGTGTTTTTGAAAAACTCATATTGGGTTGGCGTCATATTATTAGATAAAAATACGCTGTCTTCTTCCGTGCTTATATCAAGGTATTCATTTGGCGTTACCTCATTTGTGCGAATGCCAATTTGTGCGGCAAAAGCGTATGTTGGATTGTCTTTTCTGCGCGCCATCTCACTAATTAAATAATTGTTATATGTGGCAGACCATTCGAGCGTCATATAGAAGTTGCTATAACCATTTTCGTCGATACTCATATCGTTTTCATTTGATTGGAATTTATCTTTTATGATTTCAATTTGATTTTGAAACGTTTTTCGATAAACTTTGGATACAGCCTCTGAAATAGATGCTAATTGTCTTGCTTGTAAATCTTTAACTATAAAAGAAGCCTTCTTTTTTAACCAACCACTATCGCTCGTGCTTTTAAACAAAGAACCAAGTTCATATCGCGCGAACACCGCATCACCGTCTTGTTCTTCACCTTGAACTGCAAAACCAGCCATAAAATCATCGCGTAAGAAAAGGTGTTTTACCGATTTGTAGACACTAACGGGATAAAGTGAAACGTAATTTTCTTGGAATATTTTTATATAGTTTAGAGAAAAAACATAATGAAAAGTTTCAGCGTCAACTCTCACTAAATCGGTGTCTACTTTTTCTGCGTTTTTAAATTCTTCTTTTTTGGCGTTTATTCGTCTATCTATTTCTTCGACAAAGCGTTCTCTAAAATCTTTCATAAGGTCTTGCCCATTAAATGGTGTTGTGTCTTCAAAATAACCAAATAAAGTCGCCGCTTTTATTCCGGTAAGTCTTTTTTGTAGTGCTTCGTCTTTTATGTTTTTTGTATCTAAAAAATTGTCGATAATCGCATTAATATCTTTGTCGGTAATCGCTTGTAAAAAACTTTTGAATTCTTNGTGTTGCATCAAATCTTTGTCAGAAACGTTTTTGAATGTTTCTTTTAATTTTTCTGGCAAAATATAATTGCCATTTTTATCAACTTTAACAAGAAATTTTTTTAAATAACTATATTCTTTTTCTTTTTCGTCATAAATCTTTTTTTCTAATATTTTGCTATATTTTATATTTTCATCAGTAATAGAGGATAACAATAGAACATTGTTGAGGCTATCATAAGACTGTTTTTTAATTTCTTTTAAAAGTTCGATATATTTTTGTTCGATAATACTTGCTGTTTTATCTTTACGAAAATTAGTAATAGCATTAACTACTTTTGTAAAAAGCGCAGGATAATTCCACGCAACCTTATCCATTACTCTATCCATATTTACATAATTTTCGATAAAATAAGGAAGGACTTCTTCATTTAAAATTTCCTTTTTCGCTCTTAATTTTTCTAAAACTTGTTCTTTTGTATCGGTGTCCTTTAAATCAATGCCAGAGTTTTTTACAACGCGCTTAAAAAATTCTTTATTTTCATAAAAACTCAATATTGCTAAATCTTTCATTTCTTCGAAAAGTTTATTTGCCTTTTTACTACCTAAACCCATTTTATATAGTTGGCTAAATTGGTGGATTAGTTCGTGTCCGGCGACTTGTTGTTCCATATCTGCTTTTATATTCACATAAGATATGCCTTTTTCATAATACCCTTGCGTATTTTCAACGTTGCCGCGATAAAAAACAATGTTTAAACCAACATTTTTTGCGTGGTCAATTATCTTGTCAATCCGATTTTTTTTGCTTATATAGTCGCTATCTGTTTTTTTAACTAACTCGACTTTTTCAGTGCCCTTGCCATAATTAACCGTTTTCTTAATAGGCTTTAAAGGAGAAACGCTTCCCACATACTCGTCAGAAAAGATGGTATTTCCTTGTTTTGCCCTTATATCTGTTTTCATTTTTTTGCCTAATTCTGTAAGTTCAAATTTATTGCTCTTTTCATTAAATTCTATGAACATATTTGCTCGCGAATTTTCAAGTGTTTTTATAGTTTTCGCTTTGTTCTTTGGATTTTTAACTTTGTTCAATCCCTCAATCGCTAAATCAAGTCCTTCGGATACGGTTGCTTGAACTTCTTCATAGCCCAATTTTTTGACTTCTAAATCAAGAAGCGAACTAACATTTTCGATGTTTTGAAACTGTGTTCCGTATTTGATTGCATTGAAAAAAACATTACCACCAGCCATAACACCACCAGAAAGAGCGCCAGAAAAACCAGCAGTTAAAACGCGTTCAATAAAATCTAATGGTCTTTCATATTCTGTTGTGCCGTCTTCATTTGTAATTAAGCCACTTGTTCCCAATTCTGAAATGATTTCTTCCATTCCCTCTTCTAACATATCACCTAATATGTTTTTGCCAATGCCGCCCGTAAAAGTAAACCCACCTATTTGTTCGGTTGCTGTTTCAATTATGGAAATTTGAGCGGCGTATTTTTGAGCGTCATAAATAGACAAACCTTTTTCTATGGCTTCGTTAAAAGATTGACCATATGTTGTGGCATAAAAATAACTTGATGAAGCAAGTGCGGCAAACGCTTGTGCGGTCGAACTCATATTTCGTGTCAGCGCTGAAATCGCAATAGCAGGAGCCATTCTTCCAATGCTTTCTGCTGAACCACCAATAATTTCATAGGCTTTTGATAAAAACGGGTCATCTTGCATATAAGGGGCAAAAATATCGGTTTTAATATATAAGTTGTCAAAAAAATCATTTGAACCTTCTATAAAATCTTTTGTTGCATCGAAAGTGTGCGTATCTTTATTTCTATATGGAGCACCATATGACAAAAATTCATCTTTTCCTTTATCTGTTTTTTCCTTAATAAATTTTTTGGCTTCTTCTGCCCACTCCGGAGAAATGCCAACTAAATTACTGGCTGTTCCCAAGAAATTTAATACACCATTAGCAATACCGTCAGCGGCGTCCACTGCACCAGATGTAAGCATATATAATATGTCAGTGCCAACTTCTTTCAACCACTCTTGGCTCCAAGGTGCCGCACCGCTATCGTTTTTAAAAACTTGAACAAGGTTATTTACTAAATTCGCCCCTAAAACGACAAGACCCTCTCCAAGACCAACAATTCCATTCCAAAGACCCTTGCCTGCTTTATAAAGCCACCCAACAGGAGAAAAGCCCAAAATTGTCATCAATATTTTTTCGCGTTTTGCTTCCTTGTTAAATTTTTCGGCAAAATCGTTGATACCTTGTTTATACTGTTCGATATATTCGTAGCCTGCGTTATATGCAGAAATTAGTATTTGTTCACGCGTTCCTTGAATTTGTGCCATTTTAAGACCTCTCTAATGAATATGTATAAGATAAGATACCATCTTTAATTTCACAAAGATAATATCTTCCATTATAAAACATTATTTTTGTTCCGGTGAATGTCGGGTCTGCTGTGTATTTCCAATAACTATGTTTAGGCTCACCAAATTTTATGAAACTCCTTTTTTCAAACCCAAAACTGACTATTTCTTCATCCGTAAAGATTTTAACACCACCAGAAGATTTCTTGTATGAAACACCGTTGATAACAACATTTTTTCTCGTTTCTATATATGGTGTTGTTTCGCTATCAAGAAAACCGTTTTCTTTTGGAATTTTCGCTCCTTCGTGTTCAACCGCTATCATTTTGTGGAATGTTCCATCTGGCATATAAACATAAATGTCGCCTCTGTAAGTTATAATTCCATTACCGTCTCTTCGATAATTAAAATCAATTTCATCTAAATAACTTTGTGGAATAGCCGTTTCAGTCGTTTCAACACCATACATTATGCCGTTGCGAGAATATGCATATCCTTCCATAATATCTGCGTTTGTATAATATCTTAAATCCAAATGCGGTTGTGCTTCAAGCCCAAATCTTTTTAATTCGTCTGGATTTACGCCCGTTCCTTTTATTTGCACAAATGTTGAAGTTTCAAAAAAGTCGATTTCTGCATTTGCCCATTCAATGAAGTCTTCTTTTGTGTCTTTTGGTAAATCAAGGGAATTAATATATTCTTCAGCGGTTTTATATCCACCATAATCCCCCGTTTGAATACCACGAGAAATAACTCCTTGCGCCTTTAATACTGTTTGTTCATACCCGCTAATTTTTAGTTGAATTTCGGTTCCTAAAAGTTTTTGCGAAATTGCTTGACTTTCTTCCAACATTTTATTTTCATAAGCGGCTTCTAATGCAGAATAATTCGCGTTTATTGCAGACAAATTCTCTGCGTAATTTCCATAGATGTCAATAAGATTTCCGCTAACATCACCAATACCTGTGTTAGATGCATATTCGCCAAGATACTTTTTGGACATTTCACGAATAAAATAAGCGTCCTGAATGTCTTTTTGGCGTGCGCTATCTAAATTTGCTATATTCTTTTGATATTGCGAAAAAATATTTTCAAGACCTACTTGATATAGATATTTTTGGAACTCTAATTCTGGATTTGCGCTGCTGGCGATTTGGTCTGCAATGCTTTGCGGTTCGTTTTCCTTTGTTTTGTCATCTCCCGCCTTTATGCCACCGCTGCCTCCATAAAGAAAATCATATTGAGAACTGTTTGGTCTACTTAATTCAGGACGAGCGGGATTATAAGGGTCAAAAGGGTTAAAAGTAAAAGGATTATTTTTCATAAATTTGAACCTCGTCGATTATTTTTTCTACTTGGTTATTTTCATTTAGTGATAGAATTATTTTTTTATCGGAATTTATTTTTTCTTCTTTTTTAATTTCGATATAGAAACTCTCTAATTTTAAACCTCTACGTTTTATTTCGTTCCCTAATTCATCTTTTACATATGACATTGCATTTAGAAATTTATAAATCGCAAGACTAATAACCACCCCAAAGTTTACAAACGCCATTAAAAGACCGCTAACGGAAAAATGAAAAGGGGCAATAGATAAAATAGATGTTGAAAAACCAAAAATCATACCAAGTAACGGAGAACTATTTTTTGATATATATTCTTTTTCGGTTATTAATTTTTTATTTCTTTCCCAACCTCCAACCGAACTATCGAAAAGCATCGCTGATGATATTTCATTTATAAAACAATTTTTGTGAATATTTTTAATTGCTTTTGCTTCTCTTTTGTTTCTTGGAACATAATCGCGGTTCAGCGTTAAGTCTTCTTTGATAAGAGCATTAAAATCAATTCTATGATGATTACAGTATTCAAAATAAACAGCGTGCAATTCTTTATAATTATCTTCTTCGCATTTTTTATCAAGTTCTTCACGATACGGCAAACAAAGTGTAATTTGTTCGTCTTGGTAATCTAAATGGTCTTGATAGTCTTGTTCTTTTTTGCCTTTTTCTATCCCGTTTTTAATGAATGAACGGAAAATAAACATATTCGTTAAACCTTTGATTAAAATGCTAATAGAGATAAAAATAATTTGCGACACCGTGAGTTTTTTAAATGGGTTGCTTGAACTAACGCTCGTAAAATCAATAATAGACAAAAGCGTCGTGGTTGCCGCAATTAAAAATCCTAAAAAAACACCAATCCAATCATTGACCATTCTTCGTGTTTTTGTATTTTTATTAACAATGCTATTCATTATCTTCTGCGCCTTTCTCTAACTTCTATACGCGCTTCGTCCTTGCGTTCTTCTAATTCTATTTCCTTTTTCATTTTATGAAACTCCATTTGCCGGCGATATGCAGGTTCAAAACCAAACTCTTGTGCAATAACAGACGGTAATGCCGCGATACACGCACTCATAAAAAAGCCTATTAGTGAATAAGATAAATACATAAATAATATAGCAATCATTAAGCCAACGGATGCCTTATCCTTAAAGAAATCTTTATTCTTGCGTAAAACAATAAAAAGAAAAACAATTAGGGCGGCAACTAATGGAAAAGCAATGGACATATTTAGTTTTAAACCCTCTTCAAAAAGTTGGAAATTATTGACCGCTTCTGATATTTCGCCCGCGCCATTTAGGGATGGTAAAAAAGTATATAAAAGAACACCGGCGGTTGTTGATGTTAGTGTCGAAACCCACCCGATTATGCGGTAGAAATATGCCTTTCTTTTATGATTTTTCTTTTTCATATTTTATAATCATCTCCTCTAATGCGCTAATAGGCAATTCTGATAATTTTTTTATAAGAATATCTGGATAATTATTCAATATATAAACAACTTTTTCTTTTATTTCTGGTGAACGAGCCATAATTTCTTTTACAGCCGCAGTTCTCTCTTTATAGTTTTCTATTACTTCAGAAACATCTTTCGCTAAACCACTGATAACAGCACTTTTATTTTCACATACATATTTTTTTAATACATCAAGTGTTATTTCTTGTTGATAAAAAAGTGCTTCATTTATTTTATTTGTTTCAATTAATTCTTTTTTATAGTCATTAATTATTTTTTGGTATTCTTCTGATTTTTTTTCGAAATCTTCTAATTTATCATTAACAATTTCGGTAACCTCTTGTTTTATATCGTTTAGACCTTGCTTAACTTCTTTTGAAAAATCCTTTACTTTTACTTCGATTTCTTTTGCTTTTTCTGGAAACTCACTTGTTTTTTTCTTAATTTTATCTAATGCGTAATAAATTATCAAAGATAAAATTGCTCCAAAAGGAATACCAGCAATAACCTGTGATAATATATCTCTTAATAAATCTAATAATTCTTGGTTCATTTTTAATTACCTTTTCTTTCGTTGATTTTTCTGTGATTAATTAGCCACCCAACTAAATACTGGGATACCACCTGTAATAGTAACTTGTAATGTATAAGTTCCATCAGTTGTAGGAATAGGTGGAATTCTATCCATAT
>LSQX01285328.1_pt1 | contig 11599 bp, 7 predicted proteins | sample 654561 | NCBI WGS metagenome assembly LSQX01 (sample SAMN04489861, study PRJNA283612) | anaerobic digester metagenome | isolation source: 4 biogas reactors fed with cattle manure at either 37C or 55C with and... | place: Denmark: Kongens Lyngby | collected 2014 | reverse complement strand
GCGCGGTGCGAGATCGACTTGTCGCCGGGAACGCGGAGGCTTCCGCGCAGCGCTTGGCCGCGTTGGGCCAGCCAGTCAATCGATTCGCTCACGTCCTGTCTCCCGAAAGTCTTTGTTTCCCTCTCCCCGTGTGCGGGGGAGAGGGCCAGGGTGAGGGGGGCTTTTCGTCGGAAACTGCAAAAGCACTCGCGCCCAAGGCGCTCGCCCCCTCACCCCATCCCTCTCCTCCAACCCTTTCTCCCATGCACGATGGGGGAGAGGGAGCGTTTGTTACGGCACCGCCACCGGATACGAGCCCAGCACCTTGACCGTAGCGGCATGGGCTTCCAGTTCGGCCAGCGCACTCTTCATCGCCTCGTCTTCGACATGGCCGGCAAGATCGATGAAGAAGGCGTACTCCCACTTGGCCTGGTGCGAGGGCCGCGATTCGATCCGGTTCATGCTGATGCCGTGGCGCGCGAACGGGCTGAGCACGTCGAACAGCGCGCCCGGCTTGTCGTGGATGAAGACCAGCACCGAGGTGCGGTCGTGGCCGGAAGGGGGGAAGATCTGGCGGCCGATGACGAGGAAACGTGTGGTGTTGTCCTTGTCGTCGTGGATTGGCTGGGTGATGACCTTCTTCAGCCCGTACACGTGCCCTGCACTCTCGCCGCCGATCGCGGCCGCGTCATCGGCATTGCGTGCGCGGCGCGCGCCTTCGGCATTGCTGGATACCGGCACCTTCTCCACCTTCGGCAGATTCGCACGCAGCCAGCCGGCGGTCTGCGCGAACGATTGCGGATGCGCGTAGATGCGTTCGATATCCTCGATCCGGCCACTGCGCGAGAGCAGGTACTGATGCACGCGCAGTTCCACTTCGCCGCAGATCTTCAGGCCCGAGGTCAGGAACATGTCGAGCGTGACCTGGATCGTGCCCTGCCCCGAGTTCTCCACCGGCACCACGCCGAAATCGGCGCTGCCGCTTTCCACTTCCTGGAACACTTCCTCGATGCTGGCCAGCGGCAGGCCATGCGCGGAGCGGCCGAAATGCTTGAGCACGGCCTGCTGGCTGAACGTGCCTTCCGGGCCGAGGAAGCCGATCTTCAGCGGCTCCTGCTGGGCCAGGCAGGCCGACATGATTTCGCGGAAGACGTGCACCAGCACTTCGTCGGTCAGCGGGCCTTCGTTGCGGTCCACCACCATGCGCAGCACCTGCGCCTCGCGCTCGGGCCGGTAATAGTCCACCGCGGCAGCAAGCTTGCCCTTGGCCTTGCCGACCTGCAGCGCGAAGCCGGCGCGTTCGGCGATCAGCGCCTGGATGTTGCGGTCGATGGCGTCGATACGCTCGCGCACCTGCGCCAGTTCCGGCGCTGCCGTTGTCTTGTCACGCGCGGGTTTGGCGGTCTTGGCGGATTTTTCCGCCGCGCTTGCGCCCTTGTGCTTGCCTGCTGCCATGTGAATTCAAATCCCGTGGATCGTGGATGGTGCGAAACCGTGCTCAACCGTAGCGTTGCGCGAAGTCACGCATGAACGCGACCAGCGCATCGACGCCTTCCTGCGGCATCGCGTTGTAGATCGAGGCGCGCATGCCGCCCAGCACACGGTGCCCCTTGAGCGCGAGCAGGCCGGCGGCATTGGATTCCTGCAGGAACAGGGCGTCCAGCCGCGCATCGTGCAGCACGAACGGTACGTTCATGCGTGAACGTGCGGCGGGATCGACCTCGTTGCGGTAGAACCCGCCGGAGGCGTCGATCGCGGCATACAGCGTGGCCGCCTTGCGGTCGTTGGCCTGCGCGATGGCCGCCAGCCCGCCCTGCGCCTTCAGCCACTGGAACACCAGCCCGGCCAGATACCAGGCGAACGTCGGCGGCGTGTTCAGCATCGAGTTTTCGGCGGCGTGCGCGGCGTAATCGAAGATGCGCGGCACGCGTCCCGCAGTGCGTTCCAGCAGGTCCTGGCGCACGATCATGATCACCAGCCCGGCCGGGCCGATGTTCTTCTGCGCGCCGGCGTAGATCAGCCCATAACGCGAGACATCCAGGGGTCGCGAAAGAATGTTCGAGGACATGTCGGCGACCAGCGGCACCGCGCCGGTATCCGGGGTTTCGTGGAACTCCACGCCGTGGATGGTTTCATTCGAGGCGATGTGCACATAGGCCGCATCCTCGCGCAGCTGCCATTGCGCGCGCGGCGGAATCGAGCGGAAACCATCGGCTTCACTGCTGGCGGCGATATGTGTCTGCACGAAATGCTGCGCTTCGCCGACCGCCTTGCTACTCCAGGCGCCGGTGAGCAGGTAATCGGCCGATTGCCCGGGCGTAGCCAGATTCATCGGAATCTGCGCGAAATGCTGGGTCGCGCCGCCTTGCAGGAACAGCACGCGGTAGTTGTCCGGCACCTGCAGCAGCTCGCGCAGATCCGCTTCGGCCTGCGCCGCCATCGCTTCAAAAGCCTTGCCGCGGTGCGACAACTCCATCACCGATGCGCGTTCACCACCCCACTCCAGCAGCTCCTGCTGCGCCTGGCGCAGCACCGCCTCCGGCAAGGTTGCCGGGCCAGCGCTGAAATTGAACGCGCGCGCCATCTTCGACCACTCCGCGACAAGGGACCGGCAGGCTAGCATGACGCAGCGCAACAAGAGAACCGGAAAGCGCCGCCCCGCAAGGCCGTCAGCAGATCAACGCCCGGAACTGGCGGCAAGCGCGAAATCCAGCGCCGCACAGACCGCCGCCGCCTGTGCATCGTTGCACTGCTGCGGTGTGGCCCGCGGGCTGTCCGGATAAACCTCGGTAGTGGTGGTGTAGCGCGCGCCGGTGATGCCGGCGCACAGGCCCAGCGACACCAGCGGGTATTCGATGACGCCCGGCGCCACCACCGGTGAACCGATGATGGTGCCGTCCGGATCAGCCGGCGCGATATGGGTCACCTTCGCCACCGCTTCGATGATCGCCTGCTGGAAGGCTGGCTGCGGATTGACGCTGTCATCGACCAGATAGAAACCATCGGGAATCGTGCCCGGCGTGAACGGCTTGCCATCGCGTGCGGCCAGCGCCGGGCGGAACTGGCTTTCGTCCGAATCCGTGGTTTCGTGCAGGTCCACATGCAGCAGGAAACGCCCTTTGAACGGTGCCACCAGCTGCATCAGCGCGGCCGATTCGGGCACGCTGGTATCCGGGGTGAAGGAGCGGTTCGGATCGCGCGCGTCGCGGTTCCAGCGGTGGATGCGTTCGTAGGCCCAGGGACTGACGCAGGGCGCCACCAACAGCGTGATGCGGCCGGCGTAATCGGCGGCATGGTGCTCCAGGAACTGCAAGGCACCGTGCACGCCGGAGGTTTCATAGCCATGCACGCCGCCGGTCACCAGCGCCATCGGCAGGGCCGGATCGTGTTCCCGGCTGCGCAGCGCATACAGCGGATACGGCTGCTCCGGATCGGCGACTTCACCGTACTGGATCACCTCGAAGCGCTCGCGCAAGGCATCGATGCGGCTCACGACCTCGTCGGCATAGCCACGCTGGCGGCGCTGCGTGGCGCGCCAGGTTTCCACTTCCTGCGGGCCCCAGGGCACGCCGGGCGTACCGATCGGAAAGTGCGTGTTTTCAGACATGGAGCATCTCCAGACAGGCGCCGGACGGCGGCACCGAATTGCAATACAGACCTGCGCCTGCACGGAACTCCCGCCGCACGCGGCGGCGCGGGACCAAACTGAACAGAGCATGCAAGCGCCACGCAATCGGCCGCGCAGGCTCTGGAGTCGAAACAAAATCTTAACGAAGATGGCGCAATGGATACCACCGATTCCCCGCTGAGCCTGCTGGCCCGGATGAGCGACTCGCTGTCGCCGGCCAATGAAATCGAAGACCTGGTGCGGCCGCTGCTGGAGTTGCTGGAAGCCGTCACAGGGCTGGAATCCACTTACGTCACCCGCACCGACACCAGGACCGGACGCCAGACCGTGCTGTACGCCCGCAATACCCAGGGCCTCAACATCAAGGAAGGGCTGTCGGTGAACTGGAGCGACACCCTGTGCAAGCGTGCGCTGGAAAGCGGCCTGAACTATTGCGATGACGTGCCCGCGGTGTGGGGCGATTCCAAAGCCGCACGTGAACTCGGTATCCGCACCTTCGCCACCACGCCGATCCATGATGGCGACGAACAGCTTTACGGCACCCTGTGCGCAGCCAGCCGCGAACACCGGCCGATGGGCCCGGGCACGGTGCAGGTGATGCTGCTGTTCTCGCGCCTGATCGGGCGTCAGGTCGAGCGTGAACGCCTGATGGAGGAGCTGCGCCAGGCCCAGATCGTGCTCGAGACCTACGCCCTGACCGACGTGCTGACCGGCCTGCCCAACCGCATGGCGCTGATGGACGAGCTGCGCCGCCGGATGGCGCGCAGCGCCCGCGACGGCAGCCATCTGCTGGTGGCCTTCGTCGATCTGGACCACTTCAAGAAGGTCAACGATGAACACGGCCACGACGCCGGCGACCGCCTGCTGATCTGCATCGCCGAGGCCTTGCGCAACAGTCTGCGCGGCGGCGACTACTGCGCACGGCTGGGTGGCGACGAATTCATCGCGCTGGTCAGCGTGGCCGGCGACGACCCGGAACTTGCGCGCGGTACGCTGGCGTCGCGGCTGGAAGCCGCCACCTGTGGCCGTTTCGATCTGGGCAACGGCCTCACGCTGGACTACGGCGGAGCCAGCATCGGCGTGGTGGTTTCCGCACCCGGCGACGAGGATCTCGACGCCCTGCTGGCGCGCGCCGATGCCGCGATGTATGAGGTCAAGCACCAGCGCAAAAGCCGCGACAGCGTCACGCCGTCGCCTTCCGCTTGACCCTCGCCAGTCCGCTGATTAACCTTTATCGCTGAATCTTGATAAAGGGATACATTGTGGATCTGGAAGCCTGGTCGGCCTGCCTGCGGGTGCTTTCCGACACCACCCGCGTGCGTCTGCTGACATTGCTGGAACGCGAGGAACTGACCGTGGCCGAACTGGCCGCGATCACCCGGCTGGCACAGCCGCGCGTGTCCACGCATCTGGCGCGGCTGAAGGAACACGGTCTGGTGCGCGACCGGCGCGCCGGCGTTTCGGCCTACTACCGCTTCGCCGAAGACGACATGGACCAGGCCCAGCGCGCGCTGTGGAAAGCCCTCTCCGATGGCGCCGATGACCCCTTGCTGCGCGCCGATGCCGAACGCCTGCCGGATGTGCTCGCGGCCCGTGCCAGCGAACAGAACTGGGCCGACTCGGTTGCCGGCGACATGGAGCGGCACTATTCGCCCGGCCGCACCTGGGAAGCGCTGGCGCGCGCCGCACTGCAACTGGTCAAACCCGGCGATGTGCTCGATATCGCCTCCGGCGACGGCGTACTGGCCGAACTGCTGGCACCGCGCGCCAAACGCTACGTCTGTCTGGATTCCAACCCGCGCGTGGTCGCGGCCGCGCGCGAACGACTCAAGCCGTTGCCCAACGTCGACGTCATCGAAGGCGATATGCACCACATGGATTTCCCGGACGCCAGCTTCGATCTGGTGCTGCTGATGCATGCCCTCACCTATGCCGACAAACCCGCCGCGGCATTGGCCGATTCGGCCCGCGTTTTGCGCCCCGGCGGCCAGCTCATCGCCACCACGTTGCATCGCCACGAGCACCGCAGCGTGATCGAGCCCTATGGCCACGCCAACCTCGGTTTCACCGTCGATGAGTTGTCCGCACTGGCCGAGCGCGCCGGTTTGGTCGTGGATACCTGCAAGATCATCACGCAGGAGAAGCGACCTCCGCATTTCGAAGTGGTTTCACTGCTGGCCCACCACCCATGAACACCCTTCCCTGGCTGAACCCGGCGCGCGTGGCTGCGCTTCATGCCGCGCTGGACGAGCGCATCCTGATCCTGGACGGCGGCATGGGCACGATGATCCAGCGCTGGAAGCTGGACGAACCGGACTACCGTGGCGAACGCTTCGCCGAAGGTTTCGACCGCACACATCAGCACGGCGCCGGCTGTGGCCACGACCTGAAAGGCAACAACGATCTGCTGATCCTGAGCCGCCCGGACCTCATCGCCGGCATCCACAGCGCCTATCTGGAAGCCGGTGCCGACCTGATCGAAACCAACACCTTCAATGCCACCGCGATCAGTCAGGCCGATTACCACCTGCAACATCTGGCCGCCGAACTGAACCGCGAGGGCGCGGCGCTGGCGCGGCGCTGCTGCGATGCAATGGAAGCAAAAACCCCGGAGCGCCCGCGTTTCGTGGTCGGCGTGCTCGGTCCCACCAGTCGCACCGCCTCCATCAGCCCGGACGTCAACGACCCGGGTTTCCGCAACATCGATTTCGACACCCTGCGCACGATCTACCGCGAAGCCATCGACGGCCTGATCGACGGCGGCGCCGACATCCTGATGGTGGAAACCGTGTTCGACACGCTCAATGCCAAGGCCGCGCTGTACGAGATCGAGGAAGCCTTCGACGCACGCGGCGGGCGCCTGCCGGTGATGGTCTCGGGCACGATCACCGATGCCTCCGGCCGCACCCTGTCCGGCCAGACCGCCGAAGCGTTCTACGCCTCGATCTCGCACGGCAAGCCGCTGGCCGTGGGCCTGAACTGCGCGCTCGGCGCCAGGGAACTGCGCCAACACGTGGAAACCCTCGCGCGCGTCGCGCAGACCCACGTCAGCGCGCACCCCAACGCTGGCCTGCCGAACGCCTTCGGCGAATACGACGAAACCCCGGAGGAAACCGCCGCCACGCTGAAGGAGTTCGCGCAATCGGGGCTGCTCAACATCGTCGGCGGCTGCTGCGGCACCACCCCCGACCACATCCGCGCCATCGCCGGGGCCGTGCGCGCCATCAACACCCCGCCGCACGCCCCGCAGCCGCCGTCCGCCGCCGCCTTCTCCGGCCTCGAACGCCTCGCAATCCCGTCCGGCCCGCACGCGCTCGTCGAGGTGGGCGAGCGCACCAACGTGGCGGGCTCGCGGCGCTTCCTGCGCCTCATCAAGGAGGAGGATCACGCGCAGGCCGTCGAGGTCGCCCGCGCCCAGGTCGTCGCCGGGGCCGCGATCATCGATGTCAACATGGACGACCCCCTGCTCGACGCCCCCGCCGCCATGCGCGGCTTCCTCAACCGCTGCGCCGCCGAGCCGACGCTCGCCGATGTCCCCGTGATGGTAGATTCCTCGAACTGGGAGACGCTCGTCGCCGGCCTCGAATGCCTGCAAGGCCGCGGCATCGTCAACTCCATCAGCCTCAAGGATGGCGAGGAAACCTTCCTCGGCCATGCCCGCGAAATCCACCGCCTCGGCGCCTGCCCGCTCGTGATGTGCTTCGACGAGAAGGGCCAGGCCGACACCCTCGAACGGCGTTGCGAGATCGCCGTGCGCAGCTACCGCCTGCTCGTCGCGGCCGGCATCCCGCCCGCGGAGATCATCATAGACGCCAACGTCTTTGCCATCGCCACGGGCATCGCCGGCCACGACCGCCTCGCCCTGGACTTCATCGAGGCTGTGCGCTGGATCAAGGCCAACCTGCCCGGCGCCCTCACCAGCGGCGGCATAAGCAACGTCTCGTTCGCCTTCCGCGGCAACAACACCCTGCGCGAATGGATCCACTCCGTCTTCCTGCACCACGCCGTCGCGGCCGGCCTCGACATGGCCATCGTCAACCCCGCCGCGATGGTCGCCTACGACGAGATTCCCGCCGAATCCCGCCGGGTCGTCGAGGACGCCGTCCTCTGCCGCACCCCCGACGCCGCCGCGCGCCTTGCCGAGCTGGCCGTCGCCACCATGGCGACCGCCCCCGCCGCCGCGCCCGCCGCCAAGGGCGGCACCGAGAAGAGCGCGCCGCCGCAGGAGCGCCTCAAGAGCGCCGTGGCCACCGGCAGCGCCGCCGGACTCGATGCCGCCGTCACCGAGGCTATCGAGGAGTTGCGCCAGGCCGGGCGCGGCGACGCCGATGCCGCGCTGGCGCTGCTCGAGGGGCCGCTGATGGACGGGCTGGCGGTGGTCGGCGAGGCCTTCGGCGCCGGACGCCTCTTCCTGCCGCAGGTGCTCAAGAGTGCGCAGGTCATGAAGCAGGCCTCGGCGCTGCTCGAGCCCTTCATGGCCGCAGGCTCCTCCGGGGCCGGCACTGCCGCGGCACGCAAGCCTAAGATGCTCATCGCCACCGTCAAGGGCGACGTACACGACATCGGCAAGAACATCGTCGCCACCGTGATGCGCTGCAACGGCTGGGATGTGGCCGACCTCGGCGTGATGGTCGAGCGCGAGCGCATCCTGGCGCACGCCCGCAAGCACAATGTGGATGTCGTCGGCCTCTCCGGCCTCATCACCCCCTCGCTCGACGAGATGGTGCGCGTGGCGCAGGTCTTCGAGGAGGCGGGGCTCGACATTCCGCTGGTCGTCGGCGGCGCGGCGGTTTCGGAACTGCACACTGCGGTCAAGATCGCGCCGGCCTATTCCGGCATCGTCGCCTGCGGCGGCGACGCCTCCTCGATGCCCGGCCTCTGCGCCTCGCTGCTCCCCGGCCCGGGGCGGCGCGTCGCCACCGCAGCACATGCGGCACGCCACGAGGAGCTGCGCCAACAGTACGACCGGTCGCGCCAGCCGCGCATCTCCCTCGGGACGGCACGGCAGCGCGCCGCCGCGGCGGGGCGTCCCGCCCCATGCCTCACCGTGCCGCGCGATCCCGCGGTGCATGTCTTCCGCGACATCCCGCACGCCGAACTCGGGCCGCTGATCCCCTGGGCGATGCTGCTGGGCAGCTTCGGCTTCAGGAGCGCGGCGGAAAAACGCACGCCCGAGGCTCAGGAACTGCTGCGCGACGCCAAGGCCCTCCTCGCCGGCCTGCCGCTGGCGGACGGCGCGACGCTCGCCGTCCATGGCGTCTCCGGCATCTTTCCCGCCTGGGCGGAGGACGAGACCATTTTCGCCAAGGTAGATGGTACCGAGGTGGCCTTGCCGGTGGCGCGCGATCTGTCGGAAACGGGAGCGGGCTACAGCCTGGCCGACCACCTGCCGCCGAAGGACGCGCCTGCGCACGGCTGGATCGGGATGCAGGCGGTCAATGCCGGCTCGGGTCTGGATGCGGTGGTCGAGGCGCTGGGAGAGTCGCGCGGCGGCTACCTTGCGATTCTCGCGGCGGTACTGGCCAACTGCCTGGCCGAGGCCGGCGCCGAGTGGCTGCACCGCGAGACCGTCGGGAGCTACTGGGGCGGCGAAGGGCTGGGCAAGCGCCCCGCGCCCGGCTACCCCGCCTGCCCCGACCATGCGCTCAAGCGCGCGATCTTCGATGCCCTCGGCGCCGAGAGCGCCATCAACGCCCGCCTTACCAGTTCCCACATGATCGTCCCCGAAGCCGCCACCTGCTGCTTCATCATCCGCTGATGGTCGCCGGTCGCCAGTTGGAACAGGCCAGAGACGCCACTTTGTCCTCGCTGCATTAATTTGACAGGATTTCCTGCTTCGCAGGCGCATATTAACATGATTAACATGATTTTCAGGATTTTTTTGGCCGCTACGCGGCAGGATTTAGCTACGGATTGCGCGGATTGGTGTAGGGTGTCTCAGACTAGTCGGGTCAGAGCCCCACTTTGTCGGTAACTTTGTCGAAAGCAAAAGATGAAGCGGATGGATTAAGTGTGCCGATTAAGAACGAGCTTAAGTGAGGGGCTTAAGTATGTGCTTCGCACTTACACCTTGTCCCCGCACCTTGTCTCTTTACGCTTCGTCTCCGCACTTTGTCCCTACGCTTTGTCGAAAGCGAAAGCGAAAGAGCAAGCGAATGTTCCGGCCTCCCGTTCGCTTCGGATGCGCTTTGGAGCCCGCGGTCTCCGCGGTGTATTGATGCGGCGCATGATTGGCGAACGTTACCGCCGGAGATTCGCAAAGCAGGCACTTCACCGCTAGAACGCCAAGAGCGCCAAGATAGGTAACCGCTAATGGACGAATCTACGCGAATCGCCCGGGCCTTTGCCATGGCACTGGATGGGAATATTGACTGCGCGCGGCTCCGCGCGCTTTCTTCTCGCCGCCTGCGGCAGGCAAAACCAGCGTCCTAATGAATGGCGGCCTATCCCGCCATTGCCACCCGTACCGAACCACCCCGCCCGCTGTCCCAGCGCAAGCTCACGGTACAGCAACCGGAAGGTGCGGCAAGCGGGACGCTTGCCCCAGTGATGGAGCGTGGAGCCAAGCTTTTCGAAAGAATCGAAAGAGTCGATGGATTCGCGTGATTCGATTCGCTCGATTCTTTCGACTCTCTCGATTCCTTCGACCGCCCCCGCCTCGCCACACCGTCGGTGCTGTCGCTTGCAAGCCCCGATTGTCGTCGCCTGTCGTTGAGTTTTGGAGTAAGCGGGTGGAGTAAGACAAGCGTTCACGCACCCTTACACCCTCTTTCGAAGCCAAAGTCCGAAGAAGCGGTCGTAGACAAAATATTTTCCCGACTCGCCCTTCAAAACGAGCGCCTTGTTCTCAAGCGCTTTCAAGGCCTGTCGAACGCTGCTTGCAGCCCCCAGGCGATGTTTGGCGAGGAAAGAGCCTTTAAACGGTTCCGCGACCCCGCGTTCGACCGCCAGCGCTTTCAAAACGGCCAGTTGGCCGCGAGGCAGCATTTCGCAGAAGGCCTTGTAGGTTGCGTCTTCACATGCAATCGCCGCGTCTATGGCTTCCTGCGCGTCGCTGACCGCAGTGGTTTTCCGTCCCGAGGCAAAAATCCGGTTCAACGCCATTTGGACATACCACGTATGGCCGGAGAGTTCGTTGTAGATCCAGTCGAATGCCTCAGGCTCGAGAACCCGGTTTGCCTTGGCAAAGAGACCGGTGGCAAACGTTCGGTAGGGCTCAAGCTGGATTTCCCCGAGCGCGATTTTCTGGGTGCTCTGGTAAAACGGGCGTTTCGCAGACGAAAACATTTCCTCCATCAAATGCTTCTTGCTTCCTGAAAAGACAAGGCCGGCGTTTGGAAGGAACTGCGCGTGGGATCTCAGATCCGCTTCGACCCCCTTGTCGGGATATTCCAGGATTTGCTGAAACTCGTCGATGGCGATGACACACCGCTTCCCCGATTCCCGGATGTAGTCAAAGACTTCGGAAAGGCTCCGCCTTGTCTCGGATGGCTTGATGTCAAACGAAAGCGTTGGCGCGCCGGTCTGGGAATCAAATGAGAACGTCGGGCGAAAGCTCTTGAAGAAAGAGCCGATGCGACGGAGCGCGGCTTCGGAATGGTCGTCGAGCCGCCCGACAACCGCCCGCGCCAGCATGGTCGTGAAGTCGTGCAGGTTCTGGGTTGAGAAGATGTCGATGTAAAAGCGGCATCGCACCGAAGGGATCGTGGCGTCGAGGCGGTTGAAAAGATGGAGAATCAGTCCCGTCTTCCCCATGCGGCGCGGGCTGACGAGGCAGACGTTGCGCCCGTTGGCAAGAGCCGAAGCGAGTTCTTCCGTCTCCTTTTCACGATCGCAGAAATAATCGGGGCCTTGGTAGCCGGAAACGAGAAATGGATTGGCGGGTTTTGCTTTCATGGAGACGAAGCCTACCAAATTACATAAAACATGTAACGCAAATTGTGTAATGAGAGCGTAATCGGTCAGTCGCCGGGGGCTAGTCGCTAGTGCCGA
>LSQX01365896.1_pt1 | contig 11602 bp, 12 predicted proteins | sample 654561 | NCBI WGS metagenome assembly LSQX01 (sample SAMN04489861, study PRJNA283612) | anaerobic digester metagenome | isolation source: 4 biogas reactors fed with cattle manure at either 37C or 55C with and... | place: Denmark: Kongens Lyngby | collected 2014 | reverse complement strand
TCAACCACCACAGCCTCCACCACCCACCCCATACATCTCTCAACCCCATCAACACCCCTCGGCTCAACCTCTGCCCATGCTACCAATATTATCCGCATCCCAGAGCCATCTCCAATTATCTCCTCATCATCCATAAGAACAGACAATCTTTCTTTGACATTACCTTAACCCACTTTGATGAATCACCATGCCCCGTGCGCCACATACTCCCAAATAACATACACGCCATAAAGATCGCCCGCAACAGCCTCAAGCATATGACTATCGCTTAACTGATCAGAATAGCCTGACAAGCCTCCCCGACAATCAAGCCTGAGCTCCCCCTGCTCCCGCTTGCGATCCATTCTTTGCGACCTTGAGATTATATAGCACTATACACGATATATCGAACCATCCAACGCAAGCTGTCTATCAATACCAAAACATGAAATGAACGCTAAACACATTGCCCTGACGCACAACGCCACAAAAAAATGGCTTTGACCACCTAATGCCGCCAAAGCCAATAAACTTTAAACCCCCAAATACTCCCCAACAACCTCCACAACCCTCTCCGCCGTCTTCCCATCCCAATACTCCGGAATCCGCCCCTCTATCACCTTCCCCGCCAATATCTCCTCACTATACTTAATAATGCTAACACTATCCAACGGCACCAAGCGATTCGTCCCTTCCGTAATCGTGATCGGCCGCTCGGTATTCTCACGCAAGGTAAGACAAGGCACGCCAAAGTATGTAGATTCTTCCTGAATACCGCCGGAATCCGTGAGAATAAACTTCGCATTCATCTGCAACTTCATGAAATCAAGATATCCCACAGGCTCGGTGATGAAGAGATTGGGAATGGCGGCTAACGTCTCTTCCAGACCCAACCTTTCGATATTCTTACTTGTCCTCGGATGCATGGGAAATACCAACTTTATCTTTTTCCCGATCTCAGCAAATGCGGACAATATGATCTCTAATCAATAAATCCTAATAATGTTACAAGACCCTACTACCTCATATTTTTAAACTCATAAGTTTAAAGCACATTCTTCCTGGTGCGCGAGCACAATCTTAACCTTGGGGTCAAGGATCAAGATTACCGTCTTTGAGTTACATTTATTGCACATAGGCACAATGTAAATCTCGTCTTGAGATAAAGGGATTTTCCTTACATGAGCACCAACGAGATCAGTTCTATCACATCCCTTCACTGAACATTGAGATGGCCAGTATTCTCCAGAAAATTTAATCCAATGAGCTTTCCAACTGCCGCACTTACATCTTTCATCCTTGGTGCCAGGAACATTTCTTACCCAAATGCCGGTATTTCTTTTAAGGAATAAGAAATCTTGCTTAAAGAGTGAGAATAGTTTTCTTCTTAATGCTTTTGGATAACCCTTATAGGCCAATAATCCAATGTTCATGCCGCTTACACCATTAAGCGGTACCCCTTTGATAACATATCTGTGCAATGTATCCTTCATGATAGCACTCCTTATTGTATTATTTTGTAGTGATCATATATCATGAAAATACTTCTGTCAACATAAATCTCACAATTGAATAGACCTTCGTTGATTATTAGTTATGATATAGCTCTATCTAAGTAAATGCTATCTAAACTTTTTACTGTATAAATTTTAAAGGAAACACAAAGAGATTGACCTCGACCATAGTCATAACCAGTGTTTTGTAAACTCATACAATACATAGCTTGGCAAATCATACTCCGCAGACTATTCCCTTATTTCGCCATATTCTTTAAAGAAAACTGGCAATATTTTAAATTTGAGGCTTTCAGCACACCAAGTTACAGCCCACTATCGTGCTTGAAAATAAGTTTACGGTTATTCAATCCCGATGTGTGAAAGCCAGTTTGTCACGATGTGTGCTGTGTTCCGTTAACATATTCCGGCAAACAATTCCGAAACGTCCATTCAATAAGCGATCAGTATCTACAGTAGTGTTAATCTGCGATTAGTATAATATTCAGATATTCTGCATATTAGTTTCCCAATTAGCAAATAGCATAACTGCAGTGCGATCAATACAATTGCAGAGGTGCTGAAGCCATTCAGCAACAACACATACACAACAATCGTAATGATCTATACTGTCATATCATTGCATATGTTAAAGATGCAGCTCATTATTTCTTTTAACCGTAATTGGCAAAAGAGATGTACTGCTGAAATCAATATATACTATATTATCATATTTACCTCCTTTCATTTTATTTGAATGAAAACCAAATGATTAGTTCTCATATCATCCATTCTTATTATGCGCAAAATTAAATTTAAGCTTTTTGAAATTATTATACCATCTTCATCAGTCTCTTGAAATCTGCACCAGATGCTACTTTATGAATTGAGATCGGAGGGAATTTCACCAAATAATCAAGCACATCTTTTACTTCCTTCCGAATAGCTTGATTCTGCAATCTAATGCACAAATTTATAAACCTCTCTTGAGGCTTATCGTTGTGCATAACCCCCATAAGCTCTGTATCATCTAATAAACGCAAAAACTCTACAATCTCATTATCTCTAAACATCTCAATGATGTTCACATAATATGGATCTGCTCGCCTGTCAACTCCCTCATAATGCCCCATACCATTACCAATATGGCAAATCACAATTGTTTTTACTAAATATTTTCTTATTGATTCCGGTATTGCTCTACCTTCCAATATTGTATACGTTTTTTCGGCATATGGAAATTCATTATAAAAATTATTAAACGAATTGTGTACACTTAATAAATCCCCTAAAACATCCATAAGTTCTGCCGCAATGCTACCATCATCTTTATATTTATTACCATCAACACGATTTAAAAATTGTTGCGTTAACTCTTTTTCTCGAACCGCACCATTCACCTTGTAAAAACCATATTTCATCCCAACATGGTATTTCGCATCTTCGCTTACGTGAGCCCAAAAACAAGGAGCAAGACCAATAATATTGTTTTTCAGTGTCTCGCTAGAATTTCTACATAAGTATTGTCCGAATATTGCTTTTAAGAAGTCATCGCGTCTATCAATAATATGTTCTTCAAAACCTTTCTCAATAGCGGAGTAATCTTCTTGTGGAATGACTTGTGTTCTCATGTTATTCAGCAATATCTTTATGCTTTGAGCTGACCCGTCTGGCTTGGCTAATACTGCATAATTAAGACAATTTTCAAGTGAAGATACCATTTCATAACCTGAAATATCTTCCTCATTTGGATGAGCGGAACTCGCATGATTACGCAAAAATATTATATGTCTAAAGCGTTCATGATTAACATCACTTATTATTCCCATTCTTGTACAGACTTCAAGCAAATGATAGTCAGAGATTAAGCTAATGTCTTCAACACTATTTAGCCCTTTATATCGACCTGCAATATTTGAAGCAATTTGGAAAAAATATGGCAAATCATATTCTATGACATGCTTTCTAAGAGATTTTATCGTTTCATTCCATATATAAACAAAAGCCCCGTCAAAAAGTCCTATGACGATGCTTAGTGTAAATTTTGAGATATAGCTTGCATTAGCTTTTTGATTTTCGTCCAAAACATCAAGAACAGCAGGCAAATTACAAAGAGCTTTTTGACGCTCAATAGTTGACGCCAGTACATCTTCAATTGGCAGGCCTAACTGAGAAAGCATTTTACTCAAAGGACCATTTATAGCTTCTATAGACCTTTCGAGATCTTTTGAATTAGAACTCGTTAAGTCAATCTCTGAGCCAAGAACGATTGGTAGATTTTTTTCTTCATCAATCACAGATATTCCTCCATCATGATTATTCTATCAATATCCCATAAACAAATATTTAAGTGATTTTTGGCAAAAGTAGAAATCATTATAAGTCAGAAAAGTGCAACTTGACTTCATGCTAACATACTGGTCAGTTTGTTACCTAAACTGCTCCCAGCCTACCCTTCGTTGCTTCAAATCATCCACATACTTAGGATAATTCTCTACAAACCAAAGCATAAAAGCTGTCACATCGATTTTATCGTTTATAAGCTTCCTATGTTGTTGTTCTAGCTCCCTTTTTGAATCGGCATTGGACGCTAAAAACAATGCCCTTTCTATCATTTCTTCCTGACCCTTTTCAGAGTTAGAGAATTGTTCTAATAAGCCATATTTTTTTTGATCATTTATACTGCCAAAGCTTATATCATTCATATAAAGAGCGGGAGTCCCCAATACCGCAGATTCTGATGCCATGGTTGCACTTTCTCCCACAAACATATGAGCAAAAGCTATAGCACTATGTATATCCTCAGGCTTTATCTTAATCTGGTACTCTTTCAACTCCTCAGGTAATTCATCCTCAGAAGATATAAACACTTTAATATACTTAGAAAGTCCCCTTACTAGCCTCAATTTATTATCATAAGTCATCCCTTTCATGCCAACGTCATGCGTCGCAGCCCATGCCACAAATCTCACAATTGCAAATCTTTCGTCATTGTTTACACCTAAAATACCTAACACTTTCTCATCTGGAGAAAACACATTCGGATGCAGATATGCCAGCTCATGATAGCCAGGATAGCGTATTTCTTTCTTTCCCAACGAAACATGATCATAGTCGCCGGTAAGCACAACATCCGTAAAAGGCATGCTCAGTCTAACTTGCTCCATATTGAAAGTATCCTCAAGCGCAATATGCGGTTTTTTAATCAAAAATGACGAATGAGCGGCAATTGTCGAGCCATGGCTTATAAACATATCTGGTTTGAAACGTAACGATGTCATCAGCATCTGAAACTCATTTTTCATCAAACCCCATAACTTTCCTTTTACAGTTTTATAATGAGTTCCAAAATTTTCATAAACAAAGCCATAAGTCTTTAAAAGATGAACAACATGTTCTCTGTCCCTACAAGTAAACAGCACGACATGCCCTTTTTTCTGCAATTGCCATGCTAAATTCTTAAACAAGTGTACATGTGCAGGATGACCAATATCAATTATTATTCTCATTAATTATCCTCAGAAATAAATCTTATTCCATATCTACTTAAATATTTTCTTAAACCATTATAATCATTTTTCTGCAGTCCCTTATTAATTGTCACACCCTTATCGATATCAAAGACTGCATATTCCCTATTATCTATTTCATTAATGGAAGAGTTCATTAAGATATAAGCGTGCCCCGTTTTGATCAACTCAATTTGCTTATCGATTAAAATGTGAACAATCAAAGGATTACGGCCATTAATAAAGTTAATATTCTCTCTATAGTCGTCTATTACTTTGTTCAGCAGCTCAACTGTTTCTTTGCCTTCGGGACGTTTTACAAACTGTTCTCGAGTTCTTTTAACCACAGCAGGCATCCCCGCAGCCAAAACGCCGGCATCCACATCTTTATTAACGTATGCACCATAGGCACAAATAGCATCATCGCCTATTTTTACACCTGGTGCCACAAAGACATTATATGTAAGCTCAACTCTCTCACCTATTTCCACATCAGCATAAGCAACGCTATACCCCTCCAATATTGATTTATACGATGAGTGAGTATATACATTACATTTAGGGCCTATACCAGTACCGTCTCCAATAGTCACTTTTCTTGAACAATCTATCATAACAAAGGGGAAAATATGAACAAGATCGCCCACAATAAGCTCGGACTGCTTGGTAGTATGTCCGCTGCGAATGATTGTTCCATAGCTTATCTTGCAATCTTTTCCAATTCTAAAACGCGGGACTGTCATCAATGTCCCCGGAGTAACCACAGTAAAAGAACCAATATATCCACTCTTGCAGTTAATAACACAAAAGGGAGCTATTTTAACATGATCACCAAGAGTAAAGTCGTCCTGGAAAAGAATCAATGATCCCCAACCCAATTGTGTTTTCTCTCCAATTCTTGCGCCCAAAAGTCTTAAAATGATTTTTCTGATGCCAGACGGCAATATTGCTGTTATTAATAAAATATATTTTTTCATTTGTTCACATTTCCTTTATTGGTAAAAATTCTGCAATAACACTTGATGCGGCATATACTTGTTGTCCCTCTCTTACTAAAATCTTGCATTCTATGGGCAAAAAAACATCTACTTGACTACCAAATCTAATCATGCCGAGCCATTCCCCTTTTCCCACAAGATCGCCTTCTTTTTTATATGAATCAATGCGTCTCACTCTTCGTGATGCAATTTGGACAACTGCCACACGGTCATTATCATTCTCTATTACATAAGTATGCCGCTCATTCTCATGGACAGCGCTGGGGTTTTTTAAACTTAAAAACTTGCCATCGTTATGTTTACTTAGTTTTATTTTGCCCGATATAGGACTACAATTTTTGTGAACATCAAACGGAATCATGTTTATTCCAATATGCCAACATGGAACTGGTGAAAGTTTAGCAGAGTTCAACTCAGATAACACCGATATTCTCCCCTTTTTTACTGAAGTTAAGCCAGCATATTCTGTAATCCTATTTATATAAATCACTCTCCCATCAGCGGGAGATACAATATCTTTTGGATCAACGCTAAATTTTCTTTTAGGTGACCGCCAAAAGCGTAAATGAATGCCTGCAAATATGAAGACAGGAACCATCACAAGACCAATTAAATACTTTAGAACATGAGAAAGTGGAACAAGACACAGTATCAATGAGGATACCAAAATAACAGCAACATTATCAACTACCAGCAAAAACAATCTCATGCGCGTCTTGTAGTGTAGATATAAATATATCAATGTAGAATATACGACTAACGCCAAGCAAAGATGCCACATATTAAACTCCACAATTACGTTGGGCTGATAATGCAAAGCAGGGTAAGTATATCAACTGCCATATAAAAGGCTTGATATCGTGTTTATTATAAACAGCGTGAATTACATTTTTTTCTTTATTGCGAACAATTTTGCCTTTTCTCAAATAATCGAAGCGAGCCTTAATGTCTGTAACAATATCTATCCAAGCCGCGTTTTCATATTTTATTGATGGCAAGTATTTTTTTGTTAATAAGTAGCTGTAGTAGCTATCAAGTAGCGGAACTTTGGCTGCCTTTGCAAGTAAGTGCCATTTCCAGAGTCTTGGGTTAACTTCTAAGAACTTATTTTGCTTTGAAACGCTGTCATATTTAAATTCAACTTCACATATCCCCTTATAACCTACTTTTTTGAGAATTCTTTCTGCATATTGAGTTAATTGGGGTATCCTTACAGTTTCTGCATAAGTTGTTGCATTTCCAAAAAACATTGGATGCTGTCTTTTCCTTTTAGCTACAAAATGATTCACAATATTCTCACCATCAAAGATTATAGCAACTGAAAACTGTGCATCAAAATAACCAGGTATCATCTCTTGAATCATAATACCTTCAACTGGCATAATCTTAGATATTTTATTCAAATTATACATAAGCTGGTCACTATTTTCACACTTAATTGCCTTCGTTCGAAATTTAGTATAAAAATCTTGCATTACTGCTGGCTTGATAATACATGGATATTTTATTGACGAACTAATATCTGGTATTGACTCCAGTGAGTCAGGATAAAGAGTATATGGAATTGGCACACCAAGCGATTCTGCAAGAGGATAACTATACCTTTTATCAAAAAAAACTTTCACATTTTCCCAATCGTCTACCGCAACCTTATAATAATCAGATAGCTGATCTTTATTTTTACTAAGTATTTCAACATAATAATCATCTGTTGGAAAAATCACCCAGTTTTCGTATAGTCCTCTTCTTTTAAAAGCCAATAGTAGCTTTAATGTATGTCTATAAGCAGCATGATAAAACTTCTGACAATATTTTGAATGTTTTGTTATGTTGTATTTTTTGTTATCTATTATGGTCGCACCCAAATCATGTGAATCGGCCAATATGCGAATAATGCCATAACCCTGAATATGTCCGCCTAAAACGATTACTCCCATATTTTCGGTGCGACTATCCTTCATTAAAATTCTTCCTCTACAAGCATTTTCACTTTTCCATTATGAGAAATTATAAAAGACTCAACAATTTCTAAGAATAATTTTGACTCGGCACCCACAATTTTATTTAGTCTCCCCACAAGATCTTCACCGATTGCATCAGAATATTCTTTATTGACCCTCAGCCTGAGCTTAAGCTTCTTATTCTTATTTTGAACCAACTGAAACTGTTCAATTTGAGAATAGTTTTGTATTACTCCTACTAATGTTGTGGTCCACACCTTTCCTTTCGATATAGTCTCAATCACATCAGAGCTTCTTCCACGAATCTCACTTATTCTTAATAATTCCCTACCACAGTTACATTTATCATTGTTTACTCTGACAACATCTTCAGTATCATATCGAATAAATGGGCATGCATAATTCCATAAATCTGTCGTGATAAGATTTCCCAATGTTTCATCTCTGTCATGTGGCATTACTTCAGTTATCGCGTATTCCATTGCAGAATGGTAAGAATGCTCTGGACATTCTGCAACTGATGACCCACCTTCACAACTAAATCCATCAAATACCTCGCATTGAAATATATTTTCAATAGTTTCTCTGGTTGCGTAACTTAAGTTGCTTCCTGTAGTGCTGCATATTTTGATTGCTTGCTTCGCATTGTAATACCTTGAATAATGCTTAGCAATAACTGCAAGCGGCTCGGGATAGCACCTGATTATATCAGGCTTTTCTTTGATTATCAATTTGCAAACCATGTCCAGCTCATCGTGATTTAAATCTGAAAATCGGAAATATAAATTATTGGAAGCGTAGTCTTGAATCCTTTTTATAGTTCTACTTCTGGGCATATAGTTGATTCTTAGGATCTTCATCCCAGGTTCGAATCCCATCCATTCAAATGCACGTAATGCACTTGCCCTCACCATGCTATATGTTTGTTTATCTTGATAAAATTGGAAAGGCTCACCTGTTGATCCGCTCGAGCTGTTAAATATCAGGTCTTTTTTCTTTAATGTCTTATTTATGAGAGACCCATTTTTAAAGGCATTCCTTAGATCACTCTTAGTCAAAACAGGTAATTTTTCTAAGTCTGCTGAACTTTGAATATCACTGGGAGTCAATTTGTATTTTTCAAATAAGTCAGTATAAAATGGAACATTCTTATACGCTTCTGTTACAAGAAGTTTTAATTTATCATTTTGGTATTCTTCCAACTCTTCTTTTGTCCAGTATTGGCTACCCCTTAAGAATTTCAACTGCTTTGAAATGGAATATCCCAATAGTGTATCATTAGCCCAAAGCGAGGCATTGTAAAACAGATTGCGAAAATATTTCATGAAATCATCTCTTTCAAATTTTGATTAATCAAACTTTTATACAATTCTATGATTTTTTTTGCTATATTATCATCACTAAGTTGCATTACATGCTCTCTTGCATTGTTTTTTCTTTCACCAGCAAGAGCTTTTCTTATTTTGTCAGCCACATCTTCAGCATCATAAGAAGTCAAATAACAGCCCTCAACTCCCTCAAATCTTTCTGCTACGTCACCAACATTGGTAGATACGATTATTGAATTGCATGCCATAGCTTCTTTGATGACATTGGGGCTTCCTTCACCTAAACTCGTGAATAGGACGACGTCTGCAGCATTAAATCGATAAACAACTTCATCATGAAGGATATCTTTCAAACCATGTAATATGATATTATTGTCATCCACAAGCTTGACTGCTTCTCTTGCCAATTCGTAATTTTTTATTGGATTACTTGGGTTAGCAGCAAACAAGATGTTTGTCTTATCACTATCCCACCCACATTTTTCTAAAGCTATCTTTCGATCCATGGGTCTGAAAACATCCAAATTCACTCCATTGGGTATCACAAAAACACTATTTATACCCAAATCTTTTTTCATTAACTCTGATTTAACTATGCAAATATCCCAAGTAAATTTGTTAAATATCTTAATCAGCCATCTTAAGATAGGTTTGCGAACATTCCATCCCATAAGAGATACTACTAAAGGTGTAGCACCTGCTAAAGAACAAACAAAGCCGACAAAAATATTGTGTGCATGAACAATATCAGGCTTGATTTCTTTTATTGCTTTTCTAATTTTGGAAACATTGCTGATATAGCCTAATGCACCTTTACCTATAGTTGGCGCAAAACTTATGTCAACTCCATTTCTTATCAAAGAATTCGCCTGGGCTTTTATAATGGGACTAATGCCTTCATTTCCACTACTAATAAAAAGAACTTTCATTTCAATTATATTACTCCAGCAGGGCATTAAGATTAAATATTGTTTCGAGTAATGAAATAATCACCCTTTCCAAACCTCAGATATTTTTGCTAAATCCTTTCTTTCGCCAGTTAGTATTTCATAAAAATGCCTAACTCTAAGAAGACAACTACCATAGACATTAAAATATCCTCTTTCAAACTTATATTCATCATTTTCATAAACATATCTACCTGGCACACCGTCAATAATCATTTGAGAGTCTAAATATGAGCCGAACATTGATTGAAGCTCGTTGATATAGAATTTCCCGTCTTTTGCTTCAAAAACGTCCATTGCCATGCTATAAAACCCTCCCCGCTCACATACATCCCGCACCATGTCTAACAGGTGCTTTGGAGGATCAATCCATCCAACTTTCCCGGATCCGCTGGCATACTGTCCGTCTAATAACTTTTGGTGACCAAAATAAGACTCTCCTATTTTGATTATTCGCCATTCCCATTTAATGGGGATAAAATCTTGAACAACGAGATTATGTTTCAAGGCACTTCCAATTAGAGGAATGGGAAGCTTAGTCTTTTCTTCATTCACCCAAGAGATATAACCTAATGCTAATAATCGGTGCAATCCAAATACATTTCGCGAAATCCATTTTGCACGCTTTTTCCCCTCGATAATATGAACAGCCGATGCGCCCGCACCTATTGGAGCTTTGATTACCAATGGGTATTTAGCATTGTCAAAATACTTCAACGCTTCTTTTTTGTCGCAAAATACTCGTGTTTTAGGAGCAGAGTATCCATTTTTTTCAAGCCAATGTGTGCAATATCTTTTATTCTCATATAGCTTCAACTCTCCATATGTTGGATATATTGGCGTGCCAAACTCTTTTTGGATGAAATACAACCTCTCCATGTACATATCGTATTCTTCAGGGTTTACGCATGGTGGACTTGCAAGAAGCCCGTCAATGGTATCAAATATTTGCATATATTTTGAGATCCAATCAGAAGACCTCATATCCACTTTGGCGTATTCAGAAACAGCACAACCTCAGTTTTATTAATCATTTTAGTAAGAGCATTTGCCAACATCATGTGCACATGGCTTGTTGAAAAGTTTCTCATGTCATAACAATAATCCCCATTCCACTTTTTGCAGTATTTGTCGTCGATAGTTTCAAGCAAATCATTCGAGTAGCCCCAAACACATGAATCAATAAAGACATTTAGTTCAAATGTCTGATACAACCAATTTGCAAGCCTTATTGCCAATTTTTCATCTGCATGAGAATGAGATATGAAGATATCAGCATTAATCGTTGGGAACCAATCCTCCTGCATTATTGTTCCATCCAGTTTTAAATCGATATTCAAGTATTTATCAAGCGATTTTTGGATTTCTTGCCTCATACTGTCCGTAT
>LSQX01363071.1_pt1 | contig 11602 bp, 10 predicted proteins | sample 654561 | NCBI WGS metagenome assembly LSQX01 (sample SAMN04489861, study PRJNA283612) | anaerobic digester metagenome | isolation source: 4 biogas reactors fed with cattle manure at either 37C or 55C with and... | place: Denmark: Kongens Lyngby | collected 2014 | reverse complement strand
ACTGCTACTTATGCTTCAGCAAGAACTGCACATGCAGCCTCTAAATCACTAAACAGCGGTCTCCAAATTGCATTTCGTTCAGGTGCGGTAATGGGTTTGGTCGTTGTAGGATTGGCTCTATTAGACATTGCAATATGGTACATTATATTAAATCAATTTATCCCTGAAACCGATTCAGGTCATAAACTAATCGTTATTACAACGACTATGCTTACATTCGGTATGGGTGCTTCAACACAGGCGCTTTTCGCGCGTGTGGGCGGAGGAATTTACACCAAAGCGGCCGATGTGGGTGCTGATTTAGTAGGAAAAGTTGAAGCAGGCATTCCTGAAGATGATCCCCGAAATCCCGCAACAATAGCTGATAATGTGGGCGACAATGTAGGTGACGTAGCCGGAATGGGTGCAGATTTATACGAAAGTTACTGTGGTTCAATCTTAGCGACTGCCGCATTAGGAGCATCGGCGTTTTTGACACAACCCGAATTGCAATTAAAGGCTGTTTTTGCACCAATGCTTATTGCTGCAACCGGTGTAATTCTTTCTATTCTTGGCATTTTCCTTGTAAAAACTGATGAACATGCCGACATGAAAAAACTGATGCAAGCTCTGAATCGTGGTGTAAATGTGAGTTCGTTTCTAACTGCTGTAGCAACATTCTTTATTCTTTATATTCTTCAAATACCAAACTGGCTCGGTTTATCTTTCTCCGTAATAACAGGATTAATTGCCGGAATTATTATTGGTCAATCAACAGAATATTACACTTCTCACTCATTCAAACCGACCAGAAAAATTGCTGAAAGTGGCGAGACAGGTCCTGCTACGGTAATTATTTCAGGAATTGGTACAGGTATGATGTCAACTGCAATTCCGGTTCTAACCATTGCTTTTGCTATTATACTTTCTTATTTATGTGCCACCAAGTTTGATATTGCACATATCGTTGCTGCTGAAAACCTGAGTAAAGGACTTTACGGAATCGGAATTGCTGCTGTGGGTATGCTTTCTACACTTGGCATTACGTTAGCAACCGATGCTTACGGTCCTATCGCTGATAACGCAGGTGGAAACGCTCAAATGGCGGGTCTTGATCCGGAAGTTCGTCGTAGAACAGATGCATTGGATGCACTCGGAAATACAACTGCCGCTACCGGAAAAGGTTTCGCAATTGGTTCTGCAGCATTAACTGCATTAGCCTTACTTGCTTCTTATATCGAAGAGATAAAAATCGGGTTGGTTCGTATCGGTGAAAAGACGTTGACGCTTGCGAATGGGGATATAGTAGAAACAGGAAGAGCAACGTTCGCAGACTTTATGAATTATTATGAGATCCATTTAATGAATCCTAAAGTGCTTGTAGGCGTCTTTATTGGCTCTATGATGGCATTTTTATTCTGTGGTTTGACCATGAATGCCGTAAGTCGTGCCGCGCAGAAAATGGTGAACGAAGTGCGTCGTCAGTTCCGTGAAATAAAAGGAATTTTGACAGGAGAAGCAACTCCCGATTATGCTACTTGCGTAGAAATTTCTACAAAAGGAGCTCAAAGAGAAATGTTGTTGCCTTCACTTTTGGCAATTGCAACTCCGATTTTAACCGGATTGATATTTGGCGTTTCGGGAGTTATGGGATTGTTGGTTGGCGGATTAGGTTCTGGATTTGTTTTGGCTGTATTTATGGCAAATGCCGGTGGAGCTTGGGATAATGCGAAAAAATATGTTGAAGATGGCAACTTCGGCGGAAAAGGCTCTGAAAGTCACAAAGCTTGTGTGGTTGGAGATACAGTCGGAGATCCATTCAAAGACACTTCCGGTCCTTCACTCAATATCTTAATTAAATTAATGAGTATGGTTTCAATTGTGATGGCAGGTCTGACAGCTACTTGGAGCTTGTTGTAAAAAGAACAAATAGTTTGATGTCGCGTGAACGATATCAGATGTAAAAAAACTCTGCAATAGTTTAGAACTTTAGCAGAGTTTTTTTTATAATGATCAAAACGTCATTCTAATTTTTTCCATCCTGAAGCATGCTACATAAGCGGGCTAAATAACCTTGCAAACGATTCTTTAAGCTTTTGCCTACGCTGACGATTATTCCACTCCACAAGGGTGATTTCTTTGCATTCAGCCATATCATCGATAAATAAATTTTTTAGTTTTATCGCAGTAGCTTCATCGTAAATAAAAGCATTCACTTCAAAATTATGGATAAAGCTCCGCTCGTCAATATTGGCTGAACCAACAATCGAAACAAAATCGTCAATTACTATTGCTTTGCTGTGAAGCATTCCGGTTTGGTATTTGAAAACACGCACACCTGCATCTAAAATTCCGCCTAAATAACTCGACGCGCTTAAATCTGAAAGTTTGGCATCCGATTTCTCAGGAATCATCAATCTGATTTCTGTTCCGCTCAAAGCAGCCATCTGGATACAACCGTTCACCAATTCATTGGGCATAAAGTAGGGCGTGTGAATATAGACATAACGATTGGCTGCCATAATCGCAGCGCAAATTCCCTGCATTATCGACTCCCAATCGGTGTCCGGACCTGAAGAAACAGTTTGAATTACACTCTCATTTTTGAATACCGCCGGTTTCGGGAAATACTTTTCATCTGTCAAAAGTTTTCGCTCTACAAAATACCAGTCGGTTAAAAACAGCTTTTGTATGCCGTGAACACCGGAACCTTCGATTCGGACTACCGTGTCTCGCCATTTACCCAACTCACTTCCGACAACATACCGGTCTGCGATATTAATTCCTCCTGTAAAACCAATCAATCCATCAACAACTATCAACTTCCTATGATTTCGATAGTTGATTTTGCTTCGTCTCAAACGGAGCCGAAGAGGTAAGAATGGTTTTGCGTAAACACCTGCCGTACGAAGCGAACGAAGGTAGTTTTTTGATAGCTTATAACTTCCAATATAGTCATAAATCATTCTTACACGCACACCTTCCCTGCTTTTTTGGATCAGAAGTTCACGGAGTTGGTTTGAGATATTATCGTCTTCAAAGATAAAAAACTCGATATGAATGTGATTTTTTGCATTCCTGATCGCACTGAAAATCGACTCAAAGATATTCTCTCCTTCGGCAAATACTTCAATTTTGTTTTTTACATACGCATCGGCTTCACTATTTGATTTAAGCATTTGAATCAGCTTCAAGAAGTCTATGTCGATCCCGCTATCATCCAATTCACGAATATCAATTGCCGCACAAGGGCGCATGGCAATCCGCTGAATACTTTTTTGGGAAATTATCTTTCTTTTCCTATAATCCTGACCAAAAATTAAGTATAAAAATAACCCTAAAAATGGTAATAACACCAATACCAACAACCAGGAAATGGACTTTACCGGATTTCTATTCTCCAACAAAATCACTGTAATGGTTGTGAAAATAATGTAAACGTAAAATACAATTATTATTATTAAAAGAATGTCGTGCATTTATTTTGGTTTATAAGTTTGTTTGATATCTTGCCCGGACGGGAGGAAGTCTTAGCTTATTATTGTCTGTATTATCTCACATAGTGCTTCCATTTATGCCCTTCTATTACTTGTTTTGATGTGCAGAATTCCTCCTGTATTACAGGAGCTTTAACTCCGTTAGTTAAAGTTTGAGTTGAAATTTCAATATTGGCTTCATCCCAAAGATTCAACCGAATAAAACTGTTTAACAATTGCGCGCCGCCTTCCACCAAAACGGAATGAATATTTTTTTTATATAATTCTGTAAGGATAACGGGTAAATTTTCATCAAGATCATCGATTTTTACATATTCAAGGTATTCTTGAGTTTCATTTATCGTGTTATTAAAAATCAACGTACAGACCTCTTTATTTTTCAGATTAAAATTTTCAGGAATTTCATTCTTTTTATCGATGGTAATGCGAATCGGATTTTTTCCATACCAATTTCTAACCGTAAGTGATGGATTATCAAGCAATACGGTATTTTTACCAACCATTATTCCCATGTTTTCAGCTCGCATCTTATGGGTAAGCTGACCTGTGACACTGTTTGATATCTTTAAAGCTTTTTCAGAATTATCAGTTCTGACATTATCAATAAACCCATCAGAAGTTTGTGCCCATTTCAGTAGAATAAAAGGTCTTTTCTCTTCCTGTTGAATAATAAAGCGCTTGTTCAGATCACGTGATTCAGATTCTAAAACTCCTACTACCACATCGACTCCTGCATTTCGGAGCAAATCAACACCTCTCCCGGAAACTTTCGGGTTTGGGTCAAGACAACCGATTACAACACGTCTGATTTTTTTAGAAACAATCAGATTAGCGCATGGCGGTGTTTTCCCAAAATACGAACATGGTTCTAAATTGACATACAATGTTGACTCTGGCAATAATCCTTGATTTACAACCGAATGTATCGCATTGGGCTCAGCATGAGCATCACCGTATCTGCGATGATATCCTTCACCGATAATTTTATCTGCATGAACTATTACAGCGCCAACCATCGGATTAGGAGAAACGGAATAAATCCCTAACTTTGCAAGGTATAAGCACCGACGCATATATTTTTCTTCTTGTGTCATAAAAAACTTAAAAGTAAAAGAGAAATACCATTAAGTATTACAGTTGTGAAATGATTTTTCACCTTTAGTATTCTGGGTCTGCTGAAAAACTCTCATCGTGTTGATTTTAAGTCAGATAAGTATGTTTTAATCAGATTAAATGCTACTATTTTGAACAAAATAATCTGAAAAAATTGCTGTTGGATTAAAATATAATCAGAGAAAACAACAAAGCAAAAGTTCGTTAGTTTTATGCAGACCTTATTAATTTCTTGTTTCAATAATAAGCAAAAATACGATTTTAAACTCAAATGGATAAACTTTTCTGTCTAAATTACTTACTTTCCTTTAGAAACGAATTAAATATGGCATTAATATTGTCAATTAAGAATAAAAAATAAATTTTTAAACTCATACCATTATGCAAATCAAAAAATTACTTTTAGCAGGGCTGATTGTTTTTACTTTTTCGTCTTGCGCCGAATTACTTCAAGTAGCAAATACGCTGGGCACATCAGGTTTACCTGTTTCTGAAGCAGAAAACTCTGCCGGATTAAAAAGCTCTTTGGATGTTGGAATCGTAAATGCAGTCAATATTCTCGGAGCTGAAAACGGATTTATGAATGATGCTGTGTTAAAAATACTTCTTCCTCCCGAAGCGAAACCAATTATCGACAATTTGAAATTAATCCCCGGAGGTCAGGATTTAGTTAATCGTGCTATTCTTTCGCTCAATCGATCAGCAGAGGATGCCGTTAAAGAAGCTACTCCGATTTTCAAACGAGCGATAACTTCCATGTCCATTCAAGACGCGACAGGAATTCTATTTGGAGGAGAAAATGCCGCGACCAACTATCTGAAGAAAAAGACTTACACCGATTTGGTAAATGCTTTTGCGCCGAAAGTTGCTAATTCTCTTTCAAAACCTTTAGTTGCTAATCTATCAACAAACGAGTCTTGGAACTCGCTCACATCTGCCTACAATCAAGTAGCGAAAAGTCCGGTAGGGGTTATTGGCAACATGAAACCGATTAACGTGAATTTAGAAACGTATGTAACGCAAAAAGCATTGGATGCGTTGTTTACGAAAGTGGCCTACGAAGAAAATCTGATTCGGAAAGACCCGAAAGCACGTGTGAATACAATTTTACAACGTGTATTTGGTCAATTGGACAATAGATAATCGTTTAGCTTTTAGTAACAGATTATTGAATAAAAAGACGTGGAATCCCGCGTCTTTTCTATTTTAAACCCTTTTACTGGAATTCAAGCGATTATTGGAAGAGGATGAAGGTTTTTTTAAAACGATCAAAGTTATGTTCAATGTTCTGACTCATAAAGAAGAACGAAAAAGAATTTTGAAAATGCGAAGTGTGTTTAGAAAATACAACGATAATATAGGTGCAATTTCGATTTTGGCACAAAAATAAGAGACAAATTTGTTTTTTATTTCGTTAATTTATTAAAAAACATCACTACTTATCGACCAAAAATTGTCTGTAGGACAATTCCTTAAATAACCCCCGGATTTATCCGGGAGGTGAGAGGTCAAATATATGTCAAAACTCTGTAGGAGTTTCCCCGAAAATCAGCGCCGAAAAACAATTACAGTGTTTTATTACTGAAGTCGTCTTGCCCTTTGCTCAGTTCGTCAGCGAAGCGGGCACTGATGCTTTGAGCGACATTGACCATTTTTGTTTTTATTGAAATTTTTAAAAGCAAAGTGTCGCTGGAAGCGTCAGCTCCGATAAATCGGAATATTCAATTTGCTATCGCAAAAAAGTCAAGATAAGTTCATCGACTAAAAATTGTCTGTAGGACAATTCCTTAAATAACCCCCGGATTTATCCGGGAGGTGAGAGGTCAAAAATATGACAAAACTCTGTAGGAGTTTCCCCGAAAATCAGCGCTGAGAAACAATTACAGTGGTTTATTACCAACCTACGACATTCCCCCAATTAAAAAAAAAACAAACTTCTACGAAGTAAAAAAACGACCCACAAGTTTTTTACAAGCCATATATAATTGTATATCAGCAACATACCCTATGTGTTGATATTTATGTCGGTCAGTAATAAAATAATATCATTATATTTGTAGAAACAAAATGAAACTATTTTTTTAAAAAGAATTCAGAACTACTCATTTCCCTTTTAAAGGCAAAGAGTTGATTTATTATTATGATTAAAACAGGAATTATTGGCTACGGTTTATCCGGAAGGGTTTTCCACGCCCCATTTATCGACGTTGTAGAGGGGTTTGAATTGACTGCCATCAGTACAACAAACAAAGATGGAATTAAGCTTATCAAACAACGCTACCCGTTGACAAAAATTGTTCATGGCGCGGATGACATTATCAACGATCCGGAAATCGACTTGGTCATCATAACTTCACCAAACACAGTCCATTTCAGCCAAGCGAAAGAATCGCTTTTAGCCGGGAAACATGTGGTAATCGAAAAGCCATTTACGAACACTTCCGCTGAAGCCGATGAATTAATTGAGATTAGTAAAAGAGAAGGAAAAATCCTTACAGCATACCACAATCGACGCTTTGTCAGTGATACCAAAACGGTTAAGAAAATATTTGAGAGCGGAATACTCGGAGAAGTTATTGATTTTGAAGCCCATTTTGACCGCTTCCGTCCGGAGCCGCGTGGAGCAGGCAACTGGAGAGAAAACCCACTTCCCGGATCGGGTATTTTCTACGATCTTGGTTCGCATTTGATTGATCAGGCGTTACACTTTTTCGGCCTACCCAAAGCCGTTACCGCGCATATCAAGTCACAGCGTCCGTGGGCAAAAGCCGATGACTGTTTTGATGTAAAACTTCACTACCCTACTCTTACGGCCACATTGAAATCATCAATGCTTGTAAATATCCCCGGTCCTACTTTTCAAATTCATGGCACGAAAGGCTCTTATGTGAAATACGGCTTGGATGTACAGGAAGAAAATCTGAATAATGGGATGATTCCGAATACTCCGGATTGGGGAAAAGAGCCAGAAGAAATTTGGGGAAAATTAGTAACCGAAGTTAATGGAATGAAAATCAGCAGTACAGTTGAAAGTGAAAATGGTGATTATCGTGAATATTTTATTAATTTACGTGACACGATACTTGGAAAAACAGAATTAGCCGTGAAACCTGAAGAAGCCCGCAATGTAATACGTGTAATTGAATTAGCGTTTCAGAGCAGTAATGAAGGTCGTACCGTAGAGTTTGTTTGATCTGTGGAAGAAGAATAACTAACCTTGATTAGCTTTGATAACTATTTGTCTAACAACCGGTTTAACGGAAATTTTGTTTGTTATTCTTATTTGTGCCGGATAAAATTGTCCGTTATTAAATTATAATTTATAAATTTGTTTTTCGAAAAGGCTAAAAAGGTAGTTTAATTTACACTTTAACAAACTAACCCATATCGCTTAAATTCAACTGATTAAACACAAACAAAAACATATGAACGAATTATTCAGCGTAAAAAGAAAAGTAGTTGTGATAACCGGTGGAACGGGAGTTCTTGGTGGCGTAATAGCCGAACACTTAGCAAAAGAAGGCGCTAATGTGGTAGTTTTAGGTAGAAGAAAGGAAGCCGGAGAAAAATTAATCAGCAAGATAAAAGAGGAAGGAAATGAAGCTGTATTTCTGCAATCCGATGTCTTGGACAGAGAGTCATTATTGAAAAACAGGGCTGATATTTTAGAAAAATACGGAAAAATCGATGCGCTGATCAATGCTGCAGGAGGAAACATGCCGGGAGCTACCATCACGCCAACGGGAACTTTCTTTGATTTGAACTTGGACGATTTCGACAAGGTGCTTCGATTGAACCTAACCGGAACCGTTTTGCCAACTCAAATTTTCCTTGAACCAATAGTGAAACAAGGAGAAGGCAGCATTATCAATATCTCTTCCATGGCAGCTTTCAGGCCAATGACGCGAGTACCCGGATATGCTGCCGCGAAAGCCGGAATATCAAATTTCACGCAATACATGGCGCATGAAATAGCTTTGAAATTCGGTGAGGGAATTCGTGTAAACGCGATAGCGCCGGGATTTTTCATTACCGAACAAAACCGAAGTCTGTTGACTAATCCTGACGGAAGTTATACCGAACGCGGAAACGATGTAATCCGCCAAACACCTTTCAAGCGTTTCGGCAGACCGGAAGAGCTTTGCGGAACAGCCCAGTACCTGATAAGCGATGCGGCTTCATTTGTTACCGGCACAGTAGCGGTTGTTGATGGAGGATTTAATACTTTTGCAATGTAAGCTCTTTCAAGACGAGAATCGCGGAGAATATTTAGTCTTGGTATCCGGAGTAATTCAAATCTTAAACTGCAATAAAAGATATCAACTAATCAGGATCAAAACTGATTCGAAAATCTTTATGGTTGAATAGCGTTAGATTTTAAGTAAGCTGTTTTTCCCATACTTATTCACCTATTCAATCCTGCCTCTTAAAAATGAATATTTCTCAATTAATCTGTTTTTCTTCTTATCTACAGCTTCTAAAAACTGCTGATACTCAATAGTATCAATATGTAAAGGTCTATGATTCAAGTCAGCTCGAAGCCGTTGCAATTCTTTTTTCAACTGATTTGTTTCATCTGAAAAATAGGTTTGAGAAAATTTACTCCAGATATAATCTACCGCCTGTTTGGATGGGTGAAGCATATCGGAGTCGTAAAAACGATAATCGCGAAGCTCATCAATCATTATCTCAAAAGCAGGAAAATAATTCACAGAATTATATTTCTTTTCAAGCTGATCCACTGCTAAATGGAGCGTGCTTTTACTCACCGTATTTTCATGCGCGCCATCTTTCCAATGTCGAATCGGGCTGACTGTGAAAATTATTTTTAGATTTGGATTTTTCTTGTTCAGCAATTCAATGATTTCTGAAAACTCACTTACAATCTCCTCAACACTTAATCTTCTGCGGTTGAACTGATTAGCAGCTATCTTATGACAATTGGCAACTATATTTCCCGTTTTAATATATTCAAATATCCATGCTGTCCCAAAAGTTATCATTAGTACATTTGTTGCAGACAGAAAATTTCTTGCCGCGATAAGCCGGCTGTTAATTTTTTGAAGAGATTCTTCAGCTGAAGTGGCAGAAAACAAGCTGCTATGCGAGAAACTGCTCCAAAGCGAACCTGACTGAATTAAATCTGAAGCTGTAAATTCCTTATCACTTAACAAAGTACGAATTCCCTTCGCCACTGAAATTGGATTATACAAAACGCCAAACGGATTAATAAAACTCAAGAAATACGCGTTTTGTAATTTAACACCAATATTCTCTGCGAAACAGGATCCTAAGGTCAAAATCCGATCACTGTGACTGATTTCAAAGGAAGATTTTGGAATATCTAATTTCGTGAAAAACATAGATTTACATACATAAAACAGTTGAGACTTTAAACCAAACAATAGAGCAGGAAAATTTATTATTGCATAAGAATATTGTTACTTAAGTCTATTTCCCGGCTCAACAACAAACCTATTCCACCTAATACCGCGAACAAGACCGTACCCAAAGCTATCACTTTCATATGCTTATCCAAACTTCTCCCATCATTTTTCAACACATAAACCAAGTGCCATACGAAAAGCGGGAGAGTTACGAGAAACAGATAACCAACAGGATTTACATTTTGAAGCGCGCAGTAGATTGTCATCAAAATAAATGCTGATGCAATGATAATGAGATGATAAATCTTAGTACTTTTCAACCCCATCCGTACCGCCATAGTCTTTTTTTCAAAATTCATATCGTTTTCTATATCGCGCATGTTGTTTTGATTCAGCATGGCTGTTGATAGAAATCCGACAGAAGATGCAGGAAGAAGTGTAGAAAAATCAATATTTTTTGTCATTAAATAATAGGCGCCAACAACACTGACAATCCCAAAAAACAAAAACACGAATGCATCTCCCAAGCCAATGTAGCCATACGATTTACTCCCAAAAGTGTATTTTATAGCTGCTATTATGGCTAACGCGCCTAAAAATATCATTGTGTAGCTCGGCAGGATAAAAAGCGAATTGAAAGACCTCTCAATTAAAAACAAACCGCTGACCATCGATGACAAAACAAATAATATCAACATTTTTTTCAACTCTCTTTCTGTCAGATTGCCGCTTTGGACACTTCTAATGGGACCAAGTCGCTGTTCGTTGTCAGTACCTTTTTGCAAATCACCAAGTTCGTTGGCAATATTTGAAATAATTTGAAGAATTACGGCTGTCAACAAAGCCCAGGTGAAAATCCCAAAATCCCAAAATCCATGTGCCGCGGCAACCAAACTACCCAGTATAATTCCCGAAATAGAAAGTGGCAAAGTGCGTAAACGCATACTTTCCACGTAATATTTTATCTTATTTCCCATTCGAATTTATTTGTTCGCAAAATTACTAATTAAACAAGTATAAGGCAAACCGAATGCTACTTGCTGTAATAAAAAAATGATTATCCGCGTTCCGTTCTATTAAATTTCCGATAATGACAAACATAGTATCTAACGGCTTCAAGACGTTTGATGCATTTTTTTATCCACAACGCGTCAAACCGATTAGAGCGATTAGACCCGATATCAGATTTAAAATGTTGGGCTTTAGGATATTTTGCGGATAGGCATATACAAAAAAGAGAGCATTACATCACGCAATACTCTCTAAGAACCATAAAAAACAAAATTAATTTTTTATTTTTTTGCTACTTTCTTATCTTTTTTGGCAGGTGCATCTTTGCATTCTGCTTTTTTAGCTTTATCACAACACTCAGTTTTTGCTTTGTCACTGCAATCTTTTTTAGCCGGAGCTTGAGCAGACATTACAGAGAATGATAGAAATAGGGAGACTATTGACATTGAAATTTTAGTTTTTATTTTTCATTATTTTGCACTTTTTAATCGAAAAATAATATTGAAACAATTTATTATCATGAATTATTAGTAACTTTGCTAATAATTATATTTTTTATTTAAAATGAATAAATATTTTTCTTATTCTATAAATTTTGTTTTCCTTCTTCTATTT
>LSQX01353161.1_pt1 | contig 11602 bp, 11 predicted proteins | sample 654561 | NCBI WGS metagenome assembly LSQX01 (sample SAMN04489861, study PRJNA283612) | anaerobic digester metagenome | isolation source: 4 biogas reactors fed with cattle manure at either 37C or 55C with and... | place: Denmark: Kongens Lyngby | collected 2014 | reverse complement strand
AATTCATGAGAAACATTGGCTACAAATTCCTGTTGCAGGCGGGAGAGGATTCTTTCCCTGGTAACATCATGCAGGACAACCAGCATCCCCTGGGGATTACCGTCCTCCTTAAAGGGTGCAAAATATACCTGCAATGTTTTTTCCCCTTCATCTCCTTCATCCCCCACCTGCACCTCCTTAATTGAAGGGGTAACCTGCTGAAGAAGCTGGGACAACTCCTCGGAATTAACTAAGTTGCTTAGAATCTCCTCCCCCGGCAATCCCAGTTCCACCCGATTGCCCGATCGTTCTAAAAGCTGCCTTGCCGCAGGGTTCAGGTGGATTGCCTTACCTCCCCTGTTTAAAGCTACAATGCCATCGGTCATATAATTTAAGATCGCTTCAACTTTGTTTTTCTCCGTAGAAATTTCCTTCAATGTATCCTGGAGCCTGATCGTTAAAAAATTGAACATTTTCCCCAGTTCACCAATTTCATCCTGGGAACGCACCTCAATTAGCTGGGAAAAGTCGCCCCCTGCCATGGCGGCTGCCCTTGATGTTACCTCCCTGATCGGAGAAGTAATCGTCCTGGCGAGTAAAAAGCCGATTACAACGGCGATACCGAGTACAACAAACCAGCCGGTAATTAGCATAAGCTTTATTTCCTTCAAAGTAAGGTAAATATGCTCCAAAGAGCCCCTCAAAATAACAACGCCAACCACCGACGATGTGCTTTTAACGGGCAGAGCTATAAAATAATACCGCTTTCCGGTTTCCGGATCAGCCCGGACCGCTTCAACTCTATTACCGCTAAGGGCTAGCAGGATATCATCTTGAATCACGCGCTCTCCCAGTAAGGAAAAAGATCCTCGTTCAGGCCCGCCCAGCAAACGTCCGTGACGGTCAAGGACCATGGTTTCAGTCCCCTGCAGGCTACCACCAAATTCAGCTATGAGCGTTGAGATAAGCTCACCCTGCTGTTCCTCTTCAACCAGATAACGGCGCATAAAACTACCCAGGAGCTCCCCCTGCGCAATCTGGCTGCTTGCATAATTACGCAGATAATAATTTTCAAGAGATTTAACAAGATATACGCCGCTCAACTGCATCGCAAATAAAATTAACAGGGAATATAGTATTACTATTTTCCCCTGCATCCCTGAGCGCATTAATCAGGCCTCCTTAAAAAATAACCGGCACCCCTTTTAGTACATAAATAGGCCGGATTTCCGGGATCATCCTCAATTTTTTCCCTGAGGCGCCTCACGGTAACGTCTACGGTCCTTACATCCCCAATAAAATCATAACCCCATACTTCATCTAAAAGCTTCCCCCGACTAAAAACATAACCGGCATTTTTCAGCAAAAAAGCCAGTACTGTAAACTCCCTGTATGTAAGCTCGACCTGTTTTTCTCCCTTTTTACACTCCATTTTTCCAAGGTCCAGGGTTAATTCGCCACATTTTAAAATTTCCGGCGGATTGGCCTGCATTTTTACACGCCGAAGCGTAGCTTTAATCCTTGCAATAAGCTCCCTGACGCTAAAGGGTTTGGTAACATAATCATCCGCGCCAAGCTCCAATCCCAGAACCTTATCAATTTCGGTCTCCTTGGCTGTCAGCATAATAATCGGAACGTTCATTTTCTGACGTATTTGCCTGCATACATTGAATCCATCAATAAGAGGAAGCATAATATCAAGTAAAATAATATCCGGCTGTTCCTGGAAAGCCAGGTGCAGTGCTTGCTTTCCATCATAGGCTACCAGTACTTGAAAACCTTCTTCTTCCAGATTATATTTCAAAATATCGGCAATAGGTTTTTCATCATCAACAATAAGTATTTTTCCGTTCAATTGCTTCCCCCCCAGGCTCCTTATTAATTTAATTCGTTTACTCCATTTTAATTTCCTGCTATAAAAAAAAATCGCGGCCGCAAGGGCCACGTTATCCAAGATATATTCTAAAGAGAGGGTCAGCCTAAGGGCTGAAGAAATTCAGCGGGTTCACCGTCGATCCATACTTGCTGCCTGTTCGAATTTCAAAATGAAGGTGGGGCCCTGTGCTTCTTCCGGTTGAGCCAACATTTGCGATAACCTGCCCTTTATTTACCGCCTGTCCGTTCTTTGCCAGGTTACGGGAGTTATGCGCATATCGGGTGTAGTAATGCCCATGAAAAATAACTATTGAATTTCCGAAACCGTTCTCCCAGCCGGAAGACACAACAACCCCGCTGTCGGAAGCCAGTACAGCCGTACCCGACGGTGCAGCAATATCTAAACCTGTATGGTATCCCCCGCTTCGCCATCCATAACCGGAGGAGATCTTTCCTCCGCCGACTACCGGCCAGATAAAACTTCCTGTACCTTTAGAGGGAATATTGGCTATTCCACTGGCAACCAGGCGGTTTTTCGGTTCCTTAATCACAGTTTCACTAATTAATTGCCGTTCTGTCTCCTCGCCATTTTCCCGGGTTATCTGATATACCACTTCCTTACGGCCAAAGATCCCTTCTTCAACCACCTTTGTTTGCGTTCTCCACATATCACTGTCATAGATTTTCTCCGTTTCGAAGGGAATGTTCTCTTCCTGGATCATCCGTTCCACAGTAATAACATTAACCATCGGTTCCGGAACGATTAGACTCAGCTCATCCCCTTCCCTGATGAAATCACCGTCCAGCTGTGGATTAGCATCTTTAAGGTCGTCCACGGAAAGATTATAATTACTGGCAATTTCCCAGAGGGAATCACCCCTGGAAACAAGGTAGATCTCTTTCCTATCTGTTCCTCTCAAAAGGAAAGCAGCAACCGTCTCAACATCGTAGAGGTCTTCAGGGTAAGCATAATATTCCCTGGAGGAAATCCTTTCTTCCATTTGAATTTCCTGCAAAGATACTTTTGCATCATCAGTTATATAGGCAACCTGGATCAATTCTATAACCTTTTCTACATCTTCGTCCGTAGCTACCGGAAAGATATCCCTCCCATTTATGGTTATCATCCTGGAATCCACTTTATAGCTCAACCTATAGCGTAAATGAGAAAATACTTTTTCCTCGTTCTGATTTTCCTTTGGCCGAAACACTTCTTCAATAGTAACAGACTCTACCGGCACTACAGTTCTTTCATAATACAGTTCGGCTTCTTTTTGCAACGCAATTAGCATTTCTTCCAATTTTTCCTCTTCTTCCAACAGCCCTATCTCTTCACCATCAACATATACGGCATAGAAGTATCCTGTCTGTTGAATATAATACTGAAAAACACCCCAGAGTGGAATAATACTGAAAAACAGGAATAAAACGTAAGCATACCGGGGGGCAGCTGTCTGCCCGGTATGCTTTTTTTGTCCTCGATCCGGAAATCCCATAAAACTCCCCCTTTAACGACACAAATCAAAAACGATTAATGCCGTAAAGTATGTTATCAATTATTAAGTTTGTTAAGATCTCTTAATAATTTATTATAATTTCGCGGTCGGGAGGGAAAATCCTGCTAAATTTTAAAAAAATAAATATTTATTTTTCTTAATTATCAGCCTTGAATTGTTTTAGTATATGCATATCCAGGCCCAAATGTTCAATTCCCCACAATTTTCTGGACAATTGCAGTATGAACATTTATGGGCAGCATAGAAAAGGAAAAGGGCAGATATGACCACGGCACCGGTGATCTTTCCCTATTTTTTGCACCTTCTTACTATCCTGCCCCTTGCTGCCCTTGTTTTCCCTGATAGGAAACGCTGACAAATTTATTTAAGTAATCTCTAAAATAAAGCTCAATTTTTCCGATAGGGCCGTTTCTCTGCTTGGCAATAGCAATTTCAGTAATATGCTTATGCTCAGTCTCAGGATGATAGTAGTCGTCCCTGTAAATAAAAGCAACCAGATCCGCGTTTGCTTCAATACCACCCGACTCCAACAAATCGCTTAAAATTGGACGCTTGTCAGGGCGTTGCTCCACCGCCCTGCTCAGCTGAGAAAGAGCTACCACCGGGCAGTTCAGTTCCTTGGCGAGCGCTTTTAGCGAGCGTGAAATGTTGGATATTTCCTGCTGCCTGTTTTCTACTTTTTCGTGCCCCCGCATCAACTGCAAGTAATCTACAAAAATTGCGGAAAGGCCTTTCTCCATTTTCAGCCTGCGGGACTTGGCCCTCATCTCCATTACGGAAATAGCTGCCGTATCGTCGATATATAATGGTGCTTCGGAAAGTGGGCCGACTGCCTGGGTTAAGCGCGGCCATTCTTCCGAAGAAAGAAAACCCCGGCGCAATTTCTGCGAATCTATTTCTGCATATGCACAGAGAAGCCTCTGGGCCAATTGTTCACGCGACATCTCCAGGCTGAAAAAAGCCACGGGTTTTTTCTCATGAATAACAATATGATGTGCTATGTTCAATGCAAGCGTAGTTTTCCCCATGCTGGGACGGGCAGCAATAATAACAAGATCGGAATCCTGCAGTCCGGAAGTAATATTATCTAAATCCAAAAATCCTGTCGATAGGCCGGTAACACCGCTTTTTCTTTCATAAAGCCGCTCCAGCCGCTCGAAAGTTTGTTCCAACGCTTCCTTGAGATGAATAAAATTATTACTGTCTTTACTTCTGGCAACTTCAAGGATTACCTTTTCTGCTTCATCTAAAAACTCCTCAATATTCTCCACGTATCCGTAGCATTTGCCGATAATCTCCGTAGATGTGCGTATCAAACGGCGAAGGACAGATTTCTCCCGCACAATACCTGCATAATGACCTGCGTGCGCCGCCGTAGGAGTCATATTCGCCAGAGATGCCAGATACACTGCGCCTCCGACTTTATCCAGTAAATCGCGGCTTTGCAGCTCTTCGCAAACAGTGACCAGATCTACGGGTTCTCCTTTGTCGGAGAGCGCCATAATCGATTCAAATATTTTCTGGTGCACTTCCCGGTAAAAATCTTCTGCAGAGAGTATCTCGGCAACTTCAAAAAGCGCGTCTTTATCTATAAGCATGGACCCCAGCACAGACTGTTCCGCCTCAATATTCTGCGGAGGCAAACGCTGAGCAGTCTCGTTCATCTCTAACTCTCCCCGGAAAGAACAAGTGGAATAATCTCTTCCACGTTGTCCACATAATTTATTTTTATTTCCTGAAGTGAAGAAGGCAGCTCGGATAAATTCTCTTTAGGCAAAAAAACTTCTTTAATACCCGCAATCCGGGCACCGTAAAGTTTTTCCACCAGGCCGCCAACAGGTTTGATATTGCCCTGCAGTGACAGTTCGCCGCTTACAGCGATATCCTGACGTAAAGGAACCTTTTTTAAAGCACTGTAAAGGGCTAAAAAAAGTGCAGTTCCGGCAGAAGGGCCTTCAATATTGGCTCCTCCGACCACATTAATATGCAGATCGTATTCGCTTACATCCAAACCGCTAATTTTCCTTAATACCGAAGTCGCATTAAAGACAGAGTCTCTTGCCATTGTACCCGCGGCTTCATTAAAACGAATTCTGCCTTTACCCGACACAGAAGCAGGAAAAGATACTGCCTCAATCTCTAAAATTGTTCCCAAAAACCCGGCGGCAGCCAGGCCATATATTTTTCCTACCAATGGTTCTGCCATTTCTCTCGGCAGGCTCAGAGGAACCAGGCGGTTACTTTGAACAACCTCTTTTATTTTTTCCTCGTCAATAACTATTTCTTTTTCCTGATAACCTTCAGAGTTTTCTTCAGCAGAAATATATTGCGCCAGGCCAAAAGCATCGGCTAAAAGGTTAATAGCTCCCCTGCCCTCGCTGGTATAGCATGAAATTATCTCCCTGGCCACGGGGGTCAAAAGCACCCCCAGCTTTGCTGCAGCGTTATCAACTATTTTTTTGATATCGGCGGGAGAAAGTGGTTCAAAATAAACAGCGCTGCACCTCGATCTCAAGGCAGGGGATATCTCCATCGGAGCCCTTGTGGTAGCACCAATAAAGAGAAAATCTGCAGGTGCTCCCTCTTCAAAATATTTTTTAATGTACTTGGGCACCTGGGGATCGGTCGGATCATAATAAGAGGAATCAAAATATACTTTTTTGTCTTCAAGCACTTTAAGGAGCTTGCTCTGTAAATGAATGTCCATCTCCCCAATTTCATCAATAAACAGCACTCCTGTATGCGCTTCTGTAACAAGCCCGGGTTTAGGCTCCGGGATGCCTCCTTCGCTCAGTTCCCTGCGCGCTCCCTGGTAGATAGGATCGTGGACAGATCCGAGCAGCGGATTAGTCGTTTCCCGCGGATCCCAGCGTAACGTGGTAGCATCCACCTCCACAAAAGGCGCCTCTTCATTGAAAGGAGTATGGGGCATTCTTTTTGCTGCCTCCAGCGCCAACCGCGCCGCCGCTGTTTTCCCTACCCCCGGCGGACCGTAAATGAGAATATGCTGGGGGAAAGGAGACGCAATTTTAGACATCAAAGACCTTATTCCTCGTTTCTGACCAATGATCTCCTCCAGGGAGGCAGGCCTTAAAAATTCCATAGCAGAACGGGATAGACTAACAGAATGCATCTTTTCCAGCAGGGCATACTTTTTTAATGTTTGCGGATTCTCAGGTCCGGCTTCCTCTTTAAAAAGCTGTTTTTTTACATCCTTGATATAATCCTCATGCCGTTGCTGGAGCTTGAAATTAATTTTTTGGTCCATTGATTCCATTAGCGTCCGCCGCGCCAGAATATCGGCGGCCTCTTCTTCCAGTTTATCGAGAATAGCGGGAATTGCCTCAAGATCCGGAATCGTATCCAGTGTTGGATTTTCAAAGATTATTTTTTGAAGTCCGAGCACTTTTTTCCCTAAATTTTTTGAACGCATAAATGAAAGCGCATCCAGCTTCGTTGCCTTTAGAATGAGCTTATCAGGGCCATAAATATTAGTTAACAGATCATAAAAGGCATTAATTCTTTTTTTGAGGCTTTCGCTATCGGAAATCAACTGATAAGACTTTTTCTGTATTTTTTTCTGTAGATAGTTCATCACACAATACGAGCAGGACTTCCGCATTCAATGCATATGCCCGCGGTCTCCTTCCCTGTTTCCTCTTCTACATAATAATATCCAAGCACTTACTCTAATGCTTCAACATTTATATTTATCGCAGCAGCTACCTCAGGATGAAATTTAACCTGTACAGTATAGCTGCCAAGCGATTTGATATGTTCTTCAAGGATGATTTTTCTTTTATCAACATTTATTCCCTCGGCGGAGATTACTTTAGCAATATCCGCCGGAGTAACTGAACCAAACAAGCGGCCCTCTTCGCCGGCTTTCGCCTTAATAGTAAATACCTTCCCGGCTATTTTCTCTGCAAGCTCTTTGGCTTCATTTATTTCCCGGACGGTTTTTTTGTCGATGTTTTCTTTATACATTTTTAGGTCCTTAACTCTTCCCGGGGTTGCCTCAAAAGCTAATCCTTTGGGTATCAGATAGTTTCGGCCATAGCCGGAAGCCACTTCTTTTATATCCCCCTCCTTCCCCAGATTAGCTATATCCTTTCTTAAAATTACTTTCACTTTTTCAACTCCCTCTGATATTTTAAAAACAGCATTCGCTGCCATCCGTTTTATTAAAAGGATTCGCTGCCTGAATCAAAACTCCTGCTCTTTAATCCAGCTGGCAGTATCTTCATGATGACTAACCCATTTAGTGAATAAAAAACGGCAACTCTGTTTACTTTATCCAGAGCCGCCGCAATGCTTTACTCGGCAGTATACGGCAGTAGAGCCATCTGTCTGGCCCTTTTTATCGCCGTTGTTAATTGACGCTGGTGTTTAGCACAATTTCCTGAAATGCGGCGCGGTAAAATTTTCCCCCGTTCAGTAATAAAGCGTCGTAATCTATCACCTTGTTTGTAATCAATATAGTCTATTTTATCAACACAAAAGCTACAGATCCTTTTCTTACCCTTACGTTTCTCTTTGCGCATATTTATATAGCCCTGCTTAAGGACCGGTAACAACAGCCTGGATGCAGGGCAACAAGGCCTCCTTTCTTCTACTAAAATGGCACATCTTCATCTTTAACATCCAGGTCTTCACTGCTAAACGCATCGTAACTGTTATCTGAATCGGCAATGCTGTCTTTTCGCGAATCCAGGAAACGAACATCCCGGGCAACCACATCAGCTGCTATTCGTTTAATTCCTTCCCTGTCTTCATAAGAGCGTATCTGCAGATGCCCATCAACAGCCACAAGCCTTCCTTTTGAAAGGTTGTTTGCACAGGTTTCGGCCAGTTTCCTCCAGGCTACAATTTTGATAAAATCCGTTTCCCGTTCTCCCCGCTGGTTTGTGAAAGGACGGTCAACCGCCAGCGTAAAATTCGTTACGGCAACTCCTTCCGCCGGTGTGTATCTTAACTCAGGATCCCTTACAAGCCGCCCGATTAAAATAATCTTATTTAACATTGCTCTCCTCCTAAAGATCCTCCATTCTCTTTATGCGGTTATCTATAATTATTGAAAAGATAACTAGGGAGCTTGAACATCCCCGCTTTCTGCTTGAGAAATGTCATGATCCTCATTTTGTGGTTTTGCAGAAACCTTTTCCTCATTTAGCCGGATTACTATATAACGTAAATAACCCTCATTAACCTTAAAAAAATGATCCAGAGTTGGGACCAGTTCTTTTCCACACAGCGTATGGATTAGGAAATATGACCCTTCCTTGAAATCATTAATTTCATAGGCTAACCTTTTTTTCCCAAGCTTTTTTGAGGAAACAATCTCACCGCCCTCTTTATTAATAACATCCGTCACCCGATTAACGGATTCTTCGAGCAAATCCCCTTCCAGTTCGGGTTGAACAATAAACATAATTTCATACAGTGGCATTTATTCACCTCCCTTCGGTCTTAGCGGCCTCCTTCTGCTTAAAGGAAGCAGGGATAACACTGGAAATATATTACCATATCGAAATGCTTAACGCAAGGATTCGCCATTAGTGCGAATTGGTGCGCTTATTTTCCTTTTCTCCGCTGAAATATACGATCAGGCCTTTGATTATTCCAGCTAACGGAATTGATAAGAGAACCCCCATAAAACCTGCCAGCTCCGCTCCGATTAAGAGACTAATAATCACGGTTATGGGTTTCAGCTTTACAAACCTTCCCAACAACAAAGGGCTTAGTACAGGACCATCAAACGCCTGGACGATAATATAAATTAATATCGTGACTGTTGTTGAGGGAGCATGAGGGGATAAGCTAATTAGTACTGCGGGCACGGCCGCAATATAAGGGCCGATATATAATATAACATTAAGCACTCCTGCTATTATTCCCAATAGTAAGGCATAAGGCATCCCTGCAATAGACAATGCGATACCCGTTGCCACACCGACAATCGTACAGCGTAAGATATTTCCTCGAATATAACCCCCAAAATTTTGATCGATTATTTGGAGGATATCAAGCGCCTTATGCTTATGCTTTACAGGTATAAAACTTAAGAGGGAGTTTCGGATATTTTGAAAATCATAGAGCAGAAACAATACTACAAATGCAATCATAAACACATCGACAGTTCTGCCAACCGCGGAAATGCTGATGTTCGTAGCATTTTCCAGTAAAGATCTTAAATTAGAGGAAAGATAAGGAATTAAATCAGTAAATTCCGCACTAAGATCATAGGCCGCCAAATATTGGGAAAGATCCTCGGCTATCAAATGTATTTGCCTGATATAGTACGGCAGATCTTTTAAAATACCCTGGGTCTCTTTCAGGACAACAGGCACAATTAAACTAATAAGGATGATTATTGACAAAAGAAAGATTAAAAAAGAAACAGCTACGGCGAGTAAATGCGGAAATTTGAAACGCTTTTTAAGATATTCGACAATGGGCGAAAGAATATATACGATCAGTATACTGATCACGATTAGTTCTATTACCCAGGAAATATGATATACAAACACAACGAGTCCAATTAAAAGGGCTACCACGGTTACTATTTTTAAAATTTTAAGCGTATCCTTATCCAGCATCTGCTTTAAACTGCCTTTCTTTAACCGTGCCTCTCTTCAGGTTGTTGATGTCTATACTTTAAAACGAAATAAAATGACTTCACCATCTTTTATAGTATAATCCCTGCCTTCCAACCTGACAATACCTTTTTCTTTGGCTGCAGCCAGTGAAGCTGCTTTTAACAGTTCTTCCCACCCGATAACCTCTGCTGCAATAAACCCCCTTTCCATATCGCTATGTATTTTTCCGGCTGCTTTGCGGGCGCTAACCCCTCTTTCCACAGCCCAGGCCCTGGCTTCTTTACCTTTAATAGTAAAAAAAGTAATTAGGCTTAGATAATCGTAACCTAATTTTATTAAGCGGTCCAGCCCGGTTTCCGGAAGGCCATACTCCTCCATAAATGCTTTTCTTTCATCATCTGCCATTTCCGCCAGTTCCTCTTCCAGCGAAGCACAGATACCGATCACCGGTGTTTGTGTTTCTTCTGCTATTTTGCTAATTGACCGCACAGTTTCAGGTTCTTTTTCGGAAAGTTCATTTTCGTCTAAATTGACAACGAAAAGCTCTGGTTTCATTGTTAACAGCTCCCATCCCTCAGCAATAGCTTTCTCCTCAGCGGGAAGAGAGAGGGTCCGAACGGGCTTCCCGTTATTAAGGTGTACATATATTTTTTCTACTAAATTTTTTTCCAAATGGGCTTCGGGAGAATTGCTTTTTACGTTACGCAATGCCTTTTCCCTTCTTTTTTCAAGAAAAGCAAGATCTGCCAGTATTAATTCTATGTTTATAATTTCTATGTCCCGCTGTGGATCCGGCTCCCCTGTCAGGTGGGGAACATCTGTTGCCTTAAAGCCTCTAATAACATGCAGGAGGAGATCCATCTCCCGGATATGAGCTAAAAATCGGTTGCCCAGGCCTTCACCTCTGCCCGCGCCTTTAATCAACCCCGCAATGTCCACAATTGTCAATGTTGCCGGGGTAATCTTTTCTATTCCGGCCAGCACAGCAACTTTATAAAGACGTTCATCCCTTACAGGAATAACCCCTTTATTAGGTTCTATAGTCGAAAAAGGATATTTTGCCCTTTCAACCGGCAGGTTTGAAAGGGCTGTAAAAAGAGTAGATTTGCCCACGTTAGGCAAACCAACCAATCCACATTTAAAACCCATGATTTAATTACCCCCCATATTATCTTCAGGTTCCTGGATTATCTCCTTTACTTTACGCTCAAACCTCTGCCGTGACAAGAGAACACTTCTGCCGCAATTTAAGCATTTTATGCGAAAATCCATCCCCACTCTGATAATACGCCATAAATCCCCTCCACACGGATGGCCTTTTCTCATTTTGACTATTTGTCCTACTTTATACATAATAGCTCTTCTCCTTAATAATTCTTTTTTAAGGCCTCCCCAGTACAGTCTAAAATCAAGTTATTTATTCTGTATATACTTTGTTCTGCAGATAGGAATCAATTTCCTTAAAAACGCACTCAATATGATTTGAGCCATTTGCTTTTTGAAACAATCCTTTTTGCGTGTAATGATCAACCAGCGGGGGTATCTCTTTATTATAGATATTGAGCCTTTCTTTTGCCGTTTCAATTGTGTCATCGCTTCTTTGCTGCAGTTCTCCACTGCAATGATCACAAA
>LSQX01035304.1_pt2 | contig 11602 bp, 14 predicted proteins | sample 654561 | NCBI WGS metagenome assembly LSQX01 (sample SAMN04489861, study PRJNA283612) | anaerobic digester metagenome | isolation source: 4 biogas reactors fed with cattle manure at either 37C or 55C with and... | place: Denmark: Kongens Lyngby | collected 2014 | reverse complement strand
TCTTATAGTGATTATTTAGATTATTGGTTAGATAATTATTGTAAGACTAATTTAAGATATAGAACTGTACAGACATATACAACTCTTATTAATAAATATATAAAACCTAAAATAGGGATGTATAGATTATCTACTATAACAAGTGTAAGGTTAAATATGTTTATTACTGATTTAATAAAGGAATATGATTTTTCTAGAGCATATTTTAAAAATATATTAAAAGTTATTAAAGGTTCTTTTAGAGAAGCTTGTGATGTATATGGATTAATTAAGTATAATCCAACACTTACATTAAGACTTCCTAAAATGGATATTGAAAAAGAGGAGGTAAAACATTTATATTCCTTAGATGAAATAACTAAGATATTAAATAGATTTAAAGGGCAAGATGCTTTTACTTGCTCTTTTTTAACATCTTGCTTTACTGGTATGAGAACTGGTGAAGTATTTGCTTTAACTTGGGATGATATTGATTTAGAAAATAGGATAATACATATTAAACATAGTATTTATAATAAACCTAAAGATGAAAAAGGTAGATGGTATATAGGACCAACTAAAACTATATCTGGTACAAGAGATGTTTATATAAGTGCAACACTTTTTATAGCTTTAAGTAATTTTAAGAGAAAACAAGATTATTTAAAAAAGATATATGGAAAAAAATACATTTATTATCATACTGAAGAAGTTAGAAATAGTTATGGTAAAGTAATAGAAACTAGAATTATTGAGAATAAAAAGGGATTTAAGTATGATAGTAATATTAATTTAATATTTACTAAAGATAATGGCAAATATACTGGTACTGATTTAATTCGTTATCCTTTTAAAATTATTAGAGAAGAACTGGGATTTAATAATTGTAGATTCTATGATCTAAGAGGTAGTTATGCTACTAAGATATTGAATAATGGAATTGAAAGACGAGAGGTCGCTGATATATTAGGTCATAGAGATGTATCAACTACTGAGAATTATTATATATCTAGTACAAGTGATACTAGAAAAAATGCAACAGAAGTATTTGATAATTTAATGAAGTCTGATGTAATAGATGAGATAGTGGAATATAAGTTTTAATTTCACTATCTTTTCTTTTTTTTAAGTTATTACGCTCATTTGCGTTTTTAACAAAATTAAACTAAATACCAATACCGCAATCGACTTTTATGGTTGTTTTGTTCAAAAAAATCTTATAAATTAAAATAATGATATAGTCCTACTAGCCAAAAATATGTATACATACAAAAAATCAATAGAAATATTAAAAAAATTGTTCTCATTAAAATTAATGAAGATATATTATGAAAGCGTGTTATAATTATTATAGAAAAAAGGTGATAGTTATGAAGAAAGCTATAATTATTATTTTAGTAATAATTGTTACGTTATTTTTATTATTTATAGTAGAAGAATGTATAAGATTAAAAAATAATGTTGATGCTAGTCCGCTATTTGTTATAAGTAAATCTAAATGTAGTAAAATTGATTGGATTTGTTATGATGAGGAAGGGAAATATACTGAAGTTTATTGGAGTTTTGGATTCGTTTTAAAAGAAGAATATTCTTTAAATATTGAATCTACTGAAGCATTAATAAAATATAATTTAGATAAAAAAGAGTTTTTGCTATTCAATAGTATTAAATTATGGAATTTGGAATAAGGATAATGTAGAAGAATGGTTAACTGAAATACAAGTACCTATTAAATAGAAAGAGAGTGAAAATATGGCTAACGAAGATAAAAAAGACTTTAATGCTAAAATGAACAATAGTAAAGATATGCCTAAAATAGTTGAATTAGATAATGAAGCATCAAAAAAATGGGGAGGAAAGACAATGGTTATTGCTCCCCCAATTGATTATGATGAATTAATGAAAAAGGTACCAAAAGGTAAACTTATAACTATTGATGCATTAAGAAAAGCAATGGCAAAAAAATATAAAACTGATATTACTTGTCCACTAACTTGTGGAATCTTTGTAAATATTTGTGCATGGGCTAGTTATCAAAGAGATAAAAATATTACACCATATTGGAGAACATTAAAATCAGATGGGGAATTAAATGTTAAATATCCAGAAGCAATAGAACTACAAAAAAGATTACTTGAAGAAGAAGGACATACAATTATTTCAAAAGGTACAAAGAATATAAAATACTATGTTAAAGATTTTGAAAAAAGTTTGATAGAACTATAAATTATAATTTATTGAAATAATTGCACTATTAAGATATATAGAACGGATGAGAATCCGTTTTTGTATGCTATAATAATAAGTGAAAGACAAACAGTAACTTCTTGTTTAGAATGGAGATAGTGTTATGGCAATGTGGAATCCTTGGAGAGGTTGTAAAAAATGTAGTGATGGTTGCTTACATTGCTATATTTACAAAGGTGATTTGAAAAGAAATGTTAATACGAATGAAATAGTAAAGACAAAAGATTTTGAAAAACCTATAGAAAAGTTAAAAAATGGAAGATATAAGATGAAATCTGGAATAGTTTATCTATGTTTTTCTACTGACTTTTTAATTGATGAAGCAGATGAATGGCGTTCTCTTTGTTGGAATATGATAAGAGAAAGGCAAGACTGTACATTTCTATTTTTAACGAAAAGAATTGATAGATTTATGAGTTGTATCCCTTATGATTGGGAAGATGGTTACGATAATGTAGTTGTATGCTGTACTATTGAAAATCAAAAAAATGCAGATTATAAATTGTCTATATTTAAAGATTTACCAATAAAGCATAAATGTATCACAGCACAACCGTTACTTGAAAAAATTGATATTGAAAAATATCTTGATGATATAGTACTTGTGGTAGTTGGCGGTGAATCCGATATAAATGCTAGACCATTTAATTATGATTGGGCTTTAAGTATCAGAGAACAATGTATAAGAAAAAATGTTAATTTTGAATTTAGACAATGTGGAACTTATACTATAAAAGATGGAAAACAATATAAAATTCAAACAAAAGATTTGTGTAAGCAAGCAAAACTAGCAAATATCAATTATAAAAAGAAGTAATATAAATTATAAAATTTTAGTGAACTTGAGGTGAAAAAATGAGTAAGTTTGAACCATTATGGAAATATATAAAAGAAAATAATAAAGATGAATATAAATTATCTTTTGAAGAAGTTAAGAAAATAGTAGGATTTGAATTTGAGCATGCATTTTTAACTTATAAAAAAGAATTAATCGATTATGGATATGAATTTAAAAAATTATCCTTAAAAGAAAAATGGATTTGTATAGTAAAAAAACAATCGGAAGATTAAGATATTCTGATTAATGAGAGGATAGAAATATTCTCTTTTTCTTTTCTTTCCTTGTCCTTTTTCTTGTTTTATAGTATAATTTACTTAGTTATGAAAGAAAGAACATCTTTTATAACCTAGAAAAATCGTTGTTTAAAATTTAAAACGAATGCAAACAATGTTTGTAATTTGTTTGTAAACTGTGAAATATTGATAGTAACATAAATACTATAAATAACATATATACCGAATGTTACTTGACCTACAAACACTTGAAATAACAATAATAACATAAATACTATATGTACTATATATACTAAAAGTGTATGAGCATGTGGCTCAGGTAAAAAATATAAGAATTGTTGCGGTAAATAATGCTAAAAACCCTCGTAAATCCTTATTTTACAAGGGTTTTTATAATTCAACATTTTGAGTAATTTTTATCAAAAAAAGGTGTTTAGATACGTTTTTTTAGTCAAATCAGTCTTAAAATAACGCGGTTATATGGTATAATTAAATAGGAAATGATACTAATGGAAAAAGTTTATTTAATTGTTCCTTCAAAGGAAGATTTACATTATAGACAAGAATGGATGAAAGATCAAAAAACGATGAATTATAATGCAGGGTTTGATATGAATTTAAAAGGTTATGATAAAAAAACAGGAATTATATCAAAAACAGATGAAGAAATGATTGAATGGTATAACAAATGGATTAGTAAAGAACCTGATAGATATTTTGCTTATATATATGTTGATAAAATTAAAGAGCCTATTGGAGAAATATATTATTATCCCGATGGTGATATTCATTCAATGGGAATATTAGTTGTTGATAAGTATAGAGGAACAGGTTATTCATATCCAGCTCTAATGGAATTAGAAAAAGTAGCATTTGAAAAAAATAATATTAATGAATTATCTGATATGGTACCTCTAGATAGAGTTGGTGCGATAAAAACATTTAAAAAGGCAGGATTTATACATACAGATAAAGAAGTGATTGAAAAAGTGTTTGATAAAGAAAGTACTATTAGACAATTGTTAATAACAAAAGATATGTATTTTAATAAGAAAGAAAGTGGTAATTATGAATAGAATAAATTCTAAAGACTTGTATACTGACAGATTAGAATTAAGAATTCCTAAAATGGCAGAGCAACATAGGTTATGGAAAATTTTAATTAATGAAGATATTAATCAATATTATTTTCCTACTCCAGATAGAATATTTGATAAAAATCATCTATCTAAAGAAAACATAGAAGATTTAAAAGATGCAAGAAAGATATTTGTTGAACAATTATCTGATTGGGAAAGACAAGAATCATTTTATAAAAAGAAAATAGAATCTATTCAAGCTCAAGAGGATAGTCAAAAGTATACTTGGAGTATTTTTCTTAGAGGTACTGATACGGTTATAGGTCAAATAACTTGTCAACCTAAAGATAATGAACCCGAAAATATAAGGGATGTTGGATGGTTTATAGATCCTAATTATCAAGGACAAGGTTATGCAACAGAAGCAGCAGTTGCGGTATTAGACTTTATGTTTAATGAAGTAGAAATAACTGATATTCAAACTAGCGCAGCTGAAATAAATTCTGGATCTTGGAGAATTATGGAAAAACTTGGATTTGAATTTGTTGGAATAAAAAAATCATCATACTTTAAAGATGATGAAATATTAGTCTCTAAAGAATATCATGGAAACAAAGAATTATTCTTAAATGGAAATAATAGTGATAAAAAAAATAGATAAATTTAGATACGTTTTTAGATACGCTTAAACTGCAATATTAGAAAATTAGACATAACTTTATTACAATTTACGAATAAACTATTCAACTTTTTGAGTAAGAAAGCCCACTTTAAAAGAAAAAAATTACACGGTAGTTTTAAATGGACGCCATGTGGCTCAGGTAAAAAATATAAGAATTGTTGTGGTAAATAACTCGCATAAAATAAGGGGAAATGCGAGTTTTTCTTAATTACAATTTTTATGTAATTTTGCATCAAAAAAGGCGTTTAGATAAGTTTTAGATAAGTTTTAGATAAGTTTTTTTCTTGATTTTTAACAATTTTAGTCTTTATAAAATAAATAATGTTATAAGCAGTTAGAATACTAAAATTGTGATATAATATAAATGTAGGAGGACTTATGAAAAAGAAAAAGATAATAATTATTGTTGCAATTATAATTTTTATTTTAATGTTAATACCAATACCTAATCAATTAAAAGATGGTGGTTCAGTAGAATATAATGCAATATTATACCAATATACTAAAATACATCGTTTAAACGAAAAATCAGCTACAGGATATGAAGATGGTTGGGAACTTAGAATTATAGGAATTCAAGTTGGTGGGGAAATAAATACATATGTTAAAGCAGAGCAACAAATGAACGAAATTGTTTCATGCTTAGAAAATGAATTAGGTGGCTATTTAGTAACTGAACAAGATATTCTTTTGGATATTCCATTATCAGAAATAAAAAATGTTAATACAGAAAAAATAGAAATATTTAAAGGAAAGTATGCAAGTAATCATAAAGATAACATGTATTTTATAGTCTTTCCTAAAAATGGAACTTATGAATCAGAAGTAATGAATGCATTTGATGAATATTTTAGCAAAAAGTTTACTACATATCAGACTTTTTCAAGTCCAGTTATTCCAACTATTTATATTCATACAGAAAATAATGATATTGATATGAAAACTATAACTAATAAATGTATAACTAATACAGAAAGAGAAAACAGTAAATCTATCCCAACAGCAACGATTAATAAAATCAGCAAAACAAATAAAGTTATTATAAAATCAGGTGAAAAAGAATTAGCTGTTATTAAAGATGCTGAAAAGGTTAATGAAATAATAGAAGCGATATCAAGTGCAAGTAGATATGGAGAAGTTTGTTTAAGCGATGGTCATGGATTTGATTTTGAACTTTACAATGATAATAAATTAATTGATACATTACGAGTATGGAGTGACGGAAAGAGAGTATTACCTGAAAGTATAAAAGGCTGTTATTATTCAATATCAAATGGTACTGATTTTAGAAAAATAATTGAAAGAGAAAGTGACTATATATTTTATTCAATATTAGATTATTCAGAAACATGTGATGAAGCTTTGGAGTTGATCTATGAAAACAATGGAAACAAGTACTATTTGAGTTGCATAAAAAGTGATAAAGTTATGATAAATTTTTTAATCAACAATAAAGTAATGACTCTTAAATCTGCACTAGAGAATAAATTAATTTCTGCAGATAAAATTGCCAGCGAATATTCAGATGTTTTGATAAAAAAATGATTGCAATATTTTGATATTACGATATGATTAATGACAAAATTTTAGATAAGTTATTAGATAAGTTTAAACTGTATTGTCAGGAAATTAGACATAACTTTTTTGCAATTTATGAGTAAAATATTAAAATTTTCAAATAAGAAATGCCAATTTTCAAGCAAAAAATTACATGGTTGTTTTAATGGTTCGCCATGTGGCAGTGGTAAAAAATATAAGCAATGTTGTGGAAAATAACTCGCATAAAATAAGGGGAAACGCGAGTTTTTCTTTTATCTTAAATATTCAAAGTTATTTAAAAATACCATTTAGATACGATTTTTTATATCCAATTTACAATTAAATAGCAATATTAATTATAAAGATTATTGTTATGAATAATATTAGAATAAAAACGATTGAGAAAAAAGCAACAAAAGCATTAAAAATTATCATTATAATATTGGAAAATATATTTAAAAGTAATATAATCAAATTGAGATAAAATGGTAAAAGTGGCAAAAATATCAATGGAGGCAATATGAAATTAAATCCTAAAAGATCAGAAATTGAGATAGGGCGAACCGTTAATTCTATTATTCAAAGAAACGGAATAAAACGAAAACTAAAGATGAGTCAAATTGAATTCTCAATTATGAAAGCAAGAGACATTGAATAGCAAGAACTTTTAAAAGTTACTAATCATATAAATATAAAAATATTAAGAAGATTTTAAAAAGTAAATGTTTAAAAGAAATAAATCGTACTGGTATTACACGAAAAATAGCGAGAAATTGCTTTTTTTAGCTATCTATAAAATTATAAAATATATCAATATTTTGCTTAATATATTTTGTGGTAAATATTTTGTTTTATGTATAATATTAATAGATGTGGAGAAGTAATATGAGTGAAATAGAGTATTATGATGCAGTTGGTCCTTATATAGAAAAATATTTAGTTGATGGTAAATTGGGCAAAATGGAATCTAATGATTTATCTCAATTACATAGGTATTTTGATTCGAAATATTATGATATATATATGAAGGAACTTTAAACCAATAGAATAAGATTTTTTAAATAAGTAAAAATTAAATTTAATAAGATGTATAATTAATGTATATTATAAATTAATTGAATAAACAATGATAGTGTATTATAATAATGTTGAAAAATAGGTGGTATTATGGTTGATGATAAATTAAAAAAATATATTGAAGATAATATCTTTCCCATTTATGAAAATAATGATTGGGGTCATAGTTTGGAACACATTAATTATGTAATAGATAGAAGTATAAGGTTTGCGAGTACATTATCAAATATAAATTGTGATATGGTTTATACTGTTGCGGCATACCATGATATAGGTCATTATATAGACGCTAAGAATCATGAGAAAATATCTAGTGAAATTTTATTGAATGATGAAGCCTTGAAGGATTTCTTTAATAGTGAACAAATAAGTATTATGTCAGAAGCAGTATATGATCATAGATCAAATATGAAGGGTGAACCTAGAAGCATATATGGAAAAATTGTCTCATCTGCTGATAGAAATACAATAATAGATGTATCTTTAAAAAGAACCTATGAATATAGATTGTTTCATTGCCCAAATGATTCAATTGAATATGTAATTGAAAACTCAAGACAACATATATTAGATAAATTTGGAAAGAATGGATATGCAAAAGAAAAAATGTATTTTGAAGATGATGATTATAAAGTGTTCTTACAAAATATATCAAATCTAGCAGAAAACATAGATCTTTTTAAAAAAAAATATTGTGAGATAAATAATATTAAATTAACTGAAGTGAAAAGGTTAAGTAAAAATGGAGGTTTTATATGAAGAAGAACTATATAAAAGAGATATATAAAGATATTAAGTTGTATTATAGAGTTGATATTAATATTAGAGATTTTTTTAGTGAATATTTAAATAAAGGTAATATTATTGAATTGATTTCTTTTGAAAAAAATAAATATTATACCTGTAGTCCCGGAATGCCATCAGAATACTTTTCTAGAGAAAATATTACTACAAGTGCAGAAGTATTAACAGATAAGAATGAAAAGTACGTTATAAATGAAAATTTTTTTGGAATTAATTTTGAATCACCTTGTGACAAATATAATATAAAAATATATGATAATGAAGGCAATATGATTGCAAATACAAATGATTATCTTTTATATATAAATGAGAAAAAAAACAATACTAAAAATATGAAATTAAATAAATAATATAATGTTGCAATACTTTTAAGATTGTTGTATAATTTATATATAATAGAGAGGGATAGTATGAAATATAATAAAAAAGTTTTAATTGCAGTTGCTGTTGCAGTTGTAGTGATATTAATAATATTACTAATTGTTACAAGAAATGCAGCCGAAAAGAAAAAAATAGAAGAATATGATAAGTTGATTGCAAGTTTATGCTCTACTGCTGTTAATTTGGAAAAAACAAATTCTAATACAATTGTATTAGCAAAAGAAGTTGGAGAATATACTTTTGTTCCTTTAAGAACACTATCTTTACTTACAATTGAATCAGATAATAGAATTCCAATTAATTTGAAAAATCCCAAATTATCTTCAGATAAAAAACCTGTATATTTTGAAGATACTAAAGCACTTAAGTTATATGTAGATGATGATAAAAAAGTGGTATGTAAAGAATTAGTTGATTTGGGAGAAGGACCTAAGATTACCTTAAAAGGTGAAAAAGCAATGGTATTAAAAGTAGGAGATAAATATGTAGAACCTGGTTATACCGCTACTGATAAAGAGGATGGAGACTTAACAAGTAAAGTGTTGAAAAACGGATTGCCAGATACTACAACAAGAGGAGAATATACAGTATTATATTTTTTAGAAGATAGTATGAGAAATAAAACTTCAGAAGTAAGAACTATATCAGTTAAATAACTATAATAAAAATTATAGTTTTTTTTTACTTATAATGTTATAATTTTTATGGTGATAGTATATGGAATTAAAAGAGTTGGAACTTATAATTAATCAAGAAATCGAAAAAAACAATACTCTTAAGGAGTTACTTTGACATTGAAAATGTAAAAGTAAAATTAAAAGAATTGCTTGATTTAACTGTTAAAGAAGATTTTTGGAACGATCCCAAAAAAGCAGAATCAATCTTATCCACTATTAATCAATATAAAAGTATAATAGAAGAAATTGAAGATGCATATAATGATTTGATAGAAAAAAAAGAAATAATATATATGTTAAAAAGCGAATATGATGAAGAATTGTTTGATTTGGTAAGAAAAGAAATTGATGAAATAATTAAAATTCAAGAACAATTTGAAATTAAAACATTATTGGGTGATGAATTTGATAAAAGCAATTGTATATTAGAAATTCATAGTGGTGCAGGTGGAGTTGAGGCTTGTGATTGGGCTAATATGTTATATAGAATGTATACAAGATGGTGTGAAAGAAATAAATATAAATATGAAGAACTATATTATCAGAAAGGAGAAGAAGCTGGGTTAAAAAGCGCTTCACTTCTAATAAAAGGAATATATTCATATGGATATTTAAAAGGTGAAAAAGGAATACACAGATTAGTTAGATTATCCCCTTTTGATTCAAACAATAAAAGGCATACTTCCTTTGCGTCTGTAGATATAACTCCAGAGTTAGATCAATCTATAAATATTGAAATAAAAGAAGAAGATTTAAAAATAGATGTATATAGATCAGGTGGTGCTGGAGGTCAATCTGTAAATACTACCGATAGTGCAGTTAGAATTACTCACATTCCAACAGGAATAGTTGTAACTTGTCAAAATGAAAGAAGTCAAATTCAAAATAAAGAAAAAGCATTAAATATATTAAAAAACAAATTATATATAAATGAATTAGAAAACAAGGAAAATGAATTATCAAATTTAAAAGGAACAAAAAACAAAATTGATTTTGGTTCTCAAATAAGAAGTTATGTTATTCATCCATATTCAATGGTTAAAGACCATAGAACTGATTATGAGACGAGTAACATTTATGATGTGTTGGATGGAGAAATAGATGAATTTATACACGAATATTTAAAAGGAGAAAAAAGATATGGAAGCATTAAATAATAAACCTATTGTAAAAAAAGTTCAAAAATGGATTACTGTTGTTTTTGGATTATTTTTATATTCTATAGGTTATAATTTATTCTTATTAAAAAATAATATTGTAGCTGGTGATATTGAAGGTTTGGCAACTATTTTTCAAGATAAATTGGAACCATCAATGTTAATACTCATATTATCTATTTTGTTATTATTAGCAGCATTTATATTTTTAGATAAAGAAAAGTTTATTGGGTCTATAGCGGGTTCTTTATTATTTCCTTTATTTGTATTTTTGACAGCAAACATAACTGAGTTGATTGTAATTGAAGGAAACGATTTATTATTAGCGGCAATATTCGCCGGATTATTTTCTGGATTTGGTTCTGGTTTAGCTTTTAAAATGAATTGCAATACTGGAGGTACTGATGTTTTACAACAAATATTATCTAAGTATGCAAAAATATCAGTTGGTAAAGCTAAAATAATAACAGATGGAACTATAGTATTATTTGGTGGATTCGCATTTGGATGGCAAATGGTATTATATTCTATAGTATGTATAGTTATATTCGGAATTGTAACAGATAGAGTTATGCTTGGAATTTCATCTACAAAAGCATTATATATAATTACAGAAAAGGAAGATGAAATAAAAGATTACTTACTACATAGAGCTTCACATGGGTTAACTATATTAGAGGGAAAAGGCGGTTATACTGATAGAAGACAAAATATAATAATGTGTTTGGTTCCCAACAGACAATATTTTTCGGTAAAAGAAGAAATAGAATTACTAGATAAAAATGCATTTTTGATTGTAACTGATGCATATCAATCATCTGGTGGACAATAGGAGGTATGATGGATTTTATTAACATAAAAAATGTAATGAAGCAATATAAAAATGGTGTTACCGCAGTATATGAT
>LSQX01382043.1_pt1 | contig 11603 bp, 7 predicted proteins | sample 654561 | NCBI WGS metagenome assembly LSQX01 (sample SAMN04489861, study PRJNA283612) | anaerobic digester metagenome | isolation source: 4 biogas reactors fed with cattle manure at either 37C or 55C with and... | place: Denmark: Kongens Lyngby | collected 2014 | reverse complement strand
CGTTCCGGATCCGGATCTCCTCTTCCGCCCGTTTCCGCTCGGTGATATCCATAACGCCGGCAATCGAGCCCCGGAACTCACCGGAATCGTCTGTGAACGGAGACGCAATCAAGAGTGCTATGATAGAGTCGCCATCCTTGCGGACGAACTCGCACTCATACTGCTCGCGGATGCCGTCTCTCCGGCGGTTCAAGCGGTCTTGGATCACGGCGCCGCAGGAGGGAGAGAGAAACGAGCAGAACGACTTTCTAATCATCTCTTCCGGAGCATAGCCGAGCATCTCCGCCATCCGAGGGTTGACAAACGACGTGAGGGCATCTTGGTCGATCACCCATATTCCCTCGCTGAGGCTCTCCACGACAAGCCGGTGCTTCTGCTCGCTCTGTCTGAGCGCCTCCTCTGCCTGTTTCCGGCCGGTGATGTCCAGCACCCCGGCAAGACATCCCCCAAATGCGCCGGCGGCATCGACGATCGGCGACGTGACCACGAGCGCGTGGACGCGCTTGCCGTCACTCGCGAGAAGATCCAGTTCGAATTCCTGCCTCCGTTCCGTCCGTCGGCAGAAGAGATTTTTGGCGACGGGGGCGGTACCGTCCGCGGTGTCGAAGAATCCGGCGACCGGCGACCCGAGCAGGCACTCAACAGGGTAACCGAGGATCTCGCCCATGCGCGGGTTTGCGAAGGTGATGACACCGTCCTCATCCACGGCCAGAACGCCCTCATTGAGGTTCTCAATCAGTCTCCGATACATCACCTCCGAGTTCCGGAGCGCAAGTTCCACCCGCATCCGCTCCTGCGCATACCTGACGGCCCGACAGAGTAGTTCCGCGTCGGTCTTCCCTTTGACGAGGTAGTCCTGCGCACCGTGCTGCATCGCACGAAGCGCGGCGCGGTCGTCTCCTACCGAGGTGAGGACAATGATCGGAACATCAGGTGCCGCTTTCCGCAGACGGTCGAAGATCGCCGTCTCCCGGTTGCCCGGGAGGTCGAGGTCGAGGAGCACCACCTCGACGCTACCGCTCGATACTACGGCAAATCCTTCCTCGGGGTGCTCGCAGTGTATCAACTCAACCTCACGCCCGCACTCCCCAAGCATCTCCCGGATGCCGTCGGGATGCTCCCCGATCAACAACACTCTCAACGATCCGCTCATGGTCTCACTCATCCGCAGGGCCTGGCCGCCCGTGTCGATTGCACATTCCCGGTACCCGGACAGAAGGCCGGTTAGCACCGCATATCACGACCACCTGCCGTGAAGATGCTTTCCGGGGGTACTCACCGTTCCGCGCCACCTTACAGGGGACCGGCAGATCGGGGAGAAACCTGCCGGACATGGCCCCTCCCGGCAGGCGCGATCTGCGATCCACTCCCTGAATTGTATGTACCGCCCTCGTGGAATTTATACCTCATTCTTCAGGCGCGTCCGGGGACCGGCCGGGCATGGTTCTCCGGCGACGAGACGTACACAGAGCCATGGACGTGGCAGAATGCGAGTTTCGGGTGGTCGGAGCGGTACTTCCATACAACGGCCGCGATGCCGGACGGGAGCATCATACTCATGGGCGGTTATGACGGCGGCTACTTGGTCCGGCGCCGGTGGATCCCGCCTTCCGCAGTAAGACGATCACGTCCTGAAATAATGAACGAGCGGACCGGTTCACCGTATGTTGCGGGTGCGCGGGAGTGATCGCCAGCCGTACGCAAAGGCGCGAAGTTCGGTCGATGGGCAGGAAACTCCCCTTCGCGGCTTCGCGCTCAACGCGTGAGACCTTGTTGCCGCCCCGGTGATCTGCTTCAATGAGGGGTGTGAGAAAAATGCCAGGCCAGAACTCTTACTGCGGAAAGTCGGGTGGAGATACATGACCCCGATTACCCGCCGTACGATTGGCAAACGCAACTACCCCCAAAGGCGCGGCAGCGCCACTTCACCCACAGCCGGATTGTCAAGCCAGCGGTGCTCAACGGTCTTGGGTTCGCGGAACGGCGGTGAGAGGGAAACCTGGTACGCTGGTGCTCCGATAACAGTACACCTACAAACTTATAGACAGTTTGGGGATGCTCCTCCGCCAAAACCGGCACCCGTTTACGGCGCTCCATCTACCGGCTGCGCGATTTCGACCTGAGCCGCCATCAGGCGAGAGAACGCCCCGCCGTTTTCCACCAACTCATCGAAGCGCCCTGTCTCCGCGATCCGCCCTTCTTCCAGCACGATGATCCGGTCGGCAGACCGGATCGTCGAGGGCCGGTGCGCCACAATGAGCGTCGTCCTCCCCCGGCTGACCTCCCTGACGGCTTTACGAACGTTCGCCTCCGACTCAGTATCCAGGCTGGACACGGCCTCGTCCATCACCAGTATGGGCGCGTCCTTCAGGAACGCTCTCGCGATCGCGATGCGCTGCCGCTGTCCCCCCGACAGCGTGGCACCGCGCTCCCCCAGCACTGTGTCCCACTGATCAGGCAGTGCCATGATAAAGTCAAGGGCGAAGGCCCGGCGAGCTGCCTCTTCAACGTCGGCGTCCGTGGCGTCGCCCCTACCGATGCGAATGTTCTCCCTCACGGAGATATTGAAGAGATAAACGTCCTGCGGGACGTAGGCGATCATGTTCCGGAGATATTCCTGCGGGAAGTCGCGGAGGTCGTGGCCACCGACCCTGACGGAGCCGGCCGTCGGGTCCCAGAGTCTCAGCAGCAGGTAGGTGCACGTCGACTTCCCGGCGCCGGTGCGGCCCACCAGGGCGACGGTCTCTCCCGGCGACACCCCGAACGTCACTCCCCTCAGCACTTCGGGCAGCTCCGGAGCATAGCGAAAACGAACGTCCTCAAAGTCAATCGTCGGGACGATCGGCCCGACGGGCGGGGACGCGGCCCGGTCGATCACCGTGGGCTGCGTATTCATTATGCCCATGACCCGTTCGGCTGCGGCAGAAGTCTGGCTCAGCTGCCGGGCGACGTTCATCAGGTGCATGACAGGCATGAACGCCATCGCCGCAAGGACCGTGGCGGCCGGATACAACGCCATATCCATGTGCCCCTGCGTCGTCAGCCACCCGCCCAGCGCGACCGTGACGATCATCCCCGCCGCCAGCAGCACGTCACCGGACCCGCGCTCTAGGCCGCTGCGACCTTCATAGGAGACGTACGCGTCCGAGTATCTCTGCTGACTGGCGTCCAGCCGTTCCATCGACTGCCCCATGGCCCCGAAGGTCACGATCTCCCGGAGACCCTGCACGCTGTCGATCACGTCCGCGCTCATCTCCCCTGCGGACGCCCGGTACGCCCGGCCCTGTTCTTCCGCCCGCCGGGCGAACCAGTCGGGCACGGTCACCGCGGCAACGAGGAACGGTGCCAGTGCGATCATGAGGCTCCAGTGGATCATCCCGATGACAAGCAGCGTGATAGGGGTCACCACTATCGCCTGTAAAAATTCCGGCAGCGTATGTGCGATGTAAATCTCGAGCAGGTTGACGTCGGAAAGCGCCGACCTCGCCAGATCTCCCGATCGCCGCTCGATCACGTATGCGGGCGCGAGTTGGTCGAGTTTCTTGTACAGCGCTTTGCGGATTTCAGCCAGCGATCGAAACGCTATGACGTGGGACCAGTAGGTGTTGACGTTTAAGAGAATAAACTGCATGACGGTGAAGAGGACAAGCAGGGTGATCGTCATCCACTGATCGGCGATCGCGGCTCCCGTGAGCACCGCTCCCACCAGGTATGCGCCGGCCAATGCCGCCAATATGCCGAGCGTCTGTATGATCACGCTGGCAATCCGTACTTTTTGCAGGCGCAGCCGGTACGTGCCCAGCAGGCGGTCTATGACCCGGACTTTCCGGAATACCTGGCCGACGGGCAGACTGTGATCGTCGTAGTGTTCGTGGCTCACGCACATTCCTCCTCGGCCATGAGCAGGGCGTGGTAGTTGCCGTTGTAGCGGATGAGATCGGCGTGGGACCCCGACTCGACCAATCGACCCTTTTCCATCACGTAGATCCTGTCGGCGTCGCGTACAGCCGAAAGCCGGTGAGAGATGATGATGGTCGTCCTGTCGCGGGAAACCCGGTTGACAGCCTCCCTGATCAGCGATTCATTGGCGACGTCCACGCTGGAGGTCGCCTCATCCAGCACGAGGATAGGTGCGCCCTTTAAGATGGCCCGGGCTATGGCAATGCGCTGACGTTCGCCGCCGGACAACTTTACACCCCTCTCTCCCACCACGGTATCGTAGCTCCGGGGGAGCGCGGCAATGAAATCGTGGGCGGAAGCAGCCCTGGCCGCGCTCTCCAGTTCTTCCCGGGAGGCGCCCGGCTTTGCCAGCAGGAGGTTATCGCGTACGGTGCCGTGAAACAGGTAGGTGTCCTGGGACACGACGGAATACATGGCACGCAGGTTTTCCGGCCGGATGCGCCGGATATCTTCGCCCCCGAGCCTGATCACCCCTTCCTGAGGATCGAAAAACCGTAGCAATAGCGAAATCACCGTCGTTTTACCGCTACCCGAGCGGCCGACAAGGGCCACTTTTTCGCCGGGCTGCACGGTAAACGAGAGATTGTCCGCGGCGGGAGCGTCCCCTTCCCGGTACCGGAACGTAACGCCTTCGAAGGCAATGGCCGGCCGCAGCGTCCCCGGAGCGACAGGATCGGCCGGTGCGGCGGCAGGAGGGACGGCCTCGAAGATATCGAGAACCCCCTCAGCAGCGCCCATACCTGCAAACGAGAAGTGTATCGTCTGCCGGAGGTCGGTCACCGGCCGCAACGCTTCCCTGACCAGGAGGAGCACGAAAAGCAGGCCTCCTGCCGACAGGCTGCCTGCATCCATGCGCAATGCGCCGATCACGATGGCCACCGTGCCGCCGATTGCCGCGATCAGCCCCAGGGGCACGCCCCAGAGGACTTCATCCTTGAGTATGCCGATCTCCGCATCATACAGGGTGTTTGTCTTCAGGTACAGCTGCTCGCCGTGCCGTTCGCTGGCGTTGAACGACTTCAGCGTGACGATGCCCTGAATATTGTCGACGTATTCGGCGAAGAGACGCGGCATGGCGACAAACCAGATGCGGATCCCGGACCCGACTCCCCGGTAGATGGCGAACGGCTGGAGCAGCGAGGCGACCATCATCGCCCCGACGACGAGGCCGATGATCACGTCGACGTAGAGCAGGATCGCCATGATCGAGAGGCCTGCCAGGGACGACACGACCACCTGCGGCAGGAACCGCCCGTAATAGTTCTGAAGGGCTTCCGCCCCATCGACGATCGTCGCCTGCACGACGCCGCTTTTCTGGGTGAGCATCCAGCCGGGGCCAAGCTCGTACAGCTTGCGGTAAATGCGCCGGCGGAGCGATATGGCAATGTTGGTCGCGGCCCTGGCTACTACCCGGTCGTTGGCCCAGATCATCACCCACCGGAGGGCAATGACGAGAACCAGCCCGACAAAGAGGGGTATCGATCCGGCCATCGACCTGCCGGAAAAAACGTCTTCGATGATGAGCGCGATGATGATGCCCTGCGCTATGTAGCTGAACGAGATCAGGAGGCCGAGCGCAATAACGCCCCACAGCCTGCCGTATTCTCCCCTGCCCATTGCCAGCACCCGGGGGTCGAACAGCCTCATGTGGCCGGCGCCGCTTGTCACCGAGAGTCCGCGCCTGGATTCTACCTTCGTATACTCTTCGACGATCTTCGACTCGTTAGTCATCCCGTACACCTTTCGCGCCGGGCGCCGTCCGGCGGAGTCTTTCCGTGAAGTTGTATCCCGTAGAGATACGGGCTATGGTTACCGGAACCCGTGATCGTTTCTTCGGGCTTTCGTTTCTTCCGTATGCGGAACACGGCCACGATCATTCATTTCGTGCCGCAAACCGCATAGTAATTGTACTTGTAACTGATCTTATACCAAAACGGCATGTGCCTTCTCTGGATTTTGATCAGATCGGTCAGATTCTCCGTCCCGATATCCCTCAGCCCGGAATTCTCCATGTATGCCCGAACCGTATCCGCCGACACGCCCCTCGAGTGGGGTAACATCGAGTTAAGCTCTGACGAATAACTGTCCCTGGATATGTCGTTTCTTTCGAAGACCAGGATCAGGAGTTCCCCGACCTTCCGGCGCAGGCGCGTCTCCAGACTACCGTCGTCCCATATACCGTCTATGACCGCCAACTTTCCGCCCTCCTTTAAAGTCCGCATCCAGCTGGTTACCGCATTTTGGGGGTTCGGAAGCGTCCACAGCACATGTCTGGTCACTATGGCGTCGAACGAGCCGCTTTCGAAGGGAGGGGTCTCGGCATCGCCGTTCATAAACTCCACGTCGACCCCGTGACCGGCCTGCGCCATCGCCTTCGCTTTCGATGCGGCCCTGTCGAGCATTTTTTCAGAAAGGTCGACGCCCGTCACCTTATGGCCCATCCCGGCAAGCAACAGGCTCATTTCTCCCGTGCCGCACCCGACATCCAGCACGTTCAGCCGCTCCCCCGGGATGATCTGTCCGAACAACGCCTTCCAGAAGGCGACCTCTTCATCGCTCTTGATACCGTGACCATGATAGTCGTCATACCGCTGCGACGAGTAATCCCACCGTTTCGTGATCTCGCCCTTGATCTTGTCCTCGCTTAACGTCATGTTCCATCATCCTGTGGTTTTTTCGGGGTAATTCCCGACACTAAGTACGTCGGGTGGTCATTAGCGTATTTCATGTACCAGGGCAGCCGTTTTCTCTGTGCCGCCCGGATCGGCTCCAGGTCGGTAACGGTGATGCCGGTCACGCCCGCCCCAGACATGTATGCGACTATTTGCTCTTTCTCGACCCCGTGTGGGTTCGGGAGGCCGGCGCAGATGTCTCTGGTGTAGTTATAGGTGATGGGATTTTTACCATACCTGATGAACCGGTAGATGTGATAGGTTCCTGTAGAGAGCATCGGAAGCAGGCCCCTCGTGACCCATTTACCATCTATGATGACGATCATCCCGCCCGGTTTCACGACTCTCACCCATTCCCGGATCGCTTTTTCCGGATTGGCCATTGTCCACAGGACATACCGCCCGGTGACGCAATCGAAGGTCGCATCTTCGAACCGGAGATTCTCTACGTCACCTTCCAGAAACCTGATGGACGAACTGCTGTCCAGTGCCTTTTTCCTGGCGACTTCCATCATCTCTTGACTGAAGTCGACGCCGGTGACGCTGTGACCCAGCTCCGCCAGCAACAGCGCGATGATTCCAGTCCCCGTGCCGACGTCCAGTATCTCCTTCGGCTCCAGCCCGATCGTCTGCGATAAGTAGTCTTCCCACAGGGACATCTCCTCATCACTGCCATATCCTGGTGCCGTGTCGTAGAACCTGCTTCCGTAGTCCCAGTATTTCCTCACGCCGTCCTTGATCTCGTCCAGTTCTAGTTTGTCTGTTTCCATGCTATCGCCTCATCATTTCCCGGGACCGCAGTACCTGGTGGAATTGATCGGTATGATCTGCGGTATCCCTTCGTTGTCGATGGTCACCCGGGCATTGACGCCGTAGACGGTTCGGATCATGTCTTCCGTGATCACCGACCCCGGGCTTCCCGTCGCCTCGATCTTCCCGCAGTTCAGCAGTATGATGTTGTCCGCGTATCTCGCGGCCAGATTGAGGTCGTGCAGGGCGACGACCGTCGTCATGTTGTTGTCTTCAGTGATCGCCCTGATCACGTCGAAAAGTTCGAGCTGGTGCTGGAGGTCCAGCGAGTTCGTGGGCTCGTCCATGAGAAGAACCCCTGGTTTCCTGACGATCGATTGGGCGATGGAAACCATTTGTTTCTGTCCGCCGCTGAGTTCGTTCAGGGGTCGCTTTGCCAGTCCCTCGATCCCCAATTTTTCCAGCGCATCCAGCGTCAGCGAAAGGTCTTCGTCGGTGACCGTCCAGCCGAGCGAGTTCAGTCTCCCCAACAGGACCGCCTCGAACACGGTCAGCGCCGCGTTGCTGACAGAGTCCTGGGGCAGATAACTGATGGCCTGCAGGAGATCGTCGCTCTTGTACTCCTTCAGGTCTTTCCCGTCCAGCAGTATGGACCCTTCCGGTTTCAGTATCCCGCTCAGGCACTTCAGCAGCGTGGACTTCCCCGCGGCGTTCGGCCCGATGACCGCCGTGACCATCGGCTCGGCATCGATGCACACATTTTTCAGGACCGGCACGGTTCTGTAGCCGAACGTAAGGTGTCTTACCTCCAGTTTCACCAGTATCCCCTCCTTCGCGAAAAGATCAGCCAGATAAAGAACGGTATTCCGATGAGCGACGTGAGGACGCCGATGGGAAATATGATGCCGGGCACGACGTTTTTGCTCAGAATCGAGGCGGCAGAGAGCATGAGAGCCCCGGTAAGGGCGGAAAGCGGCAGAAAAAACCGGTGGTCCTCGCCCACGAGCATCCGGGCGATGTGCGGCACTACGAGGCCAACGAAGCCGATGCTGCCCACGAAGGCAACCGACGTGGCCGTGAGGACCGAGATCAGGACGAACCCCTTCAGCCGCAGCCTTTCGACGTTGACCCCGAGGCCTTTTGCCTTGTCTTCTCCCAGCCGGAGCGTCGTGAGTTTCCATGCGTCGACCATGATTATCGGGACGCTCGCCAGTAGTATCACGGCCATGATGCCGAGCTTGGTCCAGGTGGCCTTCGTCAGGCTACCGAACATCCAGAATACGATCGCCTGCACCTGCTCGGGATTTCCAAGGTACTGTAGCAGCATCAGCAACGAATCGAACATAAACAGCACCGCGATCCCGGCGAGCACGAGCGTCTCAGACGACGCCCTCTTAAGCCGGGCTACTGCGTAGATCATCATGCAGCAGAGAAGCGCAAAAACGAAGGCGTTGCCCGTGACCAGCACCGCGTCCGCGAACGGCACCACACCCATGCCGAACACGAGCGCCAGTGCCGCGCCGAACCCCGCAGCTGAAGAAATGCCGAGCGTGTACGGGCTCGCCAGCGGGTTGTTCAGGATGGTCTGCATCACGGCGCCCGCTAAGCCGAGCGCCGCACCGATCAAGACGGCCATCAGGGCGACGGGCAGCCGGAACGTCCAGACGATAGCATAGAAGGACTGATCGTTCGACGAGGGGGAGAGGATCGTTGAGACAACCTCGCCAAAAGACAGGGGGGCCGGTCCGGTCATGACGTCGACGATAACGGTGAGAACGATCGCGGAGGCGATCAAAAGCAGGAGAAAAAATTTTTTCCCTGCGATCTCACCGTATATCGACGTTGCCTCGACATTCGTCATGTAATGCATCTCCTCCAGGTAGCCCCTTCAATAATAACTATAGAAGAACGTGCCATTGTAATCTATAGGCATGAACCTGTCGTGGTACTCCCTGAGGACCGCATCCGGATCGACGTCCTTGAATTCCTCGGGATAGAACCACCTGGCAAAAGCCTCCAGCGCCGCGAAGTTGCAGATGCTGAAGCAGTAGCCGTGATAGATCCCGTAAACCTCGTGGTTTTTAACGGCGTCTATCGTGTCCCACCCCGGGCGCTGAACGAATCCGGTCATGGTGCTCCTGACCGTGTCCTGAGTGGCGGTGTACCCGAGCTTTAACGAGCCGGGGGCAGGCCAGTTCCTGCCGGTCAATATGATGATGTCGGGGTTCTGGCTGACCAGATACTCTGGACTTACCGCCTTGCTCGTACCGGCCAGTAGAGGTTCTGCGATGTTGTTCCCGCCTGCCTTCTTCACGATCGAGCCCCAGCTCACGTCACCGTAGGAGATGCTGTAATCCGACGGATCTTTACTCGCACATTCGATGTATACGCTGGGCCCGGTTCCGTTAACGGTAGCCAGGCGGGAGTACACGATATCGGTCTGCTCGTTGTAAAAATCCACGATCTCCCCGGCCCGATCTTCTCTGTCCAGGATCTTCCCCAGCAGCAGCATGCTTTTCGTGGAGTTCACCATCGGGTCCATGTAGAAGTCCACGAAGACCACGGGAATTCCCGCCAGCTCCAGTTTAGTCAGGGCGTCCGCGGTCGCGTCTCCGGCCCACATGAATTGGAAGTTATGCATGATGACGACGTCCGGCTTGAGCGAGATCACCTTTTCGATGCTGAACGTACCGTCGTCCAGCCACCCAACGTCCGGTATGTCGGCCAGTTGGGGATACTTTGCCACGAACGTGGCGTATACGTCCCCGGCATTTCGCTTGATATCGCTGTCCCAGCCGACGATCTTCTCGGCGAAACCATCCCCTGCGATCGCCGCGAGCTCGGCCGTCTTCGAGGACTCCGTCAGCACGATTCGCTCCACTGGAGCGTTCAGTGTCACCGTCCTGCCGGCCATGTCCGTGATGGTCATCCCTGATTTTTCCGTGCTTTCGGCAGGCTTACCGAACGCATTCCCGTATACGAAAAACCCTATCGCAACGACGACCACAACCGCGATGCTGACCGCAACGACTGTGCTGTAATTTATTTTCACCACGAAATCACCAAGATACCGATTGATATTCTGACCGTTGTGATGGCTGGCGGCAATTTGCTTGATTCGCTTGCCCGTCCTAGTGTATCAAAAGGAGAGTATTAATATTTTTCTTATAAATAACAAAAAGTATTAGAAATAATTAGAGGCATTATCTCATAATATTATTTATTACTCAATAGTTCATATCAATGATGCCGACGATAACGATTGAGATCGCCCTAAAAAGGCCTCTCAGATTAAATCCCGGGCCATGATATTGGGAAATCAACGATGATCTCCGGAACAGCACTTCGCTCATTTTGGCGCCCGGCATCGAACGACGCGGTCTCACGCGACGTCGCAAAAAGGAGTTGGCAGCACCCGGGCACCTACCCGGTGGCGTTGCAGGTGTACAACGGCGACGGGTTCGACAGCATACGCAAGTCCATCACCGTCGCTGCCCCGCCGGGTGGCGGCAGCTGGTGGTGGGTCTCGCCGGGTTCATCGGAACCCCGACGCCAGTAGAGACTACGCCGACACCGATGCAAACCGCCTCGCGCGCGGTAGCGGCGCCCGGGCTCCCGTCCCGGATCATCGCGCTTATCATCGCGACACCTATGCTGGTCGTGCGCGGCCTACCAGTCCGGCGCTGGTGGATACGAAGGCAGAACCCGGCGCTGTTTATCCGGCTTTCCGCAGTAAGAGTTCTGGCCTGGCATTTTCTCACAACTCTCATTGAAGCAAGTACCGGGGCAGCAACAAGGTCTCACGCGTTGAGCGCGAAGCCGCGAAGGGGAGTTTCCTGCCCATCGACCGAACTTCGCAGCTTCGCGTACAGCTGGCGATCACTCTCACGCACCCGCAACATACGGTGAACCGGTCCACTCGTTCATTATTTCAGGACGTGATCATCTTACTGCGGAAGGTGGGTTTATGGACTACGATTGACCCCGGGGCCCGGGGGACGGAACACCCACCATTTTTTTGGAACTGATAAATTGAAGGACTTACTTCCTCTTCCGCGCCCGCAGGCGCTCTATCTCCTCGCCGCCGGGAACCTTCACCACGAACGTCCCGTGACAGGGTTTGGTGTAGGGGAAGATCAGGTTCTCTCCCTCGATGCCGACATAGAGCGGCGGAACGCCGATGATATGGACGTCGAAGATCTTGTAGCCCGGCTCGACCTC
>LSQX01263182.1_pt1 | contig 11604 bp, 12 predicted proteins | sample 654561 | NCBI WGS metagenome assembly LSQX01 (sample SAMN04489861, study PRJNA283612) | anaerobic digester metagenome | isolation source: 4 biogas reactors fed with cattle manure at either 37C or 55C with and... | place: Denmark: Kongens Lyngby | collected 2014 | reverse complement strand
CACCTGCCCACGCAGCTGGTCGAGGCCTTCAAGTCGACCCTCGAGGAGGTGCTCGCCGCCGACCTGGTCCTCCACGTCGTCGACGGCTCCGACCCCTTCCCCCTCAAGCAGATCGAGGCCGTGAACAAGGTCATCTACGACATCGTCAAGGAGACCGGGGAGGAGGCCCCGCCGGAGATGATCGTGGTGAACAAGATCGACCAGGCCGACCCGCTGGTCCTGGCCGAGCTGCGCCACGCCGTCGAGGACGCGGTGTACGTCTCCGCCGTCACCGGCGAGGGCATCAAGGAGCTGGAGGCGCGCATCGAGCTGTTCCTCAACTCCCTCGACGCGCACCTCGTGCTGCTCGTCCCGTTCACCCGCGGCGACATCATCTCGCGCCTCCACGAGTACGGCACGGTCCGCTCCGAGGAGTACACCGAGCACGGCACGCGTATCGACGTCCGCCTGCCCCGGCAGATGGCCGGCGAGCTCGCCGAGTTCGTCGTCCTCGACATCGAGGACGTCGAGGACGTCGAGGAGTAGCCTCCCGGCCGGGGTCCAGGCGGCAACGGCGCTACTGTGAGACCGTGACCCTCAGAAACCTCGGATGGACCGTCCACGGCGACGGCCGAAAGATCGCCCCCGGCGCGGTCGTCGCGCCCGACGAGAGACTCAGCTGGCCCCGCACCATCGGCATCGGCATGCAGCATGTCGTGGCCATGTTCGGCGCCACCCTCCTCGTCCCCACCCTCACCGGCTTCCCCGTCAACACCACCCTGCTGTTCTCGGGTGTGGGCACGATGCTCTTCCTGCTCATCACCCGCAACCGCCTGCCCTCCTACCTGGGCTCCTCCTTCGCGTTCATCGCCCCGCTGATCGCCAGCCAGCAGCACGGACCCGGCGCCCAGATCGGCGGCGTCCTGGTCACCGGCCTGGTGCTCGTCGCCGTGGGCCTGGCGGTCAAGGCCGCGGGCCGGAAGGTCATCGACGCGGTGATGCCGCCGGCCGTCACCGGCGCGATCGTCGCGCTCATCGGGCTGAACCTGGCGCCCGTCGCGACGGGCAACTTCCAGACGCAGCCCCTGGTGGCCACCGTGACCCTCGTGGCCATCCTCCTGGCCACCGTCGCGGGCCGGGGCATGGTGGCGCGGCTGGGCATCCTCATCGGCGTGGTCGTCGGCTGGGTGTTCGCCACCCTGACGGGCAACCTCGCGGAGGGGGCCGCGGACACCATCGCGGACGCCGCGTGGTTCGGCCTGCCGGAGTTCCACACCCCGGAGTTCCGTCTCTCGGCGATCCTGGTCACCCTGCCGGTGGTCATCGTCCTCATCGCGGAGAACGTCGGCCACGTCAAGGCCGTGTCCGAGATGACGGGCCGGAACCTCGACGACCTGGCCGGTGACGCGCTCGTCGCCGACGGCCTGGCCACCACCCTGGCGGGTTCCTTCGGTGGTTCCGGCACGACGACCTACGCGGAGAACATCGGCGTCATGGCAGCCACGCGCGTCTACTCGACGGCCGCCTACTGGGTGGCGGCGGCCACCGCCGTGGCCCTGGCGTTCATCCCGAAGTTCGGGGCGCTCATCTTCACCATCCCCACCGGCGTGCTCGGCGGGGCGACCCTGGTGCTCTACGGCCTCATCGGCATGCTGGGCATCCGCATCTGGCAGGACAACCGGGTCAACTTCAACAACCCGGTCAACCTCACGGCCGCGGCGGTGGCGCTCATCGCCGGCATCGGCAACCTGACGCTCACGGTCGGCGGCATCGAGCTGGAGGGCATCGCCTGGGGCTCGGCCGGCATCATCGTCGCCTACCCGGTGCTGAAGTGGCTCTACGTCACGCTCGGGGAGGGGCGGCACGCCAAGTTCCACCACTGACCCGACCCCTACGTCACCCTGGCCTCATCCCGCGATATTCGTCACAGACACCTGGGTGATCCCCGCCTCCGGGCAGCCCGCAGGGGTCTGCCGGTGGTAGAACGGTAGGCATGCGTGTTCCTGTTTACCTTGCCGTCTCCAAGGACGATTACCTGCGACTGACGGTCAACCCGGACCGGGTGGCGGTCGTCGAGAAGCTCATTGCGGAGGCTGAGCTCCCTGTCCTGCGTCTCAGCGACGAGTGGTTCATCCTCGACGACGACCTCATGCTCACGCACGCGGAGCCGGCCCTCAACGGCGGCGAGATGTGGCAGTTCAAGCCGACGCGCAACGCGCTGGCCCCCGTCCAGGTGACGATGATCGCGCAGGCCCTCTCCGAGGTCGGCGAGGTCACCTACTCCCACGACCTGCCCGCCCTGGCGCAGTTCTTCGCCGAGGCGGCCGAACGCCACGACGCGATCATCATCGCCTACATGTGACCCTGAATCGACGAACGCCTCCCGCCCCTGCTGACAGGGGAGGGAGGCGTTCTCCGTGTCCGGACTACTTGTCCAGGTCCGACTCGATGAGGGCCGCGATCTTCTCGACGGCTTCCGCGTTGTCGGAGGTGACGGTGACCTGGTCACCCTTCTCCGCGCCGAGCGCCATGATCATGAGGGAGGAGGCGGCGTCGGCCTCCTCGCCGTCCTCGTCACCGACGAGGGTGAGGAGGATCTCGTCGTCGTACTCGGCGGCGGCGTCAGCGACGATGGCGGCGGGGCGGGCGTGGAGGCCGACTGCGGAGCCGACGGTCACGGTCTTGGAGGCCATGGGTGGGGTCCTTTCGTGAATTAAGGGGTTCTGTGGCCAGTTTAGGCATCGACCGTGGCGGCTGCTACCGCTTTCGTCGGCCAGAACTGCTTGAGGGCGATGACGGTGGCGGCGGAGACGACCGTGCCGGCCAGGATCGCCAGCAGGAAGCCCCACCAGGGGTCGATGGCGAACAGGACGAACACGCCGCCGTGCGGGGCACGGGAACCGACGCCCAGGGCCATGGCGGTGGCGCCGGTGACGGCACCGCCGACCATCATCGAGGGGATGACGCGGAACGGGTCGGCCGCCGCGAAGGGGATCGCACCCTCGGAGATGAAGGACAGTCCCAGCAGCCAGGCGGACTTGCCGTTCTCCTGCTCGGCCGGGGTGAACAGGCTGCGGCGGAGGATGGTGGCGACGGACAGGGCGATCGGCGGGACCATGCCGGCGGCCATGACGGCGGCCATGATCTGCATGGAGGCCTCGTCACCGGTGGACAGGCCGGCGGTGGCGAAGAGGTACGCCGCCTTGTTCACGGGGCCACCGAGGTCGAAGCACATCATGAGGCCGAGGATGACGCCCAGCACGACGGCGGAGGACCCGGACATCGAGGACAGCCAGTCGGTCAGCCCGGTCATGATGCCCTCCAGCGGGCGGCCGAGCAGCAGGAACATCGTCAGACCCACGATGAGGGAGGTGAGCAGCGGGATGATCACCACCGGCATGAGGGACGTGAGGATGCGGGGCACCTTCCAGGAGGCGATCCACCAGGCGACGAGTCCGGCGAGGATACCGGTGACCAGGCCGCCGATGAAGCCCGCGCCGATGAGCACGGAGATCGCGCCGCCGACAAAACCGGGGGCGATGCCGGGGCGTCCGGCCAGGGCGTAGGCCGTGTAGCCGGACAGCGCCGCGACGATGAAGCCCATGGCCATCTGTCCGGTGGCGAAGAGCACCGCACCGAGGTACAGCGCGAGACCGGAGCGGTCGAAGGCGACGGTGGCGCCGTCGACAAGCACCTCGTTGCCGGGGAGGTTGGTGAGCGAGTGCTGCAGGGCGATGGCCTGCCAGCCGTTGGCCATGTCGTAGCCGCCGACGAGGAAGCCGAGGGCGAGCAGCAGACCACCGGCCGCGACGAACGGGATCATGTAGGACACACCCGTCATCACCGCCTGCTGGATGCGGCGCGGCCAGCTCAGCTCGGTCTGCTTCTCCGTGCTTGCCGACGCCGTCCCGCTCACCCGGCGTGCCTCCGGGTTACGGGAGGCGGCGACGGCCTCGTCGAGCATGACGGACGGCTCGTTGATGGCGCGCTTGACGGAGGACTCGATGACGGGCTTGCCGGCGAAACGCTCACGGTCGCGCACACCGACGTCGGTGGCGAAGATGACGGCGTCGGCGTCCCGGATGAGATCCGGGTCGAGGGCCTCGGTGGAGGAGGAGCCCTGGGTCTCGACGTGGAGCTCCACGTCCTCGCGGGCGGCGGCCGTCTGCGCCAGGGCGTCGGCGGCCATGTAGGTGTGGGCGATGCCCGTGGGGCACGCGGTGACGGCCACGAGGCGGGTCCGCGGCTTCTCGGCGGGCTTCTCGGCGGGGGTCGTGGCGGGGGTCGTGGCGGGCGGGGTGGTCTGCGGGATGTCACCCACGACCTCCTCGACGGCCGTGACGATCTCCTCCTCCGTGGTGGCGGCGCGCAGTCGTTCGAGGAAGTCACCCCGGACGAGGGCGCGGGCCAGCTTGGAGAGGATCTTCAGGTGGGCCTTGCCGCCGCCCTCGGGGGCGGCGATGAGGAAGACGAGCTCGGCGTCGCCGTCGGGACCGCCGAAGTCGACGGGGCGCGACAGTCGGGCGAAGGCCAGGGTCGGGACCTCGACGGCGGCAGAACGGCAGTGGGGGATGGCGACGCGGCCGGGCACACCGGTGGGGTTCTGGGCCTCACGGGCGAGGGCGGCGTCGGCGAGCAGTTGCGGGGAGCTGGCGCGGCCGGCAGCGTGGACGACGCCCGCCAGGGCGGTGATCACCTCGGTGGTCGTGCCGCCGAGGTCGGCGTCCAGGCGTACCAGGTCAGGAGATATGACGGACATGGGTTTCCTCGAGATTCAGTTGTGCGGGGGAAGGAATGGTGGTGCCGGGCAGGCCGGTGGCGGCGGTGCCGTAGGCGACGGCGCGGGCCAGGCAGTCGGCGGGACTGCCGCCCTCCGCGCGGGCCATGAGGTACCCGGCGAGCGAGCTGTCGCCCGCGCCGACGGTAGACATGACGTCGACCGGGGGAGGGGTGGCGAGCCAGACGCCCTGCGCGGTGACGAGGGCGGCTCCGGCGGCGCCGAGCGTCACCAGGACCTCGTTGACGCCGCGGTCGACGACGACGCGGGCCGCGTCGATGACCGGGGAGAAGTCGCCGCGGGCGGCGGCCGCCTCGAGGTGCTCGCCGTCACGGTCGACGAGCTGCCCGAGCTCCATGCCGTTGGGCTTGATGAGGGTCGGGGCGGCGACCTCGAAGCCCTCACCGAGGGCGATCATCGCGGCGTCGGACGTGTCGACGGCCACCGGCAGGTCCGGGTGCGTCGCGCGGACGGTGGTGATGAGTTCCGTGTACCAGCCGGTGGGGACCCCGGGCGGCAGGGAACCGGCCATGACCAGCCAGGAGGCGTTCGCGGCGAGGCGGACGACGGTCTCCTCGATGATGCGGCGGGTGGGCGGCTCGATCTGCGCGCCGAGGCCGTTGATCTTGGTGGTGGTCCCGTCCGGTTCAGTGAGGGTGGTGTTGATGCGGACGCCCTCGGACACCGGGATGGCGTGGAAGGGGATCCCGGACTGGCGGGCCAGGGCGACGAAGGGGTCGTTGCCGTCCGCCGGGAAGAGGGCGAGGCTGAGTTTGTCCGCGAGGGTCAGGGCGTGCGTGACGTTGACGCCTTTGCCGCCGGCGACCTGCGAGATGGAGGAGGGACGGTGGACGAGCCCGCGGCGCAGCCGCGTCCCCAGTTGCATGGTCGCGTCGATGCTGGGGTTGGGGGTGAGGGTGAGAATCACGGCGGGCTCCCTGTCCGTTCGGAAAAACGTGTCGTTGCGGCGTGTCCGCTGGGTGGCGGGGGACGCGTGCCCGGAGCGGTGTCCGGTCGGGTGACCGAACAGGTCCTGAGCTGGATCAATCCTATGGGGCGTGACCCGGGGGTCGGGACACTCCGGGGCTGTCCCGGGCGGGACGTTATGAAAATGATGAATTAAGTCACATTTAATGTGGTGTTCCAACATCATCATTGCCCGATTGTGCCCGTTTGTCAAGAGTTGCCTGTCTGGATCGTTGCTAACTAGTGGATTTTGTGGTGTTCTGGAGGTCACAAGACCTCGTCACTGTGAGATGGGACAAGCAACCATGACTTCAGACTCCACGATCATCAAGGGCACCGGTGTGGTCGCCGGAATCGCCTACGCACCCGCCATCTGGGTCCACCCCCGGCCCGAGCTGCCCACCGCCGGAACCACCATCGCCGACGACGCCCACGACTCCGAGTTCGAGCGCTTCACCACCGCCGCCGACGCCGTCGCCGCGCGCCTGAGCGCCCGCGCCGAGACCGTCGAGGGGGCCGCCGCCGAGGTCCTCAAGGCCACCGCCGGCATGGTCACCGACCGCGGCTGGCGCAGGACGGTGAAGAAGAACATCACTGCCGGGCACCCGGCCGACTACGCCACCGTCGCCGCGACCCAGAAATTCGTGGAGATGTTCGAGGCCGCCGGCGGACTCATGGCGGAGCGCACCACCGACCTGCGCGACATCCGCGACCGCGTCATCGCCGAACTCCGCGGCGAGGACGAGCCGGGCCTGCCCGACGTCACCCGGGAGTCCGTCCTGTTCGCCGACGACCTCTCCCCGGCGGACACCGCCACCCTCAACCCGGAGCTCGTCGTCGCCCTGGTCACCGAACTCGGCGGTCCCACCAGCCACACCGCGATCATCGCCCGCCAGCTCAACGTGCCCTGCATCGTCGCCGCCGGCCGGGCGGTCCACGAGATCCCCGCGGGTGAGTACGTGCTTGTCGACGGCGCCAGCGGCACCGTCACCCTCAACGCCGACGAGGAGACCGCCCGCGCCTCCGTCGCCTCCTCCCGGGAGCGTGCCGCGATCGTCGCCCAGTGGCGTGGTCCGGCCCAGACGAAGGACGGTCACCGCGTGCAGCTGCTGGCCAACGTCGCCGACGGCAACGCCGCCCGCATCGCCGCCGACACCCAGGCCGAGGGCATCGGCCTGTACCGCACGGAGATGAGCTTCCTCAGCACCTCGCAGGAGCCCTCCGTGGAGGAGCAGGCCGCCGTCTACCGGAAGGTCCTCGAGGCCTTCCCGACCTCCAAGGTGGTCATCCGCACCCTCGACGCGGGCTCCGACAAGCCCATCGCCTACGCCAACATGGAACACGAGGACAACCCCGCGCTCGGCGTCCGCGGTCTCCGCATCGCCTGGGGCAACGAGGGCATCCTGGTCCGCCAGCTCGACGCCATCGCGCTGGCCGCCGAGGGGCGCGGCGAGGACGCCCCCACCTGGGTCATGGCCCCCATGCTGGCCCGCGAGCGGGAGGCCCGCTGGTTCGCCGAGCTGTGCCGCGAGCGCGGCCTCACCCCGGGCGCGATGATCGAGGTCCCGGCGGCCGTCATCATGGCCGACAAGATCATGCCCCATCTGGACTTCGTCTCCATCGGAACGAACGACCTCACGCAGTACACGATGGCCGCCGACCGGCTCTCCCCGAGCCTGGCCTACCTCACCGACCCGTGGCAGCCGGCCGTCCTGCGTCTGGTCAAGGAGACCTGCCGCGTCGGTGAACTCACCGGGACCCCCGTCGGCGTGTGCGGCGAGGCCGCCGCCGACCCGAAGCTGGCGTGCGTGCTCACCGGCCTGGGCGTGACCTCGCTGTCGGCGGCGTCGACCGCCGTGGCCGGCGTCGGTGCGCAGCTGGCGGAGCTGGATCTCGCCGCGTGCCAGGAGGTCGCCCGCGCGGTCCTCGACGCCCCCGGCGCCACCGCGGCACGCGAGATCGCCCGGGAGATGATCCTCGGGTAGCCGACGCCCTCCCCGGGGCGCGAGGTCAGTTCTCGGCGATGATGACGTCGACCTCGCGCTCACGGAGCGCGGTGACGAAGGACTCCGGCGCGGCGGGGTCGGTGATGACGACGTCGATGTCGTCGATGCCGGCGAAGCTCACCAGGTAGTCGGTGCCCAGCTTCGTCGAGTCGCAGAGCACGACGACCTTGTGGGCGTTGGTCACCATCGCCGACTTGATGGCGGCCTCCTGCGCGTCCGCGGTGGACAGGCCGTGGTCGAGGGTGAGGGCGTTGGTGCCGATGAAGGCGACGTCGGCACGCATGAGCGCCAGCGTGCGTAGCGCGGTGTCACCCACGACGGCCTGCGTGATCGCGCGGACCGAACCACCCAGCAGCTGAACCTCGCTGAGCCCCTTGGTGGCCAGGTTGAGGGCGATGGGCAGACTGTTGGTCACGATCGACCACTGCCGGGCGTTCGGCTGCTCGGCGATGAGATCCGCGAGGGTGCCGATGGTCGAACCCGCGTCGAGGAAGAGGCCCCCCTGGGGCTCGGGCAGGAAACGGAGCGCGGCGCGGGCGATCGCCGACTTGGCGGTCGGGGCGGAACGGAAACGGGCGTCGAGGGAGAACTCCGTGGTCTGGAAGGTCTGGCTCGCGACGGCGCCGCCGTGCACGCGGTGCACCACCCCCTCCCTGTCGAGTACCGCCAGATCCCGGCGGATCGTCTCGGCGGTGACCTCGAATCGGTTCGCCAGTTCGGTGACATTGACGCGTCCCTCAACTGCGGTGAGGGAGGCGATTTGCCGACGGCGTTCCTCTGCGTACATGTGGACTCCTCTGGCACCCGGGTGGTGAAATCAGACATCGGCCATGTCCGTTTTCCCATTGTTTCAAACATCGGAGTTTCGGGGGAGGACGATGTCATCTGTCCTGCGCCGACGGGGGCGGACGGCTCCTATGGCGGGGGCGGCGGAATTACCGGCGACGGGCCCCTGACGTGCCCGCTTGGGTGGGAAGCTGTGGATCTCGGGGCGGTGAAATGCCCGTTCCCTCGGGGGTGGGTCAGAGGCGGCGGAACACCGAGACGATCTTGCCCATGATCTCCGCCTGGTCGCCGGGGATGGGGGCGTAGTCGTCGTTGTGGGGGAGAAGCCACACGCCCGTGGAGTCCTTGTGGAACTCCTTGGCCGTCGCCTCCCCGTCGATGAGGGCGGCCACGAACTCACCCTGCTCGGCGACGGGCTGGGAGCGGACGACCACCCAGTCGCCGTGGAGGATGCCGGCGTCCCGCATCGACTCGCCGTCGATCTGGAGCATGAAGAGCTCGCCGTCGCCCACGAGATCGGCGGGCAGCGGGTAGTAGTCCTCCACCTCCTGCTCGGCGAGGATCGGCGAACCGGCGGCGATGCGACCCAGCACCGGGATGAAGTTGGCGGCACCCGCGCCCTCCGGGGCAGAGGTCGGGGCGGAGGGCTTCGCCGCCACCTTCCGGCCCGGCTTCCGGGCGGGCTCGGTGGACGGCAGGGTGCGGACGTCCACCGCGCGCGGCTTGTTCGGGTCGCGCCGCAGGAAGCCCTTCTTCTCGAGCTGCTTGAGCTGGTAGGCCACCGAGGAGGTGGACTGCAGCCCGGCGGCGTCACCGATCTCACGGATGCTCGGCGGGTAGCCCCGCAGGACGACGGCGTCCCGGATGACCTCCAGGATGCGGCGCTGGCGGTCGGACAGGGTGGACGGGTCGGGCTTGCCGGTGGGCGGGGTCTTGGCGGACATGGTCTTCTCGCTCCTTGCGGGGGCTGGTGGTGCGCGGGCGGCGACTGCCCGGGTCTGTTCGAATGATGCACCGTGAGTGCGTGATTCACCTGATACATGTCTACCACGTCGTGGTACGGATGTTCGAGTATTTCCGCCGTTTTGTGGACAGGCTTTCGAACGGGTGCTATAAATCGAACATAGCAGCGGGTTCGAACACCTGAACGGTTCGATGTTCGGGGTGTCTGCCGCCGCCGATATTCTTCCCGCAGATCAGACAGGCCAGGAAAGGACCGCACCATGACGACCTTCATCCACGACTCCCGTGCAGGTGGCGGCGACTCTCGACCGGTGGAGGCCGTGGTGCCCGCGGCCGCCGTCTGGGAGCCCTCCGGATTCCGGGAGGGTTCCGCGGAACAGCGTGGCATTCGAACGCTGCGGCCCTCTGATCGAACGCAGGGCCGAGACGCTGTCGTGCCCGGAACGGTCGAGCAGGTGTGCCACGAGACCTGGCGGGACCGCGCCCGCCGACGCCGGGAGGTGGGGCTCACCTACCTGCTTGGCGGACTGCTCGGGCTGGCGGTCGTCGGGGCCGCCGTGCTGGGCGTGGACGGGGGAGAGGAACCGGCCATGCACCCCGTCACCGTCCAGGGGCGCTGAGTGGACCAACGCCGCGGGTAGACTGAGGGGTCACGAACAGCCTCGTCCTCCCGTCCCTGAAAGGCGCTGACAGCACACCGTGTACTGCCCGTTCTGCCATCACGACCACTCGCGGGTCATCGACTCCCGCATCATCGACTCCGGTGCCTCCATCCGCCGCCGCCGTGAGTGCACCTCCTGCCACGGCAGGTTCACCACCATCGAGAAGGCCGTCCTGCTGGTGATCAAGCGCAACGGGGTGACGGAGCCGTTCAGCCGCGACAAGGTCGTGCTCGGCGTGCGCCGCGCCTGCCAGGGACGTGACGTCTCCGACGACGCCCTCAAGCGCCTGGCGCAGGAGGTCGAGGAGACCGTCCGCTCCCACGGCAGCTCGCAGGTCCACGCCAACGACATCGGTCTGGCGATCCTCGAGCCGCTCCGCGCCCTCGACGAGGTCGCCTACCTGCGTTTCGCGTCCGTCTACAAGTCCTTCGAGTCCGCCGAGGACTTCGAGTCGGAGATCCGCCTCATGCGCCGCCGCGCCCGCGAGGAGGCCTCCGCCCTCGAGGGTTGACCCGTCAGCGGAGCTTGTCCACCGCCTTCTGGATCCGGCGCAGCGAGATCGGCCGGGCCGTCCCGAGGCGCTGGGCGAACAGACTGACGCGCAGTTCCTCGATCATCCAGCGGATGTCCTTGACCTCGCGCGTCTTCTCCCGGCCCTGCGGGAGCTTGGCCAGACGCAGCGTCAGGTAGGACTGGGCCTCCTCGACCTCGTCCTGACGGTCGGCGTCCTTGTCCGGGTCCTGCGCCATCTCCTCCAGGCGGATGCGCATGGCCTGCAGGTAGCGGGGGAGGTGACGCAGCTGGGCGGCACCGTGGAGTGTGACCGCGTTGCGGGGGAGGAGGAACTCCAGCTGGGCGGTCATGTCGTCGATGGCGTCGCCGCTCCAGCGGGAGAGTTCGTCGGCGACGGACTGGTACTCGATGAGGGCCGGCGCCAGGGAGACGATAGTGCGGCGGACCACGCCCGCCACCTCGGGGGCGACCTTTGCGCGCAGGGTCTCGAACTCCTCGGGGGAGCGGACGGGGCCGCCGTGTTCGAGCATGAGGTCACGGATCGCGGCGACGCGGGCGTCCTCGACGAGTCCCTGGGCACCGCCGTGCGGGTAGTGGTCGACGGCGACGCGCTGCTGCAGCGGCAGCCCCCGGGTCATCTGCCCGACGTTGACGGAGATCTCCCGCAGGAGCAGCGTCAACGTCGCCGTCATCATGGAGGCGTCGGCGGCGGCCTTCGTCGGGTGGACGCGGATCTCCACGCCCCCCGGGGTGGCCACCAGCGCCGGGTAGGCGGTGACCTCGTGGCCGTCGACCACGGTGGTCACCTCCTCCTGGACGGTGCCGAGGGTGTCGCTCGTCCACTTCGGCACGGCCTGCGACTCGGAGGTGCGGGCGACCTTGCTCACCGAGGAGGTGATCGACCCGGCCTGCCGTTTGATGAGGGCCCCGAGGTCCTTGTCGGCGTCGATGA
>LSQX01371371.1_pt1 | contig 11607 bp, 10 predicted proteins | sample 654561 | NCBI WGS metagenome assembly LSQX01 (sample SAMN04489861, study PRJNA283612) | anaerobic digester metagenome | isolation source: 4 biogas reactors fed with cattle manure at either 37C or 55C with and... | place: Denmark: Kongens Lyngby | collected 2014 | reverse complement strand
CCCCACCTAAGAGGAGGGGGACTGTAACATTGTTCAATTAATTATGGTCATATTATCTCAAAAAACCTCAGTGAACACCAGTGCAGTATTTCTAATTAGGTTTGACAAAACTATCATGCAGTAGTATGCTATTTTACAACAGTTGCGTGCGCAACTAATATACAAAAATCCTGGAGGCAAGTATGGGAGCTTTAATGAGATATATAAACAGGATATCGCGCTGTGGCATTCTGTTCAGAAACGGGAAGCTAGAGCATGAGGGGATTAACGGCTATCAGCATACATACATCTTGAATATATGTAGAAATCCCGGAATCTCACAGGATGCGCTGGCCAAAACCATATATGTGAACAAAAGTAACGTTACCCGACAGCTTGCACTTTTGGAAAACAGCGGCTATATTAGCAGAATCACCAGCGAAAAAGACAAGCGTGTCCTGCAGGTCTACCCAACTCAAAAGGCATTTGATATCCTACCTAAGGTAAAAAGCCTTTTAGATGAGTGGGAAGCTTACGTCACTGAAGGCCTCTCCAAAGAAGAAAAGAGTGTTATGGTTCTTATGCTCCAACGGGTAATGGTAAAAGCAACTCAAAAAATTGGTGAGGACAATAACGACACTTGCAATAGTTGATGAAAACAGCAAAAAACGGAATCGAACCTGAAGGAATAAAGTGATATGAAGAAAATATTTACATACCTCAATCCATATAAATTAAAGATGCTAATAGGACTGGCGATAAAATTCACAGGCACTATAATGGATTTGCTACTCCCATGGATACTCTCATATACCATCGATGACGTAGTGCCACTGCGGGATGTAGGGTTAATCATTTTCTGGGGCGGCATCATGCTTTTGTGTGCAGCAGCGGCGTTTATTACCAACGTGATTGCAAACAGGATGGCCTCCAAGGTTGCTAGAGATGCCACTAAAGCCATTCGCCATGATATTTTCAAAAGAATATCCTACCTGTCCTGTCATCAGGTGGATGAATTTACGATTCCATCACTTGAAGCCAGATTGACCACCGATACCTATAATATTCACCATATGATCGGCATGATGCAACGTCTTGGCGTTCGTGCGCCTATACTGCTACTGGGCGGCATTGTCGTAACGCTTACATTAGAGCCTGTTTTGTCACTTATTTTGATATTAATCCTGCCATTATTAGGGTTCATGTTCTATTTCGTTTCAAAAAAAGGGATTCCACTTTTTACAAATGTACAGAAGTCCATCGACAAGCTAGTGCGTACAGTCCGTGAAAATATAACCGGAATCAGAGTAATCAAGGCTCTCTCAAAAACCGAGTACGAAAAGAGTCGTTTTGCGGAGGTAAATTCAGAGGTAGTGGACGCGGAATCCAAAGCAAACACAACTATGGCACTTACAAATCCTTTAATGAATCTGTCTTTGAACCTGGGGCTCACTCTTGTCATTATTGCCGGAGCATTCAGAATCAATGCAGGCCTTACGAAATCTGGCGAAATAATAGCCTTTCTTACTTACTTCACAATAATTCTAAACGCAATGCTCCACATAACGAGAATGTTTGTGATCTATTCCAAGGGTATCGCCTCAGCTGAAAGGATCAGCCAGGTACTTGATACCGGCGAGGAGCTTACTATAAGACCTGCAGATCATGTCGATAACGGATATCATATAACCTTTGACAATGTCACATTTTCTTATAATGCAAAGAAAGATAGTGCTAAAGTCCAAGCAATTAAACCAGACCTAAATAGCACGAATGGAAATAATAACAATTTCAACCGTATTAATAGCAAATCCGAAGAAGACCGTAAAAACAGCGTTGAAGATATCAGCTTCGCCCTACGCCGTGGTGAAACCCTTGGGATTATCGGCTCCACCGGCAGTGGAAAGAGTACAATCATACGCCTGCTTCTTCGCCTATACGACCCAAATACAGGAGTTATCAGGATATCTGGTGATGATATCCGTGGCATTCCCCAGGAGAAGCTACATACCAAATTCGGTGTAGTCTTTCAAAACGATATACTTTTTGCCGACACTATCTCAGCAAATATATCCTTTGGTCGCAACCTGAGCCAGGAGCAGATAGAAAAAGCGGCAGCATCCGCCCAGGCAAGTGAATTCATAGATACCCTTAATGACAGGTACCAGCATATGCTTTCAATGAAAAGCTCAAATCTTAGCGGAGGGCAGAAACAGAGGGTACTTATAGCGCGGGCATTGGTAGCGCAACCCGAAATCCTGATCCTAGACGACTCCTCCAGCGCACTAGACTATAAAACCGATTCTCTACTGAGAAGAGCTCTGCACGATAATATGCACAATACTACCACCATCATAATTGCACAGCGGATAAGCTCGATAATGCATGCCGATCACATTCTGGTTCTCGAAGAAGGCAGTACCCTTGGATACGGAACCCACCTGGAGCTTCTTGAGAAATGTAGTGTATATCACGAAATATTCGATTCCCAGATGGGAGGTGAGGTCATTGCCTGAATCCGGACAGGGTTTTGAAAAGCGTAAAATTAACCTCAAAGACAGTAAAAGGATTATGGCTCGGCTGTGGAAATACCTCTACCGATATAAGTGGCTTGGCCTGCTTGCCATTATTCTCTCGATTACCAGTAACCTGCTTTCCCTCCTAGGACCTATGCTTTCAGGCTATGCCATCGATGCGATAGGCGATGGCCCGGGTATGGCCCAGTTTGAAAAAGTGTTCTTTTATTGCCTACTGATGATCATTTTCTATATAGTATCCTCGATACTAGCTTACTTGCTGTCAATCCTTATGATCCGCATAAGCCAGAAGGTTATTTATCAGATGAGAAGCGACGTGTTCAGCAAGCTGGTGGATCTTCCACTCCGCTATTTCGACAGCCACCAAATCGGTGACATTATCAGCCGTATTTCATATGATATAGATACTGTCAACGCTTCTTTGTCCAATGATTTACTGCAGATATTCACAAGCCTATTTACAGTAGTCGGTTCCCTGGCGATGATGTTGTATATCTCGCCCCTGTTGGTGCTGGTATTCGTAGTGACCATCCCTATTTCCATAATATTAACAAAATTCATGTCAGGCAAAGTGCGTCCACTATTTAGAAAGCGCTCTGCAAAGCTTGGCGAACTAAACGGCTTTGTTGAAGAAATCATCTCTGGTCAAAAGACCATCAAGGTCTATAATCAGGAGAAATCAATAATAAAAAGGTTTGATGATAAAAACCAGGAAGCGGTAGATTCTTATTATAATGCAGATTACTACGCAAGCGTGTTTGGTCCCTCAATAAATTTAGTAAATAACCTTTCTCTTGCCCTCATCAGTGTATTCGGAGCACTGCTATTTCTCTTTAACCGAATTACACTTGGTAACCTATCCTCCTTCGTCCTGTATTCTCGAAGATTCTCAGGGCCTATAAGTGAGATGGCCAATATCGTCAGCGAGCTACAATCATCCTTCGCTGCAGCAGAGCGCATTTTCCGATTAATCGATGAAGCTCCAGAGCCAAAGGACATGGAGGGAGCAGCTGTTATTGATGATGTAAGAGGAGAAGTAAATATGGAGGACGTTAACTTTGGGTATTATCCAAATCAGCCGGTAATACAGAATCTTAATCTAAAAGTACCTGAGGGCGGCCTCATCGCTATCGTAGGCCCTACAGGTGCCGGTAAGACTACGATTATTAACCTGTTGATGAGATTTTATGACCCAGACAGCGGTACACTCTCCATCGATGACAAAAACATCAGCGAGGTCACTCGAAAAAGCCTGCGGCTTTCGTATTCCATGGTATTACAGGATACCTGGCTGTTCCATGGTACAATTTATGAAAATATAGCCTATGGAAAGAAAAATGCAACCCTTGATGATGTTATAGCTGTTGCAAAAGCAGCAAAAATACACAATTATGTTATGCGGCTGCCCGAAGACTACAACACTGTTCTAAGTGATGACGGCATGAGTATATCCTATGGACAAAAGCAGCTGCTTACTATTGCAAGGGCAATGCTTCTGGACTCAAAAATGCTGATTCTTGACGAAGCCACCTCAAATGTAGACACCAGAACAGAGCAGCAAATACAAAAAGCTATGCGAAAGCTCATGGAGGGCAGGACCTGTTTTGTCATCGCCCATCGCCTGTCCACCATACGCAACGCCGACACAATACTTGTCATCAAAGACGGTATGATCGCCGAACAGGGAAACCATAAAGAGCTTATGACTCATAACGGAGTCTATGCAGAACTCTACAACGCACAGTTCAACTGAAACATAGGGACGTATCTACTGTTCCATTTTGGAACATGGGGACAGATCTCTTGTTCCTACTTTGGGACAGGGGGATGTATCTGCTGCTCCACTTTGAAACACCGGAACAGATCTCTTACACAATTCACTGCAAGCAGGAAATCCGATACTCACTCGCAGTACTACACAGTCGGCTCCTGTCTAGAGTAACATCCCAATTCCTTGACCAATAAAAAATGAGAAGGCATTAGCTCCAATTGCAAACAATACAGGATTACGGATCTTATCTCCATACGATTTGTAGCATAATGCCTCTACAACTACAGCAAGCACTTCAAGTACAACCAATACTAGCTTGCTTCCTCCCCTGCTGACAGTTAGGTAATACAAGAATACTACAACAGGATTTGTGAGTACGTTTACAAGGCATACCAGCAGTAGCTCCTTCTTGCTTCGTATCCTGAAAACAAGAGCAAATATGAGCTCTAAAGCAAGTGTCATTCCAAGGGATATTGCCAAAATTATAAGGATCTCAAAGCCCATAAAATCCACTCATCACACCATCATCCCTCTTTCACAGCCCAATCACGGTGCTTTTTCTGCATCGGCGCCCTTTGCTGTTTTCTCTTTGAATAACACCCGTATCAGTATAAATGTCCCAGCTACAACAACCACTACCAACGCCGCAATCAGTATAACAATATTGGATCCCTCGGGCTGCGGTGTTATAATATCATCCGGCTCCAATACCGCATCCGCATAGGAAACAAAGCAGGTTGCCATAATTAACAATAGGCAGAGGCAAAACATAAGAGTAGACCTAATTAGTAGTTTCTTCTTCATCCCAAACACCTCTTTAACTAATTTTGAATTACTTATCACATTACACTAATATCATCAGATAGAGTTTTGCTCTCTTCCGATTTTGTGCTAATCCACCCAACTCCAGCTATTATAAGTCCTACACTTAGCAGAGCAACTGAAACCACAGAAGCTAAGGCAAAACCAAGCCCACCTGTAAACAGCGAATCCAAGCCCAAATATACAGGAATGAAACCCAAAAACAACCCAAATGTTAAAAGTCCAAAGGTAAAGCCCTTACTACCAGGCAATATCCGTGAGACAGCCCATAATGTTATAGGCATTGTCATATTAAAAAGAAAAATCGCTACTATACCGGCTATCGGATATTCAAAAAATAGAAACAGTATAGCTGATAAGCCAAGTGAAACCACCGTCGTTTTCAATATACCGAATGTGTCTGCCAGTATACCCCCTGCCATCTTTCCAAGGACAACCCCACTGATCAGTATAATCCCCCAGTAGCCCTCTCCCTTCCATGGAAAGGCGAGAGTCAGCCCTACATATGACCTGAGGCAGACCACAAGAAACATGAGCACCAACGCGCCCACTGCTGCAGCCACCTTGAGTTCGTTTTGGCTGGATGTCACTGCAAGACTTGCTGTCCGGAATGATACCGGTTCATTTTCAGATTTAAAGGTGCGTGCTGAATCATACTGGAGCAACAGCAATAGCAGCGAAGTCAAAACTAGCGCAATTACAATGTAGACAGCCGCATCCACACCCTGCTTTCCGTATATTGTACCAATATACAGACCAAAGGCTCCCGGGGCCACAAAAACACCTAGCATACCACTTTTTTTATGACTAAGGTTCAGTACATCTATACCTCCACCGACATGGAACATGCAGTTCCCCAACCCAGCTATAAGAGCCGCAGCAATTGGAATGCTCCCGCACCCATACGCTATAACCACAAGTATACAACCCACCGCCGCGCATACGGCATTCCGGTTCCACCTATCAGCTAGATGCCCTATGGGCATTTGAAGGGCAAATGCACAAAAATTATAGAGCAAAACACAAACAAACCACTCCGGGGTCCCTCGAATTTTGAGAAACAGTAGATACGCGCAAGCTAAATCCACAAGTAAATGTGTGATAGAATACAACATTACCTTAGTGTAGGAGCTCTTCAATTTAATTGCCTCCTGCCTCATCTGATGCCGTCTCGGTGTATGTTGAATCCTGATTACCCGCTGATAATGCTGCCTTTGCTGCCCTCTCCTCTTCTATTTCCTTCAACTGTCTGAGATAATTCTTCTGCGTTTCTGTCTTTCCTTCCATTTCCTGATCAACGGCTCCTTTGCTGGAGTCGGCCCCTAACAACTGGCCCATTCTGGCAGCATGCTCCTCCTGGGTTATCACCTTATTTAGTAGTGCAGTATTGCATTGCGCAATAGCCTTATATTCCTCAAATCGTTCTTTTTCAAGCTTTACACCGTATTTGCATACAGGACACAGCAAAAGATATTCAGTAGAATATGGAATAACGGGTATGAAAAACAAAGTGAACCATGTCCTCTTACAGTACAAATCCCAGTGTTTGTCATTATTGCAGTGATCACAGTGGTACTTTAAAACAGGTCCAAAGCTTTTTAACGTTTGCCGGCCCCATCCAAATATTATAAACATAAGTACGCTCCCTTCACAAAAAATATAATTTCCACCACCAGTATATCATTTCATTAAAAGATTTTCACCTCACCGGGACAGACCCCCTATGTTCCGCATATACTCATACGCACTGCTGCTAGCAACCCGAATCAAATGGGTCAACCGGAGCAGGAATATCAGCTTTAGAACCATTCACATCAGTAAAGGATTCCGTCCATTGCGGAAGAGACGGCTGCTTACTCTCCTTCAGTAGCTTCTGCCACTCCTCATCGCTTAATCGGGTACTATTTACAAACTCGTAATAGCTGAAAGCCGCACCTCTGGTAAGATAAAGCTTTCCTCCTATCGGAACAACGGCAAATATCTGTGAAGCAGTGCCTACACCTTCCTCTAGGTAACCATCCGAGGAGTTATGGACATCAGCTATGACTGCCATATTCTTATCAGTTTCCGATGTAATCTCAAACCAGCTGACGCCACCTTCAACACAAGAACTCGTCAAGCTCTCCAGTTCGCCTCCATAAAAAAGGATACGTTCATACTCTTCCTTTGTGAGCTCCTCATTTCTAAGTTCCTTTATAGAACAGTCAATCAGGAACTGAAGCAGACGTTCAAATCGTTCCATGCTGTTCTGCATATCATCACTTAGCATTTCTCTTGCCTGCAGGTTTTCTCTAGAATATTTGGTCAGCCATTGAAGCCTCTCATAAACCTCTATATTTGGTTCTACATAACCCAGGACATACGGTGTCTCTTCACCTCCACCGCACTCAGCACCGCTTTGTTTGCCGTACAATATAGTGTCATGCCTCAGCTCCGACCAGCTTGCCAATGCCGTATTAAGCGATTTGTCCTGCCATGCCTTACCTGTCATAAATGATGGATAACCCGTATCGAAAGGATTCAGTAAGCCCTTCAGCACCCACAGCCAACCATAGTACATATTGGAACGCCAGGTTTCTTCAGGCAGCACAGTAAATTTATCCTTCATCTCCTTAAAGTTCTTCGGGTAATCCACCCATTTCTTGTCCTCATTATATGTTTCTGTTAATATCTCACTAGCTCTTTCAGAACCAAGAACACCCATGATATCAAGCCCTTTGGGAAAAGGCCTAACTATAGGCTTGCTCATTTTTTGCAGTATCTCCGAATCCGGGATATATCTCTGACCCATGAATCTAAATTGGAGCCCTGTAGGTGTGTCTATTCCATTAAGGTCTACATCCCATTCGGGCTGTATTTTGGGCTGTGGCATTTTTTTGGCCTCAACCAACAATTTCTCCAGCTTGTCGCTATCTGTAAAGGTTTCAGGATCAGGCGAGGTACCATATACTTTGACTAGCATATCCTTGTACTGATATATAGTAAGGTCATCAGCACTGCCAACATAGAATGCAGTAATGTCGTATATGTTTTCCCATAGGTCTATATCTGGCTCCCCGCTACCCTTCGAAAAAATGCAGCCTGTAATGAGCAACGCCTGCAGTGTCTCTGGAACAACAAGCTGCTGTTTACTATCAAGCAACGCAAAGGGCGCCTGTCCATACCACATCACAGCTTTGAAAAATCGTTCAAAAAATTCGTTTCTGGTATAATGGCCCCTGGGTTTATATTGACTATAATCAAGCTTAAAACCAAATATCGGTGACACTTCATAGCCCTCAGCATTAGAAATCAGCTCAAACTCTGCTTTCGCCAGCTCGAGTGCATCATTAGGAATATCTTTGGGCAGCTCTTTTTCTAACGCCATTTGTGCAGCGGCAAAGTAAGCTATGTTCTTGAGTGCTGCGACCTTTACCTCAGGATTCCTGATACCTTCATACACTCCAATGGACTTATTCAGCATACTGTCATTGAGTTGTTCAAGATCATCAAGCAAGTATCCCAGCTCAATTGATCTAAGTGAGTAGTCAAAAAATATGTGGTATACCTGAAGCACCGAATCCGTAGTTATCAAGCTGGGGAGCTTCAAATACTCATTGGTTTCATAAATATAAAAGAGCTGCTCCTCATCAGACGGTACTACAAAAAATCCGTTATCCGAGAGCCTTTCTGTCTGCGCAGCCGAGAAGCTGCCGAACTGTTGGACATTCTCCACATTGGAAAGATCCCCTTTAACCTTATATGGAGCTACCTTTTTATCATAGCTGCTCGGCTGCCATTTCACATCAATATTTTTCTGTTCCCTTCCAGCATCAAATGTTGGAAAGACACCTACATTCAAAACCTCAACCTCATTGCCTCCGACGGTCTGACTTACTTCTTCACCCACCTTGTCGTTGCCACTTTCCTCCTGTGGCTGAGGCACATTTTTCTTTTCTGGCAATTCTACCGAAAGCGTGCACGCCGCTAACGCCGCAACGCACACCACCATCTGAACCAACGCCAAAACTGTTGCCAAAATCCTCTTACCCATTCTCACTTCACCACTTTCTTCGAATTTGGAACACAGGGACAGATCTCCGCCAATCCTTGAAACAACTTATTCACCATCTATTTCTGATAATGCCCCATTATAATGGATCATTTTTATCCACTGTTCCTGTCCATCAACCATAACACATGCACTTACAGCCTGCTTCCCTTCTCCTGTTGTCTCACTTCGCCTTATACTGAGTATGTCATTATAAGCCTTACTCTCACCAATACTCTCAAAGCCAAAGCCCTTCCAGGAGTAGGAATTGACTGCCTTTTTTCCATCAACCAAATGTTCAATTGATATAATTTCATCCGCGCCATCAGAGTTTATATCCATAAACACATAGTCATCAAAAGGTCTTGAAAGTCTTGACCCCAGCCACTTCGGTGAAATAGAATCACCCTGCCAATTATATATGAACGGCCTCTTTGCCATAACCGGGTGGAATCTGGCCGTTTTGTATGCACCTATCGATATATCAACGCTACCGTCTCCATCGACATCACAGGTCTGAACCTTCCATGGATTAATATACGACATATCCTTTTTATAGATCACCTTCAGTCGCACACCCTCATCTTCTATTCCAAGTCTCGCATTAATATCTGATGGCCTGCTCTCCTCAGAAGCCGCCTGCATTTCAAGTATCAAAAGCTCAGTCCCATACTCGCTATCACCATTACCAATTATCAGCAGAATTTCATCTGTTTCGTCCTTATCCAGGTCGGAAATACAACTGCTTACGATTCTGTCCCCGCTATCACTGATTTTGTAATCAAGAAGTTTTGCGTTTTGATTATCAAAAATCACTATTTGATTGTCTCCAAAGAAGATATTATATGCTTCCCCAAATGCTCTGATACCTTGATCACAGCCTTTTACACCATTGCCTGCATCACCACATTGTGCAAAGATGATCATCCCGACACACAGACATATCACTACAGCTAACAATATAAATAAAAATCGACCCTTAACTTTATTAGGAACCATTTATCTCCTCGTTATACAGCTTCGCCAAAAATAACACATTACTCGTTAGACATAATTAACCAATAATATGTTCCCCTACAAAAATCTTTAATTTCATTATGCGTTAGAAGCACCGGATTATGTTGTGTAAAAATCGTGTAACCAGTTCACCGAATCAAGTACCACAATATTCCAGCGAGTGTGACGGAGCCAAGAATCAATATGGATTTGCTGATTTTATCGGTCTTTCTTTTATGCCTTGCCATATTAAATATCAGACCGATGATACATACAGCAAGATTCAGCACCATAATGCAGAAGGCGTACAGGAGGATATTTTCATTCCAATAATCCCTTATTGAAACATTGAACTGGCGGTCAAAAAAAGTTGCTGACTCTGGTCTTGCAGTGTAGAAAAAAACCAGCAACACTAAGAAAAGCGACCAACTTATGCCCGTAGTCCACCAAACAGCCTTAATTAGAGCATCAGGCCCTTTTCGTTTCTCTCTAACTGTTTTCTTTAACTCATCCATATTTACCACCCTGTCCCATTATATCATAACAAATAAAAGGAAACTTTTCGTTTATAGAAAAATTTCCTTTCCTCTGTGATTTTCACTTGTGATTTTCAATTGTGACGTTTCAACAAGATGAAATCATCTCTCGCCTCCACATATCAAGATATCAAAATGGATCAGTCCACAGGTATATCTATAGTGTCAGGGCTAATATCTGTGTAGCGGATAAATTTCACATGAAGCTCCAGACTATCTGTACCATTCCCTATTGCTTCAGCTACAGTGTCACCCTCAGACTCTTCTGATGAGGTATTATCAATAGAACCAGTTGAAGCGTCTTCCTCACCCTCCACTGATGCTTTAAACCTAAAGACTCTTTCCACAGGTTCGACACTCTTTGCTTCAAGTTCAAATTCCTCCACATTAATCTCCTCCAGCTGTTGCTCCTGTGTGAACAGCCCTATAACAGGAATACCCCGGCTAGAAATTGATACGCATATCTCCTGGCCATCGCGATACACGCTATTTATAGTCATATCTTCTGAAACCTGCATACCCTTTGTATCAGCATTCACCACCACTACTTTATCAACCAGTTTCGCTGTTTCTATTCTAATGTTTTTAATCTGTAACGTCTTGAAATCCTCTGGCAATGCATCTCCTTTACCGTCGAATGTAATATTGCTGCCTGAAGCACTCTGTCCTCCAGAAAATCGCATCACCATACCTTCATCCGACACTAGTTCGTACTCCAAATGAGGTATTTCCATACTACCCTCAGCGGTTCTGGGGTCGAACCTCTCCATAGCTTCATCTGACTGAGGTATAATCCTCCCTTTTAACACAGAGCTCATAGTAGATGCGGTTAATTCGTCAAAAACAATTCTGTAATCTCCGATAACTGCCTCGGCATTTAGCTCCAACCTAGCGGTCCTTTCCATAGCTCTACTTCTGTCAAGGGTAAAGTTAACC
>LSQX01034997.1_pt4 | contig 11608 bp, 10 predicted proteins | sample 654561 | NCBI WGS metagenome assembly LSQX01 (sample SAMN04489861, study PRJNA283612) | anaerobic digester metagenome | isolation source: 4 biogas reactors fed with cattle manure at either 37C or 55C with and... | place: Denmark: Kongens Lyngby | collected 2014 | reverse complement strand
CAGAGCCAGCAGGGGAGTGAGTGGTACTCATCAGCTGAGGAGTTACGCGGAAGTGGAGGCAAGGTTGCTTTGAAAGACAAAGTGAAGGAGTTTGTCCTGAACATGTCTAACAGCAGTGAACTTCCTGAACTGACGGAAGAAGATTTCGGTCCCCCGATAGGTATTGTACCGGTTACCGATCAACACGTTGTCTCTATACAGAATGATGCCACCACCAGTTACAAGACGTACATTGCCGTACAGAATGAAGTGGTAAGGGCATATAATGAGTTAAGAGAAGAGGGGGCAAGGAAATATTTCAACACCTCTTATGAAGAGTTGACGGAAGATCAGAAGAGTCAAATCAATACGCTCTATCCGCAACGTATTTCAGAGGCCGAACCTAAAAATTACGGAGGACAATAAGTATGGGAAAATTTAATAAGGCTGGCAAGAAAGAGATGCCTGCATTAAACTCTTCATCAATGCCCGATATTGTGTTCGCTATATTGTTTTTCTTTATGGTTACCACAACGATGCGTTCGGAGACACTGATGGTGAAAATGAAATTACCCACTGCTTCAGAAGTACAGAAGCTCGAGAAGAAATCATTGGTGACCTATATCAATATCGGTCCCCCAATGGATGCAAGACTGGGTACAGGTACACAGATGCAGTTGAATGACCGGTTTGCACAGGTGTCGGAAATTCAGGATTACATTGCACAGGAAAAGGCAAGTATGAATGAAGCGGACCAACCGTTGATGACTGTCTCAATCAAGGCAGATGATGAAACGCGTATGCAGTACATCACTGAGGTAAAACAGGCTCTCAGACAAGCTTATGCATTAAAGATCAGTTATTCGGCCCGTCAGGGAGATAACTAACAGAGATGCTGTAACAGAAAAAACCGAATCACGAAAGTGGTTCGGTTTTTTTTTGTCTGAGGCAGTGCTGCTTCATCTGTTTTTTTGCTCTCTTGCCCAGCGCATCACGTTGGCCGGAGGGCGCTCGGCAAGAAGCTCTTGTTTCATGAAATCCATGTAGGGAGCCACATGTTGATAATAGTGATAGTACCCTTTACAGAGATAGTTCAATCCGCTGTTGCCATATTTGTCTTTGATGAACCTGTTTTTGGGGCACTCACCGTAGCAGGTGAAAAGCATATCGCACTCCCTGCACTGTTGGGGCAGCGTATCGAACTTATCGTTTCCGAACTTCAGCTGTTCCTCGGAGTACATCATCGCTGTCAGCGGAGTGGAGTAGATATTTCCCAGCCGGTATTCAGGAAAAACGAAATGATCGCATGAATAGAGGTCGCCATTGAACTCCATTGCACCGGCATGACCGCATGTTTTTGCCATGGTGCAGACACCGGGCTGCACGCCCATCCAGTTGGCGAGGGTGGCATCAAAAAGCTGAATGAATATTTTCCCCACATCTTCCCTGATCCATTCATCAAAGAGCGCACAGAGGAAATGGCCCCATTTTTCGGCCGGAACAGTAAAGGGTGCCAGCGCTGTATCTTCCTCCTGGTCTGATGCTGTGGCCAGCTTAAGCAGTGAATCTGTTTTGCGGATTCGTTCAACGATAGGGGTGAACTGGATGTAACGGCAGTCGATCTCCTTGAAGAAGCGGTAGAACTCCAGCGGGTAATCTACATTGTAGTCGTTCACCACTGCCAGGCAGTTAAACTCCACATCATGTTTTTTCAACAGTTCTATTCCCTTCATCACACGGTGGAAAGATGGTCTGCCCATCTTGTCGCGGCGATATGCATCGTGAAAATCCTGCGGCCCGTCGATAGATATCCCCACGAGGAAATTGTTCTCTTTAAAGAAGCGGCACCATTCATCGGTAAGCAGGGTGCCGTTTGTCTGTATGGAGTTGTCTATCTGACGCCCGCCCGCATACCTCTTCTGCAGCTCCACCGCTTTTTTATAGAATGAGATGGGACGCATCAGTGTCTCACCCCCATGCCAGGTAAACATTACCTGAGGCATGGTTTGAGACTCAATATACTGTTGGATGAATCTCTCCAGGAGCTCCTCACTCATCACCTGGTTGTTCTTTTTGGGGAAAAGGTTCGCTTTTTCCAGGTAATAGCAGTAATCGCAATTCAGATTGCATTTTGAGCCTACCGGCTTAAGCATCACATATATAGGCTTTGCAAAGGGGGCAAATGTTGACATATCGATTTTATTGATGGTACAAATATAAACAATTTGATTCAGTTTTGGGTTAATTGGAGGTTAAGTAACATTCATTCAACAAAAACGTATGAAACGAACAGGAGGTTATTTGCATGCATGCAGATGATTAAAGTGAGTTCCATACACAATTATGAAAAAATTAAATAATCGTATGAAACGTAAAGAAGATTTATTACACATTGGATGGTTCATTTTAAGAGCAGGCATAGGCATCTCAATTTTTCTGCACGGATTACCCAAATTGACGGGAGGCGTGGAGATGTGGACATATATAGGCGGAAGCATGTCGATATTCGGTATTACTTTCGCACCTGCATTCTGGGGATTCATGGCTGCCGTGGCTGAGTCGGTAGGCGGATTACTGTTTGCAGCAGGACTCTTTTTCCGTCCTGCAGCCCTCATGCTTACCGGAACCATGGTGGTTGCCCTGGCAACACATCTGGCTGCCGGCGATGATTTCATGGTTTTTGGTCATGCGCTTGATCTGCTGATCATTTTTGCCGCTTCCATTCTGATTGGTGCAGGAAAATATTCAGTGGATGCCAGGCTCATGCCGAAACTGGCATAATCACTTATCTGATAAATAGATAAAACCCCTTCTGCTCATCAGGGCGGAAGGGGTTTATTATATCAAAAAAAGGGTAAGCTTACTATATCGCGCCGCTACAACCAAATACCCTTGCTTCGATCAAGACCTGGGGGATTCAATGGGAGCTGGCCGTATAGGACTTACCCTTGTGCAAAGATAGGTTTATTTTTTTAAGTTACAAAATGATGAAATTGATTTTTACTATTCGAGCCATTTTTTTATCTTTGTAAACATTACATCGCTATAACTAAGGAAACATTACATCAAAAAAATAGAATCATGGATATCGTTGATCGATTTATTAAATACGCCCGTATTGATACACAGTCGGACGAGAACAGTACACAGACACCCAGTACGCAAAAGCAGTTCAACCTGGCTAAAGAGGTGGAAAAAGAAGCACTGGAGATGGGCCTGAGCGATGTTAGTCTCGATAATAACTGCTATATGATGGCTACATTACCGGCCAACACGAAGAAGAATGTGCCTGTGATTGGCTTTATCGCGCATTTCGACACCAGTCCCGATATGAGCGGAGAGAATGTAAACCCGCGCATCGTGAAAGCGTATGACGGGAAAGATATTGTGCTGAATGAAGCAGGGAAGGTGTTCATGTCGCCGGTCGATTTCCCTGAGCTGCTTAATCATGTGGGGGAAGACCTTATTGTTACCGATGGTACCACGCTGCTGGGTGCCGATGACAAAGCCGGTATTGCGGAGATAATGACCGCCATGCAATACCTCATGGATCACCCGGAGATTGAGCATGGCAAGATTCGTATCGCCTTCACACCCGATGAAGAGATAGGGCGTGGAGCCGATAAGTTTGATGTGGCCAAGTTCGGTGCTAAATGGGCATATACAATGGATGGCAGTGAGGTGGGGGAGCTTGAATTTGAAAATTTCAACGCCGCCGCCGCCAAAATTGAGATCCAGGGACGAAATGTTCATCCCGGCTATGCGAAGGACAAAATGATCAATGCCCTCCATGTGGCCAATGACCTGATTCAGCTGCTTCCTGAAAAGGAACGACCTGAATCGACCGAAGGGTATGAAGGTTTTTACCATCTGATCTCATTGAACGGGTCGGTGGATGAAGCGAAAATATCGTTCATCATTCGTGATCACAACAGAGAGAAGTTCGAAGAGCGTAAGCAGTTGATGGAACGTTCTGTGGCGCAACTGAACGAGCGATACGACAATCGTCTCAAGCTGGAGATCAAAGACCAGTATTATAACATGAAAGAAAAAGTGGAGCCGGAGAAGCATATCATCGATACCGCATTTCGTGCCATGGAGGAGGTTGGTGTGAAACCTAATATCAAACCCATCCGCGGAGGTACCGACGGTGCCCGTTTGTCGTTCATGGGACTGCCCTGCCCCAATATTTTCGCAGGAGGGATGAACTTCCACGGACGGTATGAATTTCTGCCTGTACCCTCGCTGAAGAAAGCGGCTGAGGTGATCGTAAAAATAGCAGCGCTGACTGCCAGAGAAGTATAACCTGATAAATAGGAAACAGAGATGAAACAAACGCCATTTACTGACCTGCATATTTCGCTTGGAGCAAAAATGCATGAATTCGCCGGATATAATATGCCAATAGAGTATACCGGTATCATCGATGAACATCTGACAGTTGTGAACGCTGTGGGTGTTTTTGATGTATCGCACATGGGTGAGTTCTGGGTGAAAGGACCCAAAGCGCTTCAATTCCTGCAACGGGTGAGCAGCAACGATGCTTCGAAGCTACAGCCGGGGAAGGCACAGTACAGCTGTTTTGTGAATGAGAATGGTGGGATTGTGGATGATTTCATTGTATATCATTTCGAACCCGAAAAATACCTGCTCGTGGTGAATGCTGCGAATACCGAGAAGGACTGGGCATGGTGCCTCCGGCACAACACCATGGGGGCGCAGCTGGAGAACGCTTCGGATCACATGGCGCAACTGGCCATACAGGGACCGAAAGCAGCTGAGACGCTGGGTAAACTGACCGATGTGGATCTCTCTGCCATCCCATTCTATTCATTCGTAACCGGAAAATTTGCCGGAGTGGAGCATGTGATAATCTCCAATACAGGATATACAGGTGCAGGAGGTTTTGAGCTCTATTTTTATCCTGAGCATGGGAAAGAGATCTGGAATGCGCTGTTTGAAGCAGGTGAGGCCTATGGGATCAAACCGATCGGTCTGGGTGCACGTGATACCCTACGTCTGGAGATGGGATACTGTCTCTATGGCAACGACCTGGACGAGACAACCACCCCTTTGCAGGCTGGCCTGGGCTGGATCACCAGATTCGCCGATAACAAACCTTTTGTGGGCCGCGAGCTGCTGGAGAAAGAGAAGGCTGAGGGAGTCTCCCGCAAGCTCTCCTGTTTTGAGCTGATTGACAAGGGTATCCCGCGGCATGGTTATGAGATAGTGAATGCAGCTGGTGAGACGATTGGTAATGTAACCTCGGGCACCATCTCACCCGTGCTGAAGGTAGGAATCGGTATGGGTTACCTGAAGCCGGAATTTGCGAAACCTGACAGTGAAATTTACGTCATGGTACGTAACAAAAAGCTGAGAGCCACGGTGGTTAAACCCCCATTCAGGAAATAACCGTATGATTTCTCTTCTTTTTAATTAAAAAAAGCCTAATTTTGTTGGCCTGAAACAGTCTGTTTCAGGCCAACTGTTACGCTAGCATCCTCTTTATGGCAAAAAAAGCGAAGATAGCTCAGAATATATTTTTTCTTCTCGGTGTACTTGCATTGGGGATAATGATATACAAAACCGGGATTGACACTATTTTTCGGGATATCAGGCAGACCGGCTGGTGGTTTGTACCCATCATCGGCCTCTGGGTGGTTGTCTATCTTATCAACACTTACTCATTCTATCTCATCATTCAGGATGGAAGCCCGGAAGCAGAGAAGGTGGGCTTTGTCCGGCTCTTCAAACTGGTGATCAGCGGCTTTGCCATTAACTACATCACTCCTTTCGGGCTGATGGGTGGTGAACCCTACAAGATTATTGAGTTGCAGCAAACATTAGGGATTCAGAAGGCCACCTCTTCGGTGTTGCTCTCCACGATGATGCATTTTGTCTCGCACTTTATCTTCTGGATGGTCTCCATCCCACTGCTGCTTTTTCTGGTACCCGTACTCTCGGATGTGGTTGAGCTGGGGATGATTCTTTCAAGCGGTACCTCCCTCCTCCTGCTTCTCTGGGCATACAGGGTCTACACCAGGGGAGGGGTGGACAGGGCAATTGTTTTAGGCAGCAGATTGCCTTTTATCGGTAAAAGATTGAGGGCATACAGGAATCAGAACAGGGAAAAGATTAATCAGATGGACACGCTGATAGCCGGCCTCTACAAAAACCGGAAGAAAGATTTCATCGCATCGTTACTGCTGGAGCTATTCGCCCGCTTTTTTCTCTGTATTGAGGTGATCCTGATGATGAAGGCTATAGGTAATCCGATCAATTTCGGGCAGAGTGTACTGATTGAGTCTATTCAGTCGCTCGTGGGTAATCTGCTGTTCTTTATGCCGATGCAGATGGGATCGCGCGAGGGCGGGATTGTGATTGTGTACGGTATTCTTTCCATACCGCTTGCCTACGGGGTGTTCGTGAGTCTCGGTAAACGTATCCGGGAGTTTTTCTGGATCCTTGTGGGGATTGTGTTGATCAAAATAAACCGCAGCAACAAATAAGGTGAAAATACTATCGGTGATCAGACGTAGATCATCTTCCTTGTCATTCCGCCATCAACGGTGAAGTTTTGTGCTGTGATGAAACTGTTCTCCCTGTCCATCAGAAACAGCACCATACGGGCAATATCGGCAGCGTTCCCCACACGTCCCGCGGGATGCTGCAGGTGATCCTCTTCTGATAACAACTCCTGTTTCGCTTTTGATTGTTTCTTTAATGCCGATACATCAATCCATCCGGGACTGATGCTGTTGACCCGCACATCGGGGGCCAGGCTCATCGCCATCGCGTGCGTGAGTGAGAATATTCCCCCTTTGCTTGCAGCATAGGATTCGGTATTGGGTTCCGATTGAAAGGCTCTTGTGGAACAGATGTTCACGATGGCACCTCTGGTCTCCCTGAGGTGAGGTGCAAGTTGTTTGCTGCAGAGAAAAGTGCCGGTAAGGTTTGTGGCGATGGCCCTGTTCCACTCATCGAGAGATAGCTCCTCCATCGGTTTGAATATTTCGTAGACGGCGTTATTTACCAGTCCGTATGCCGGACCGAATTTCCTGACAGCTGCCCTGACAGATGAACGTACGCTCACCTCATTTGAAACATCGGTCACAAAAAACGCAGAACGTCGTTGATTAAAGTGAGGCCGTAACTCTTCCATCGCTTCGCCGTCTATGTCGAATACCGATACGCTGTAGTCGTTATTCAGCAGCTCCTGCGACACGATCCGGCCGATGCCCTGGGCACCACCGGTAACGATGATATGCTGCCTCACTTTGCGCATGCTGTAAAATCCGGTTTTTAATGACTGTAAATCTCTTTCTTCCCTGCAAGCAGGGTGTTCCTCATCAGCGACACAATGGTCATCGGTCCCACGCCGCCCGGTACGGGTGTGATCCACGAACATTTGGGCGCTACCTCATCGAACAGCACATCACCTGCCAGTCTGAAGCCCGATTTGGTCTTGTCACTCGGCACACGGGTGGTTCCCACGTCAATCACCACCGCTCCCTCTTTGACCATGTCGCCCTTCAGAAATCCGGGAACACCCAGTGCCGCGATGATGATGTCTGCCTGCAGGCAGATCTCCCTGATGTTTTTTGTACGGCTGTGGCAGACAGTGACGGTGCAGTCGCCGGGATTCCCTTTTTGCATCATCAGCACCGAGACCGGTTTCCCGACGATATTGCTTCGTCCCAGCACAACGCAGTGCCTGCCTCTGGTCTCAATATCATATCTTCTGAGCAACTCCACGATGCCTGCCGGTGTGGCAGATAGAAAACAGGGCATACCCAGTGACATACGTCCTACGTTCACCGGGTGAAAGCCATCCACATCTTTGCGGTAGTCAATGGCTTCGGTAATTTTCTCTTCTGAGATATGCATTGGTAAGGGCAGCTGTACGATGAATCCATCGATATCCGGGTCGTCGTTCAGCCTGCTGACGCATGCCAGCAGCTCCTCTTCGGTTACGTCCTCTTCGTAACGGATCAGTGTGGATTTGAATCCTACCTCTTCACAGGTCCTCACCTTACTGGAGACGTAGGTCTCACTGCCGCCGTCATGGCCGACCAGCACCGCTGCCAGATGGGGTGTTTTACCACCTGCAGCTTTTATCTCTGCTACCTCTTGTGCAATCTCCTGCTTAATTTGAGTGGCAACCGCTTTTCCGTCTATCAATTGCATGGTTCTAATTTCAGTTGTCCGTTTTCAGTTATCCGTTTTCAGTTGTCCGTTATCAGTTTCTGATTTCCTACCTTCTCCGCATATTCCGCATTGCCTGCTTACCACCACCAGATGTCATCATGCGCATCATCTTGCGTGTTTCGTCGAACTGTTTGATCAGTTTATTCACCTCCTGGACGTTGGTGCCGCTACCTTTTGCAATGCGTGCACGACGGCTGCCGTTGAGGATCTCCGGGTTGGAGCGCTCGACGGGAGTCATCGACTGAATGATGGCCTCGATACCCTTGAAGGCATCATCATCGATATCCAGATCCTTGATCTGTTTACCGACACCCGGAATCATGGATGCCAGATCCTTCAGGTTACCCATCTTTTTTATCTGCTGAATCTGAGAGATGAAATCGTTGAAATCAAACTGGTTCTTGGCAATCTTCTTCTGCAGGCGGCGTGCTTCATCCTCGTCGTATTGTTCCTGTGCCTTCTCTACCAGTGACACGATGTCACCCATACCAAGGATTCGGTCGGCCATACGTTCAGGATGGAACACGTCGATGGCATCCAGCTTCTCTCCGGTACCGACGAACTTGATTGGTTTGTCCACAACGGAGCGGATAGAGAGGGCGGCACCACCACGTGTATCACCATCGAGCTTGGTGAGGACCACACCGTTGAAATCGAGTCGCTGGTTGAACTCTTTGGCGGTGTTCACTGCATCCTGACCGGTCATGGCATCCACCACGAAGAGGATCTCCTGCGGATTGACCGCCTTCTTGATCGCTTCGATCTCGTTCATCATCAGCTCATCGATCGCTAAACGACCGGCGGTGTCGATGATGACCAGGTCATGACCATGCTGACGTGCATATTGAATGGCATTCTGCGCGATCTTCACAGGGTTCTTGTTCTCTTCCTCCGAATAGACCGCTACGCCAATCTGCTCTCCCAGCACCTTCAACTGTTCAATGGCTGCGGGGCGGTATACGTCGCCGGCAACCAGCAGCGGCTTTTTCCCCCGCTTGGTTTTGAGCATGCTGGCCAGCTTACCGGAGAAGGTGGTTTTACCCGATCCCTGCAACCCTGACATGAGAATGACCGCCGGTGTACCTTTGATGTTGATGTCGATGGCTGTTCCACCCATGAGGGTTGCCAGTTCATCGTGTACGATTTTCACCATCATCTGATCCGGCTTCACGGCATTGAGCACATCCTGTCCCAGTGCTTTCTGTTTTACCGTTTCGGTAAACTCTTTGGCGGTTTTGTAGTTCACGTCGGCATCGAGCAATGCACGACGCACCTCCTTCAGGGTTTCGGCAACATTTATCTCGGTAATCCTGCCCTGACCCTTTAGTATCTTAAACGACCTTTCCAGTCTGTCACTTAAATTTTCAAACATAGTAATTTTCCAGCGTTGATTAATGAGAGACAAAGATAATGAAAAAAGCAATATCCCCGTTCAATGAGTGATATGATGCTGATTTCATTCCGGTTAATGAGTGTTAATTAGAGCTCTGAACTGAGGTCACTACCGTTAAATAACGGCATAAAAACTAGTTGAGGATTTGATATATTGAATATCAAATTTCTTTGGTTTTATATCATACAAATCGTTTATTAAACAAAAAAAAGATTTATGTTTGTGAATTAAATGATTTACTCATACTGTCGTAGTTACTTATATAAATTTACCTTTACTTCTGCAGAGGAAATATGAAAAACAGAAAAATCGGAATATGAAACATACAAACATTACACTCTTTTTGATGATTTTTGCCTCTCTTTCCGTTTTTGCCGGAAATTGCGCCTCCATCAAGCCTGTAAATATGCAGTGTGAATACCTCATCAACCCTGCAGGTTTAGATGTGGTGCAACCCCGTTTCAGCTGGACGCTGGATGCTACCGATATGAGCGGATATGGTCAGAAGCAGACCGCTTATCGTATTCTGGTCAGCAGTACGTTGAAGGGATTGAAAAGAAACAGTGGTGATATGTGGGACACAGGGTGGGTGGTATCGGACAAAATGCAACTGATAGACTATGAAGGGAGCGCTCTTTCTTCTGACCGTAGCTATTACTGGAGAGTTGTAGTGAAGGATGAGAAAGGGAGAGAATCGGTTCACAGTGAAACAGCAACCTGGAGCACCGGCCTTTTCTCTCCGGCAGAGTGGACAGCAGGATGGATTGGCAGTGCGCAACTATATGATTATACTGCATCAGGGGAGTATTGTAACATCAGTGATCCCTGGCTCCGTAAAACAGTTCTGCTGGATGAGAAACCCACCAGGGCCACGCTCTTTGTCGCTTCGATAGGGTATCACGAACTTTATGTGAACGGTAAAAAGATCGGTGATGACGTGCTCTCACCTGCTGTTACCGATCACACAAAAAGGGCCAGGTATATCGCTTATGATATCGCCGGGGCGTTAGAGCCGGGAGAGAATGTGATCGGATTGTGGCTGGGGACCTCCTGGTCGGTTTTTGCACCCTACATCACACCCGATAAACCCCTTACTCCCATTGCTATTGCTCAGGCGGACCTGTATGATAAACGTGGAAAGAAAATCCTACGCATAGAAACAGATGAAACATGGAGAACCCACCCCAGCCCCAACAGACTGGTGGGAACATGGGAGATGCAGAATTACGGGGGTGAGTTATGGGATGCCAATAAGCAGATAGAGCACTGGAATAATGCAACGCTCGACGATAAGAACTGGGATCATGCAACCCTCTACACACCTGCAGTCACCCTCTCGGCACAACGTGTGGAAACGAACCGGCTGTTCGATGAGATTGAACCCGTGGCCATTGAAGAGAGAGCCGATGGGTCCTGGCGTGTGGATATGGGCGTGAATTTTGCGGGTTGGACAAATATTGACGTGAAAGGGACCCCGGGTGATACCATCCACTTTCTGTTTTCTGAAAGAGAACAGAATGACATTACCTTCAATATCCATAGTGCGTATGTCGTGGATGCATCGGGAGAAGGCACTTTCAGGAACAGGTTTAACTACAGTTCCGGCAGATGGATCACCATAAAAGGGGCAAAATCGGCTCCGGAGAAACAAGATATCAAAGGTTGGACGGTGCGGACCAATTACCGTGATGCTACTCGTTTTGAAAGCAGTGACCCACTACAGAACTGGATTTATCAGACGGTGAACCGGACATTTGAGAATCTTTCGCTCGGGGGCTACATCGTAGATTGTCCGCAACGGGAACGATTTGGATACGGTGGTGATGCCCATGCCACCTCAGAAACAGGACTGCTCAACTATAAGCTGGGGGCCTTCTACACCAAGTGGCTGGAGGACTGGCGCGATGTGCAGGGGACAGAGCCAATGGTAGGTAATATGAACGATCCCCAATGGGCTCGCAGGCATGAAGGGAGCGGCAGGCTCATGGGCGGGGGTGTTTTACCTCAGACAGCACCCACCTATCACGG